>Ga0315334_10000025_pt1 | contig 141448 bp, 122 predicted proteins | sample M150034915metaG_FD_205555 | JGI IMG/M metagenome (GOLD analysis project Ga0315334, IMG submission 205555) | Ammonia-oxidizing marine archaeal communities from Monterey Bay, California, United States - M1 500m 34915 | ecosystem: Environmental > Aquatic > Marine > Intertidal zone | place: USA... | reverse complement strand
CAGTGTGTTGGAGGGAATGAACAACAAGATCAAGGTGATCAAGCGGGTGGCCTACGGCTACCGGGATAACGACTACTTCTTTCTGAAGATAAAAGCAGCATTTCCCGGTAAAGCGCGATGAACCAAAAATAAGGGATTGAAAGATAAGATTTTTTGCCACGGAAGACACGGAAGGACACGGAAAGATATAAAGGGCAAAGAAGTAGCCGAAGACTCCCCGAAGGCACCCTGTGCTTGCACCAGAGCCGAAGCCTCAGGGCCGGGCTCGGAACTCAGATACTCCGTACTTTCCGCTTGCTGATTTACCCCGCAAATTCCGGTAGAATCCGCCCTCTGTTTTTATCGCATCATTTTTCCAAAGCGAGACAAGGTTTCATGGAAATTAATCCCATAGTGACGAAGATCAAAGAGCTTCGCGAGCGCACTGAAGCGCTGAGGGGGTATCTTTGACTACGATCAGCGCAGTGAACGCCTGACCGAAGTCGAACGCGAACTCGAACAACCCACCGTCTGGGACGATCCCGAGCGTGCCCAGAACCTGGGTAAAGAGCGCTCTGATCTTGAACTGATCGTCAAAACCATCGACAACCTCACTAGCGGCCTGGCAGATGCAGAAAGCCTGCTCGACATGGCGGTGGAAGAGGACGACGAAGGTACCGTCCAGGAAATCGAAGCCGATCTCGAAGGCCTCGATAAAGAACTCGAGAAACTCGAATTCCGCCGCATGTTCTCCGGTGAAATGGACGCCAACAACGCCTACCTGGACATCCAGGCCGGTTCCGGCGGCACCGAAGCCCAGGACTGGGGCAATATGCTGCTGCGCATGTACCTGCGCTGGGCCGAGCGTCGTGGCTTTAAATCCGAGATCGTTGAACTGCAGGAAGGTGAAGTGGCGGGCATCAAGAGTGCCACCATTCACATCCAGGGCGACTACGCCTACGGTTGGTTGCGCACTGAAACCGGCGTCCACCGCCTGGTGCGTAAATCCCCGTTTGATTCCGGCAACCGTCGCCACACATCATTCTCTTCGGTATTTGTATCGCCGGAAGTGGACGACAGTTTCGAAATCGAGATCAACCCGGCGGATCTGCGAGTCGACGTTTACCGCGCCTCCGGTGCCGGTGGTCAGCACGTCAACCGGACCGAATCCGCGGTGCGACTGACCCACAACCCGACCGGGATTGTGGTGGCCTGCCAGGCCGGCCGAAGCCAGCACCAGAACAAAGACCAGGCCATGAAGCAGCTCAAGGCCAAGCTCTTTGAGCTGGAAATGCAGAAGCGCAACGAAGAGAAACAGAAGGCCGAAGACTCCAAGTCTGACATCGGCTGGGGTAGCCAGATCCGCTCTTACGTGCTGGATGACAGCCGTATCAAGGACCTGCGCACCAAGGTGGAAACCAGCAACACCCAGTCGGTGTTGGATGGTGACATCGACAAGTTTATTGAAGCCAGTCTGAAGATGGCGCTGTAATCAGCGCCATTCACCCACACCCGGACAATCCCGACTTCTTAGTGAGCCAAAATGACTGAACACACCCAGAACGCTGCACAGCCCGAGGACAACAAGCTGATTGCCGAGCGCCGCGCCAAACTGGCAAACATGCGTGAGCAGGGCAATCCGTTCCCGAACGACTTCCGTCGCGATGCCACCGCTGCCGAGCTGCAGGAAAAATACGGTGACAAATCCAAGGAAGAGCTGGAGTCCCTGGGCATCAAGGTGGCCATTGCCGGCCGCATGATGCTCGACCGCAAGGCGTTCAAGGTGGTTCAGGACATGACCGGCCGCATCCAGATCTATGCCTCCAAGGATGTCCAGAAAGACACCAAGCACTGGGATATGGGCGACATCGTGGGCGTGCGCGGTACCCTGTCGAAGTCTGGCAAGGGCGACCTGTACGTCACCATGGAAGACTACGTGCTGCTGACCAAGTCTCTGCGCCCGCTGCCGGAGAAGCACAAGGGCCTGACCGACACCGAAGCCCGCTACCGTCACCGGTATGTGGACCTGATGGTGAACGAAGACAGCCGCCGCGTGTTCCATGCCCGGTCGAAGATCATCAACACCATGCGCCAGTACTTCACCGACCGTGACTTCATGGAGGTGGAAACCCCCATGCTGCAGGTGATCCCCGGTGGTGCTACCGCCCGTCCGTTTGTGACCCATCACAACGCCCTGGGTATCGATATGTACCTGCGGATTGCACCGGAGCTGTTCCTCAAGCGCCTGGTCGTCGGCGGCTTCGAGCGGGTGTTCGAGATCAACCGTAACTTCCGTAACGAGGGGCTGTCGACACGGCACAATCCCGAGTTCACCATGGTCGAGTTCTACCAGGCCTACGCCGATTACAACGACCTGATGGACCTGACCGAAGACATGCTGCGTACCATCGCGCAGAAAGTACTGGGCACCACCACCGTGGTGAACACCCGGGTACTGAAAGATGGCAGCGAAGAAACCATCGAATACGATTTCGGCAAGTCGTTCGAGCGCCTGACCGTGGTAGACGCCATCCTGCGCCACAACCCGGATATCACCCGCGAGCAGCTGGCAGACGACGCCCAGGCCCGCGAAGTGGCGAAGAACCTGGGTATCCACGTGAAAGATATCTGGGGCCTGGGCAAGGTGCAGATCGAAATCTTCGAGGCCACCGCCGAGCATCGCCTGATGCAGCCGACGTTCATCACCGAGTACCCGAAAGAAGTGTCGCCCCTGGCACGTTGCAAGGACAGCGACCCGTTCGTGACCGAGCGTTTCGAGTTCTTCGTGGGCGGCCGCGAGATTGCCAACGGCTTCTCCGAGCTGAACGATGCCGAAGACCAGGCCGAGCGTTTCCAGGCCCAGGTGGCGGAGAAAGACGCCGGCGACGACGAAGCCATGTTCTACGACGACGACTACGTGATGGCGCTGGAATACGGCCTGCCGCCGACCGCCGGTGAAGGCATCGGTATCGACCGCCTGGCCATGCTGCTGACCGATTCGCCGTCCATCCGCGACGTTATCCTGTTCCCGGCCATGCGCCCGGAGCACAAGGCCGAGCAGAAGCCGGAAGGCGAGTAAAGCGATGCACCCTGCCGAGGCGCTGGCTCAGCAACTGAAGCCCGGTCGCGGCTGGGATGAGTGGCTGACGGACGAGTTCCGTCAGCCCTACATGCGGCAACTGGCCGAGTTCCTGGCCGCCGAGGAACAGGCCGGCAAGGTGCTGTTTCCGCCAAGACATCTGTGTTTCAACGCCCTGAACAGCACGCCACTGGATAAGGTGAGTGTGGTGATTCTGGGGCAGGATCCCTACCACGGCCCCGGCCAGGCCCATGGCCTGTGTTTTTCGGTCCGGCCGGATGTGCCTCCGCCCCCGTCCCTGGTGAATATCTTCAAGGAAATTGAAGCGGATCTTGGCCATCCGCGGCCCGATCACGGCTGCCTGCAAACCTGGGCCGGGCAGGGTGTGCTTTTGCTGAATGCGGTACTGACCGTGGAGCAGGGCAATGCCGGCGCCCATCAGGCCAAAGGCTGGGAAACCTTTACCGATAAGGTGATCGAAACCATCAATCGCGAGCGCGACGATGTGGTGTTCCTGCTCTGGGGCAGCTACGCCCGCAAGAAAGGCCGGCATATCGATCGCAACCGTCACCTGGTGCTGGAAGGGCCGCATCCGTCGCCCCTGAGTGCCTACCGGGGCTTCTTCGGCTGCAGTCACTTCTCCCGGGCCAATGACTGGCTGCTCAGCCGGAACCGGCCTGCGATCGACTGGAGCCTGCCACCGAAGGCCGAATTGCTACAGCGTTACGGCAAGCAATAATCAGCTTGCCGGATCAGCTTCCCGCTCCGGTACCGGGTAGGGCAGGTCGAGCACTTCGAATTGGCAGGCGTCGTTACCTTCCAGGCTCAGTGCCGACTTGTCCGCATCATGACGCAGAACGGCCAGCAGCTCGCCCCCGTTGTCTGAGGTCATCACCGCATTGACCACATCCCCGGCCTTTTTGTCGCCTGCCAGCAGGTTGCTGCCAGCTTCAGGCGCCTGGGTGCAGCCGGTAAAGGCTAGCCTGTACAGGCTCTTCTTCAGCTGGCCGAGGAAATGCATGCGGGCGATCACTTCCTGCCCGGTATAGCAGCCTTTCTTGAAATGCACGCCCTGAAGATGCTGCAGGTTCAGCATTTGCGGTACGTAGGCTTCCACGGTGGTTGGTGTCAGCCAGGGCACGCCGGCGGCGATGCTGGCGGCGTTCCAGTCGTTTATGGTCAGCTCGGGAAGCCCTTCTGGTAATTCGGCAGCACCTTCCGGTAGCCACCATTCGTATCGGGGTAAAGCCCCGGCGCTGTCCTCAATGCGGATCAGGTAGCCGTTCTCTGTAGCCACTACATCGCCCGGGCTGCCCAGTGTGGCGGCGTTGTCTCCGGCAACCGTTACGGCGGCCTCCTGGCCCAGCAGGCCGATAATCCGGGCCTGCTCTACGACATCCATGCGGGTACCGCGGAACAGCATCAGGTATTTCTTCAGCTGGCCCAGGGTGGCGTCTGACAGTTCCCGGTCCAGGTCCATCAGCAGGTCCTGCTGGTCCCGCACCAGGCGGGTCAGGCAGTAGGCGCGGCCTTTTGGTGTGCTGGCTGCGGCCCGGCGTGATTGTTGGGGGGTAACGTCGTCCACGTGCTGGGAAAACTGGCCCTGAACAAACTTGTCGGTGCCCGGGCCGCTGATGCGGACCATGACCCTGTGCTCAAGCACCGCGTAGCCATGTTGGTTGGCGGTGGTGGGGCGGTTGTTCATAAAGCTCTCCGCAATGGGATGGAAAATTCGTTAAGCCGTTGTTGGCCGGCCGGCTCTCAGCCACATCCGTAACCGGCGAAAATCGGTCTCCGGGGCGTTGGCGCCAAACAGGGAGCTGGCACCGAGAACCAGTACAAACATAGTTCTGGATGTGGTGTCTGCAGGGCGCAGTTTCAAGGCCAGGAAGGAGGCGCCGAGGCTGCTCGAACCGCAGATTCTTACAGTGCGGGTTTCCCCGTTTGCCAGCTGGCAGGTGAGGGTGTCGGCGTCAGATTGCAGGGCAACAATGGCGTCAGGGCCCTGTAACAGCCCGCAACGCCGGAACTGGCGAACAGCCATGATCCCTGCAGGCGCCAGCAGCAACAGCAGCCAAAGACTGCTGGCCGGGGCTGCGACGAGGCTGAACACCATCAGTACCAGCCAGGGCAGGGCAGCCAGTATGCCGGCCGCCCGTGAAGGGGAAAGTCTCAGTTCAATCCGGCTGGACACGGTTCAGGATGATCTCCACGATCCGCTGCAGATCCGGGTCCTGCGGCTTGCTGCGCTGCATGAACCACTCGAACATGTCGGTGTCTTCGCAGCTCAGCAGCTTGCGATAGCGCTCCTGGTCTTCCGGATCGAGATCCCGGTAGGCTTCTTCCAGAAACGGCAGCAGCAGTACATCCAGCTCGAGCATGCCCCGGCGGCTGTGCCACCACAGGCGGTGAAAGTCGATATGGTCGTTGGATGCGTTGGTGTCAGACATAGTCGATTGCCTTGAAAACAGAATGGAATCTCCCGGTCAGGGAGACAGTGTGCGATAGGTGGTGGGTATCAGGACCGTGTCTTGCGGATCGTTCAGCAGGCCCGGGTAGTCCAGTGTGTAGTGCAAGCCCCGGCTTTCCTTGCGTTGCAGGGCCGAGCAGATGATCAGGTCTGCTACGGTAACCAGGTTACGCAGCTCGATCAGGTCATTGGTTACCCGGTAATTGCTGTAGAACTCGCCGATTTCTCGGGACAGCAGGTCGACCCGGTGCTTGGCCCGCTGTAATCGCTTGGTGGTGCGTACAATGCCCACGTAGTCCCACATGAAGTGGCGAAGTTCGTCCCAGTTGTGGGAGATCACAACGTCTTCATCGGAATCCCGTACCTGGCTTTCATCCCAGTCCGGTGCCGCGGGTGGTGCCGGAATATCCGATTCCCGGCGGGTGATATCGGCAGCGGCGGCGCGGCCGTACACCAGGCACTCCAGCAGGGAGTTGCTGGCCATGCGGTTGGCCCCGTGCAGGCCGGTGAAGGCTGCTTCCCCCACCACATAGAGCTGGTTGATGTCGGTGCGGGCGCGTTCGTCGCTGACAATGCCACCACAGGTGTAGTGGGCCGCAGGCACCACCGGAATAGGCTCCTTGGTGATGTCGATGCCAAAGCCCAGGCACTTCTCGTAAATGGTCGGGAAGTGGTGCTTGATGAAGTCTGCCGGCTTGTGGCTGATGTCCAGGTACAGGTGGTCTGCACCCAGGCGCTTCATTTCATGGTCGATGGCCCGGGCGACGATGTCCCGGGGCGCGAGCTCGGCGCGTTTGTCGAAACGGTCCATAAACCGGCTGCCGTCTGGCAGCTTCAGGACACCACCTTCACCGCGAACGGCTTCGGTAATCAGGAATGACTTGGCGTGCGGGTGGTACAGGCACGTAGGGTGGAACTGGTTGAATTCCATGTTGGCGACCCGGCAGCCGGCCCGCCAGGCCATGGCAATACCATCGCCGGAAGCACCATCCGGGTTGGTGGTGTACCGGTAAGCCTTGGAAGAGCCGCCGGTGGCAATCACGGTAAACCGGGCCCGGAACAGTTCCACGTGGTTGTCTTCCAGGTTCAGGATATAGGCGCCCACGCAGCGGTTGCCCGGCAAGGCCAGTTTACGGTTGGTGATCAGGTCTACCGCCACCCGGCCGGATTTCAGGTCGATATTCGGGCGCGCCGCAGCCTGGCTGGCCAGGGTGGTGGATACCGCATGGCCGGTGGCATCGGCGGCATGGATGATGCGCCGGTGGCTGTGCCCGCCTTCACGGGTCAGGTGGTAGTCGGCGCCATCGTCCTGGCGGGTGAACTCCACACCGGATTCAATCAGCCACTCGATGCTTTCCTTGCTGTGCTCCACGGTAAAGCGCACGGCGTCTTCGTGGCACAGGCCACCGCCGGCGTTAAGGGTGTCCTGTATGTGGTTTTCCACAGAGTCGGTATCGTCGAGCACCGCCGCAATGCCGCCCTGGGCCCAGAGTGTGGCGCCCGAACTGATGTCGGCCTTGCTGACCACGCACACCCTGAGGTGTTCCGGCAGGTTGAGCGCTACGGTCAGGCCGGCAGCGCCGCTGCCGATAATGAGAACGTCGTATTCGTAGGACTGTGGCATTGAGTCGATGTCGCGGGCCATAATGTGGACGTGTATTGAACTAAACTTTGCGCTTGCTGTCTATTTGGCCTGAACGAACGCAGGAACATGCCCAATGACTCAAGCAAATTTTGCCAAGGCCAGAAAGCCAGTGGCCAGCAACAGGGGACACACTGCTGTTTCGTCCATGACACCTGATAAAGACTGGAATCCCGGAGAGCAGTCCGACAGCCAGACGGACCTGCAATTGGTACGCAAGGTCCGTAACGGCGACCGTGCGGCCTTCGACCTGCTGGTGGTGAAATACCAGTCGCGCGTGGCCTCTATTATCAGCCGCTATGTCTACGACAGCCAGGAAGTCATGGATCTGGCCCAGGAAACCTTTGTCAAAGCCTACCGGGCGATTGACCGTTTCCGGGGCGACAGTGCGTTCTATACCTGGTTGTACCGGATCGCTGTTAACACCGCCAAAAACTACCTTGAAGCCCGGGGGCGCAGACCTCAGGGCTCGGCCGATGCTGCCGAAGCCGAAAACTTTGATGATGGCAGTCGCCTGCGCGACGTCGCCTCGCCAGAGCGGCTGCTGCAGCGGGAGCAATTACAGAAAGCCCTGAGCGAAGCCATCGCCGGTTTGCCGGAGGAACTTCGGTCTGCGTTTCTGCTCAGAGAGTATGACGGCCTGAGCTACGAAGACATTGCCCGGATTCTGGAGTGTCCGATAGGAACCGTTCGTTCCCGGATATTCAGGGCGCGGGATGCAGTGGATCGCCAGTTGGCGCCGCTGCTGAATCATTCAGAGATATAAACGAGGTTGCACCTGATGGATGATCGTCTCAGAGAGACCCTGTCAGCGATGATGGACGACGAAGCGGATGAACTGTCGGTTCGGCGCTTGTTGTCCCATGCCAACCAGGGCGAAGTCCGGGATCAATGGCAGCGCTGGCAGCAGGTCCGGGATCTGATGCACGAAAACCACGGCCCGGCGGAAGGCCTGGATATCGCCTCTGCTGTGCGTGAGCAGCTTGATGGCCGGAGCCGCCGCGAGGTAGCGGCCAGTGAGGTTGCCCGGTCGCCGCGCCGGCGCTGGCACATGCCGGTCGCTGCCATGGTAGTGATGGCGCTGGTGGTCGGCTTTGGTGCCGGGGCCGGCTGGGATTCCCGACCGGGTGACGTTCCTGCGGCCATCGCGGGGCAGGGTGCGGTTGCACCGGTTGCCTTACCATCGGCTGTGGAAGAGGTGGCCCTGCAACGCCTGGATGAAGAACAACTGCAGCAGATGCGCCAGTATCTGCTTGAGCATGCGCAGCACAACAGCGTGGGCGCCGGGCGCGGTTCGGTAGGCTATGCCCGCCTGGTCAGTGCCAGCGGCGGTTATTGAGTTTGGAGCAGTTTCAATGATGGTTCCGGTTGGCATGAATGTCAGGTTGGTGGGTACTGCGCTGGTGACAGTTCTGGTATTGCTTTTTGCCATGCAGCCGGTAAAGGCCGACGAGTCACCCGCTGATCCGGACCCGGCCATGGCCTGGCTGGAGCGCATGGGCCCGGCCCTGAATATGACATCTTATCGCGGTGTGTTTGTTTATGCCCGGGGCGACCGGGTTCACTCCATGCGCATCGCCCACCGCTACCGCAACGGTCGGGTGGAAGAGCGCCTGGTGATGCAGGACGGTGGCAGCGGAGAGATTGTCCGCAAAGGCATGAATGTAGTGTGCGTGTTGCCGGATCGTGGCCGGATCAGCCTGGAAGAAGTCATTCCCTCCGGCCCCTTTGCCGAGGCCTTTACCAGCCAGTTGATGCCCTTCGGGCAGTGGTATCAGCCGGAACTTATCGGTGAAGACCGGGTGGCGGGATACGATGTGGTTACCGTGGCCCTGACCGCCCGAGACAGCGATCGTTACAGCCACCGGTTGTGGCTGGAGAAAGAAACGGCTCTGCTGGTGAAAAGCCATGTGCGCAACGCTGACGGTGAGGTGCTGGAGCATTTCCAGTTCACCAACCTGGACATAAACGGCGACATTCCCGATGAAGAGTTTGAAGTGCAGACCCGGGGCCGGGAAATTACCCGCACGCTCGACGACGCCGGCCAACCCCGGCAATCGATGATAGCGCGCATGAACGGCTGGACCCTGAACTGGCGCCCTGAGGGTTTTGAACCCGCAGCAGCGCCTCGTTCCGGCAAGGGCAAAGCGGTTGCTTTCTCTGATGGCCTGGCCGCATTTTCGGTATTTGTTGAACCCATGGGCCGGCTGAAAATGCCCACCGGGGCGTCCAGAATCGGTGCTACCACCGTATATATGCGTGAGGTGGCGGTAAAGGAACGCGCGTTCCTGATCGCGGTGGTGGGAGAGATCCCGCCAGCCACGGCACGAAAGGTGGCCGATGGTGTGAAAATTGACGGTGCCCTTGGCCTGGTGTCTGAACGATGATCACTGAAACCGGCAAAGTGGTTGCCCTCAAGGGCGACCGGGCCTGGGTGCAGACTATCCGCACCAGCGCCTGCCAGAGTTGTTCGGCGCGCTCCGGTTGCGGCCAGCGGGCACTGGCGTCGGTGTCTGGTGGGCGTGCGAACCAGATACTGGTGGCCAACACCGTGGATGCCCGGGTGGGCGATGAAGTGGTGATCGGAGTGGACGAGCAATCAGTGCTGACCGCTTCGCTGGCGGTATACGGGCTGCCCCTTGTGCTGATGGTGCTGGGCAGTATCGGGGCCTATCGGTGGCTGGGGGCGACGGACCTTGTCGCGATTACCGGCGCGCTGGCGGGCCTGGCTGCGGGCTTTGTCGCAGTCAGACACTGGCAGTCCGGCTCCGGTGACCGGTTTGAACCGCGCCTTGTGAGGGTCAACCGTATCGCAACGGTGAACTGTCTCTGAGTCCTACCGTTTTTTAAGTTGAAAATCAGAGGCCTGACCCCAGAATTAGCGCTGTATCACAGTCATAACAGGGGGTTGTAGATGTCGAGAACAAACACAAAAGCTGCCCGGTTGTCCCCGGTCCTGAAGCCCTGGCCGGTGCTGGGCGCACTGCTGATGTTGTCAGCACTGGTGTCGGTCTTCTGGAGTCAGGGCCTGGCGGCCCGCGGCTTGCCGGACTTCACCGAGCTGGTGGAGGAAAATTCCAGTGCCGTGGTCAACATAAGCACCACAACGGATCCGCAAAGCAGCGGCTCCCGCTTCCAGGGTATGCCCTTCGACGAGCGCCAGTTCGAGCAGCTGCCCCCGTTCCTGCAGGATTTCTTCCGTGGCCCCCAGTCGCCGTTTGGCGGGTCTCCCTATTCCCAGCAGCCCAGCCGTTCCATGGGCTCCGGCTTCATTGTTTCCAAAGACGGCTACGTGCTGACCAATAACCACGTGGTGGAGGGTGCAGACGAAGTGATCGTGCGCCTGAATGATCGCCGGGAGTTCAAGGCGGTTATCGTAGGCACAGATCCACGCTCTGACATGGCAGTGCTGAAAATCGACAACGGTGATGACCTGCCGGTGGTCAGCATTGGTCGTTCTCAGGATCTCAAGGTCGGTGAGTGGGTGTTTGCCATCGGATCGCCGTTCGGGTTCGACTACACGGTAACTGCGGGCATTGTCAGCGCGCTTGGCCGCTCCCTGCCATCTGAAAACTATGTGCCGTTTATCCAGACCGACGTTGCCATCAACCCCGGCAACTCTGGCGGGCCGCTGTTCAACCTGGATGGTGAGGTTGTCGGCATCAACTCCCAGATTTACACCCGCTCCGGTGGCTTCATGGGGGTATCGTTTGCCATTCCCATTGACGATGCCATGAGCGTATTTCGCCAGATCCGGGACGAAGGCAGTGTTGCCCGGGGCTGGTTGGGTGTGTTGATCCAGGAGGTCAACCGGGACCTGGCCGAGAGTTTTGGTCTGAAGCGCCCCCGTGGTGCCCTGATCGCTGAAGTAATGGAAGGCTCTCCGGCTGAAAGTGGTGGCCTGCAGTCTGGTGATATTGTTCTCGAGTTCAATGGCGAATCTGTCCAGCGTTCCTCAGACCTGCCGCCCATGGTGGGCCGCACTGTGGTGGGTGAGTCGGCCCGGTTGACCGTGTTGCGTGAAGGCCGGGAGATGGACCTGGATGTCGAGATCGGTCGCTTGCCGGAGGACGGTGAAACCGCAGCCAGCCCGGAAGTGGGCAGCAACGAGAACAGCGGCTCCAACCCCCTGGGGCTGGCGGTCGAGTCGCTGAATGATGAAATGGCCCGGGCAGCAGGCGTCGACGGTGGGGTGCTGGTGTCCGGTGTTGGCCAGGGCGCAGCCTACGAGGCCGGAATTCGCCCACGGGATATCATCACCGAAATCAACCGCAAGCAGGTGCGTTCGGTTGACGAGTTCCGCAAGGTGGTGGCGGGCCTGCCGGATAACCGGGCCGTTTCGGTACGCATCGTGCGCCAGGGCCGGGCTATCTACCTGGTGATGAAGCCCTGACCTGAACGCCCGGGTTCAACAGCTCACAAAGCCCCTGACGTGGTTCACGACACGCTCAGGGGCTTTTGCTATACTTTTTCGACCGATAATAACGATGGCTATGGCACGGATCGCCGGAAATGATGACAAAAAAGGAACTCCCCCTCCGTAAGTTGCTGAAATTCAGGAACGCCTGGGTTGCCTGGGGCGTGTTCCTGGTTTCAGTCATTGCCACCATTCTGCTCTGGCAATTGTCCATCCGCCTGGTGGAAGATCGCACCGAGGCCCGCTTCCGTACCCAGTCCCTTCAGCTGAGAACTGCCATTGAAGAGCGTTTGCTCAATTACGAGCAGGTGCTGGCCGGCAGCGCCGGGCTGTTCGCTGTCAATGGCCGCGTTACCCGCGAGCAGTGGAGCGAGTACGTCAATAAGGTGGACATCAACCGCTACTACCCGGGCATTGAAGGTATCGGGTTTGTCGAGCGCATTGGCGTGCGCCAGATGGCGGATCACATCTCTTCGGTGCGGGCCCAGGGGATATACGATTACCTGGTCCGGCCGCTGGGCAAGGGGCCCTACTATTACCCCATGGTGTATATGGAGCCGGGTACCGACAGGAACCGGCGGGCACTGGGGTACGATGCATTCAGCGACCCGGTGCACCGGAGTGCCATGGAGCGGGCTCGGGATGCCGCAGTGCCTATGGTTACCGGCAAGGTGGTGCTGGTGCAGGAATCGGTCGATGAAGACCAGGCCGGCTTTCTCATGTATTACCCGGTTTTTCAGGGCGGTGAGGTGCCGGAAATCCGGGCCGAGCGACGCATGATGCTGGCGGGCTATGTGTTCAGTGCCTTTCGTATGAACAGTCTGTTTGACGGCATTGTCGGGCTGATCTCCCCGTTCCTGGACGTTCGCATCTACGATAACGGCGTAGTGGCCCGCGACACCTTGATGTACGGCTCTAACCTCGGTTCCCTGGAAAACGATTTCAGTTTTGAAATGAGCCAGACCGTGTCGCTCGGTGGCCGGGACTGGCTGCTGCAAACCCGCTCTACCCCGGCCTTTGATTACCTGGCGTCTGACGCGCGCCCGCCGATTGTGCTGGGCTCCGGCCTGGCCATCAGCCTGTTGCTCTGGCTGTTTGCACTCGCCCTGATCCGTTCGCGGATGATTGCCCAGGCCAGCGCCGGCCGTTACCGGGCCATTACCGAGGGGGCCGCCAACGTAACGCTGGTCCTGGATGAAGAGGGCCATGCCTTGTATGCCAGCCCCTCCAGCAAGGATATTCTGGGCTTTGATCCGGACGCCGTTGATCAGCTGGAGTTTGACCAGCTGGTGCATGCTGATGACTGGTCGGCCCTGAAGCGCGGTTTCAAGGATGCCATGGCAGAGCCGGGCAAGCAGATGCCGGTGGTGCGGGCCAGGATACGGGATGCCCAAAGCCGCTGGCGCGATATGGAGGGCACCTACACCGCCATGCTGACGGTTCCCGGGGTGAATGGCGTTGTACTCAGCCTGCGGGACCTTACCCAGCTGAAGGCGGCCCAGTCGGAATTGCATCGCCTGGCCTTCTACGATCCGCTGACCGGGCTGGCAAACCGGCAGCTGTTCCGGGATCGACTGGACCATGTGGTGCGCCGTTGCCGGCGCAGTGGTGAACCGGCCGCCTTGATGTTCCTGGACCTGGACGGGTTCAAGCGAATCAACGACACCCTCGGCCATGACGCCGGTGACGAACTGCTGTGCCAGGTGGCTCAATGGCTGCAGGGCTGTGTCCGGGAAGAAGATTCGGTGGCGCGGCTGGGTGGTGACGAATTTGTGGTGCTGCTTTCGCGCATCAGCGATTCCGACGCTGCAGGCCGCGTCGCCGAGTCGATTCTGCGCCGGCTTTGCCAGCGTATCCGCCTGAACGAGCACGAGGTAGGGGTAACCGTCAGTATCGGGATCACCATGATTCCCGACGACAGCGAAGATGCCGGCACCCTGATGAAATACGCAGACCTCGCCATGTACCGGGCCAAGGAAGTCGGCCGCAACACCTATCAGTTCTTCACTCCTGCGATGAATATCAAGGCGGCCAGGCGCCTGTTGCAGCAGGAAGAGCTGGCAACCGCCCTGGAAGGCGACCGGTTTGTACTGCATTACCAGCCGAAACTGGACCTGGCAAGCCAGCGGGTAATCGGGGTAGAGGCCTTCCTGCGCTGGCATCATCCGGAAAAGGGATTGGTATCGGCGCAGCAGTTTATCAGCCTGGCAGAGGAAACCGGCCTGATCATCCGCCTCGGTGAGCTCGCCCTGCGCCAGGCCTGCATCCAGGTACAGGCGCTGGAGCGGGCGGGCTTTGAATCCCTGAAAATGGCGGTGAACTTCTCGGTACGGCAGCTCACAGATTCCGGTTTCCCGGATCTGATGCGCCGGGTGATTACCGAAACCGGGGTATCACCGGACCGGCTGGAGCTGGAAATGCCCGCCGAGCTGCTCAATGAAGACCCGAGGCTGGTTCGTGAGTTGCTGGTGTCGTTGAGTGATCTTGGTGTGTGCCTGATCCTGGACGATTTCGGTACCGGTTCCTGTTCTCTGGCTGCCCTGCAGCAGTTGCCGCTGAACGTGATCAAGATTGATCACCGGTTTATCCGGGACATTCCCTACAATGTCAGCGCCACCGACGTAGCCTCGGCCGTTATCGCCCTGGCGCACCAGCTGCACCTGACCGTTGTGGCGGAAGGGGTGGAAACCATGCAGCAGCTTAACTTCCTGAAATCCGCCGGTTGTGCCCAGGGGCAGGGTAACCTGTTCAGCTATCCGCTGGACGAAGATGCCCTGATCGGGTTCCTGATTCGCCAGTACGAGAAGCCGCTGATTTCCTGATCATGGCAATGACGGCCGGTAACCGGTAAAATCACGCCGTTCCCGGATCCCGGTAGCGGCCCCTCCGGGCTCAATCCTACGTCTTATATGAGTAATCATTGTCTGTGACTGAACTGAGCCGAATCCGTAACTTTTCCATTATTGCCCACATCGACCACGGTAAATCCACGCTGGCGGACCGCTTTATCCAGATTTGCGGTGGCCTGACGGACCGTGAAATGGCCGAACAGGTCCTGGACTCCATGGACCTCGAACGGGAACGGGGCATCACCATCAAGGCCCAGAGCGTAACGCTCAACTACACCGCCAAAGATGGTGAAACCTACAAGCTGAATTTTATCGATACCCCTGGCCACGTGGATTTTTCCTACGAGGTGTCCCGCTCATTGTATGCGTGCGAAGGCGCGCTGCTGGTGGTGGATGCCGGGCAGGGTGTCGAGGCCCAGTCTGTGGCCAACTGTTACACCGCCATCGAGCAGGGGCTGGAAGTTGTTCCGGTCCTGAACAAGATGGACCTGCCGCAGGCCGAGCCCGATCGGGTAGCTGCAGAAATCGAGGACATTATCGGAATCGACGCCACTGACGCCGTGCGCTGCAGCGCCAAGAGCGGCCTGGGCGTCGAGGATGTGCTGGAAGACCTGATCAAGAAGATTCCGCCCCCCAAAGGGGATCGCAGTGCACCGCTGCAGGCGCTGATCATCGACTCCTGGTTTGATAACTACCTGGGTGTTGTGTCACTGGTGCGGGTTACCGAAGGGGTGCTGCGCAAGGGCGACAAGATTGTCATTAAGTCCACCAAGAAAGCGTGGAACGCGGACAAGGTCGGTATTTTCAACCCGAAGCCTACCGATACCAATGTCCTGGAAGCAGGCGATGTGGGCTTCGTGGTGGCGGGCATCAAGGACATTCACGGGGCACCGGTGGGCGACACCATCGTGCACCAGAAGTTTGCTGAAGAAACCCCGATGCTGCCGGGCTTCCAGAAAGTGAAGCCGCAGGTGTATGCCGGTTTGTTCCCGGTCAGCGCCGATGATTACGACGATTTCCGGGATGCCCTGGAAAAGCTGACCCTGAACGATGCTTCGCTGTTTTTCGAGCCGGAAAACTCCGATGCCCTGGGCTTCGGCTTCCGCTGTGGCTTCCTGGGCATGTTGCACATGGAGATTATCCAGGAGCGACTGGAGCGGGAGTATGACATTGACCTCATTACCACCGCGCCCACGGTTATCTACGAAGTGGTCACCAAGCAGGGTGAGACCCTGTCGGTGGACAACCCTTCCCGGCTGCCGGATATTGGCTCCATCGAGGAAATGCGCGAGCCGATCGTAGAGGCCAATATCCTGGTGCCCCAGGAACACCTGGGTAACGTGATTGCCCTGTGCGAGGAAAAGCGCGGCGTTCAGAAGAACATGCACTTTATGTCCACCCAGGTGCAGGTCAGCTATGAGTTGCCCATGGCGGAAGTGGTGATGGATTTCTTCGATCGCATCAAGTCAGCGAGCCGGGGCTTTGCCTCACTGGATTACCACTTTGTGCGTTTCCAGACGGCCAACCTGGTGCGGCTGGATGTGCTGATCAACGGCGAGCGTGTAGATGCCCTGGCCCTGATCGTTCACAAAGACCTGGCCCACCGCAAGGGCCGGCAGCTTGTCGAAAAGATGAAAGAGCTGATCCCCCGGCAGATGTTCGATATCGCCATCCAGGCTGCGATTGGCACCCAGGTGGTGTCCCGGGTAACCGTTAAGGCCCTGCGCAAGAACGTAACGGCCAAGTGTTACGGTGGTGACGTCAGCCGTAAGAAGAAACTGCTTCAGAAGCAGAAGGAAGGTAAAAAACGTATGAAGCAGCTGGGCAATGTCGAGGTGCCTCAGGAAGCGTTTCTTGCCGTGTTGAAAGTCGATAACTAAAACTAAGGCGCCCGGATGGACATTGATTTTCCACTGGTACTGGTAGTTCTGACATTGGTAACCGGTGTGATCTGGCTTGCCGACAAACTGGTTCTGAAAAAGCGGCGCCTGGCGGCTGCCGGGGCAGAGGATGCCCCCGCCGAGGAAGCACCCGCCGAACCCTGGCTGGTGGACATCAGCCGGTCGTTCTTCCCGGTGCTGGCCGTGGTCCTGGTACTGCGGTCGTTCCTGGTCGAGCCGTTCCAGATTCCCTCGGGTTCCATGTTGCCCACCCTGGAAGTGGGCGACTTCATCCTGGTCAACAAGTATGCCTACGGCCTGCGCCTGCCGGTCGCCGGTACCAAGGTTGTTGACATCGGCGATCCGGAGCGGGGCGATGTGATGGTGTTTCGTTACCCGGAAGACGGTTCCACCAACTACATCAAGCGGGTGATCGGCCTTCCGGGTGACCATATCCGCTACCGTAACAAGCAGCTGTTCATCAACAACGAGCCGGTGGCCCGGGACTTTGTGGCGCGTCTGCCACCGATGGAGCGCTGGCGCGAGCAGCTGGGGCCGGTAGAGCATGATGTGTACCTGACCATGGGCCGTGTGAGCGGTACCGGTGAGGGCGAATGGGTGGTGCCGGAAGGGCATTACTTTGTTATGGGCGACAATCGCGACAACAGTAACGACAGCCGATTCTGGGGTACCGTGCCGGACGACCTGGTGGTGGGCAAGGCCTTTGCAATCTGGATGCACTGGCAATCGCTGACAAGTCTGCCATCTTTTGATCGAGTAGGCTCTATTGAGTAATCCATTGTTCCGGAGACAGAAAAGAATGAATAACAAAACTCCTGCAGGCCTGAAAAAGCAACAAGGTGGCGCACTGGCCATGATGATCATCGCGCTGTTCTTCGGTGCGCTGCTCACCCTGGCGATCAAGATCGGGCCGGCCTACATTGATGACATTACCATCCAGGAAGCACTGGAAAGCCTGGAAGGTACCGAAGGCCTCGGGCAGATGGGGCCGGCACAGGTACGCACACTGATCAACAAACGCTTGAGCGTCAATAACGTCCGGGGCTTCGATGCCAAGAACATCACTGTGGAAAAGAACGGTGAGTTTGTGGTGGTCAAGGTGGACTATGAGGTTCGCAACAATATCATCGGGAATGTGGACAGTATTGTTCATTTCCAGCACGAGTATGAGTTAGAGGGCAAGTGAGTTCACAACCAGATCTTGATCAGTTACAGCGCCGGATCGGCTACCAGTTCAGGGAACCTGAACGGTTGCTGCTGGCGCTGACCCACCGAAGCTACGGCAACCAGAACAATGAGCGGCTGGAGTTTCTGGGCGATTCTATCGTGAATATGGTGATCGCCGAACATCTGTTCCTCCACTTCGAAAAAGCCCGGGAAGGCCAGCTGAGTCGCCTCCGGGCACGCATGGTCAAAGGCGTGACCCTGGCGGAAATCGGCCGGGAGTTCCAGCTCGGCCAGTACCTGCGGCTGGGTTCCGGTGAACTCAAAAGCGGTGGTTATCGCCGGGAATCCATCCTGGCGGATGCCGTGGAATCCATCATCGGGGCCATTTACCTGGACAGTGATTTTCACACCTGCCGTGAGCAGGTGCTGCGCTGGTTCAAGGAGCGGCTGGCGAAACTGGATATCCAGGACACTCAGAAAGATCCGAAAACCCGGTTGCAGGAATACCTGCAGTCCCGGCAATTCCCGTTACCCCGGTATGAAGTGATTTCCGTGGACGGCGAAGCCCACAACCAGACCTTCCATGTGTCCTGCGCCTTGCCATCACTGGATCGGAAAACCTCCGGCACCGGCAGCAGTCGCCGTATTGCTGAACAGCAGGCCGCCCGCAGTGCCCTGAAACAACTGGGCGTGGAGAACGACTGATGAATGATATTACCCGCCCGGAGAATCCGGACAGCCGCTGTGGCTTTGTGGCCATTGTGGGACGCCCGAACGTGGGCAAGTCCACGTTGCTGAACCACATCCTGGGCCAGAAGCTGAGCATTACCTCCCGCAAACCCCAGACCACGCGCCACCAGGTGCTGGGCATCAAGACCGTGGGTCCGGTGCAGGCCATCTATGTAGACACCCCGGGCATGCACGAAGAAGAGCCCCGGGCCCTGAACCGCTACATGAACAAGGCTGCGACATCGGCCCTGATCGATGTAGACGTTGTGGTGTTTGTGGTTGACCAGCTGGCCTGGACCAGCGCCGACGAGATGGTGCTGGAAAAGCTGAAGCGCCTGAAGTGCCCGGTCATCCTTGCGGTTAACAAGGTCGACAAGATCGAGAAGCGGGATTTGCTGCTGCCACATCTGGAAACGCTGTCGAAGAAGCGGGAATTCGCCGAGATTATTCCGCTGTCGGCCCTGAAAGAGACCAACCTGAAACCACTGGAAGAAGCGGTGGGCCGGTATCTGCCGGAGAGTGTGCATTTCTATCCGGATGACCAGATTACGGATCGCAGCGAGCGTTTCATGGCTTCGGAAATGGTGCGTGAGAAAATCACCCGGCAACTGGGTGCGGAATTGCCGTATTCCGTGGCAGTCGAAATTGAAGAGTTCAAGCATCAGGGCAAAACCTTGCATATTTCAGCCCTGATCCTGGTCGAGCGTGAAGGCCAGAGGAAGATCATCATCGGTGATAAGGGCGAGCGCCTGCGCCAGATTGGCCAGGATGCCCGCATGGATATGGAGAAGATGTTCGGCTGCAAGGTGATGTTGCGGCTGTGGGTTAAGGTTAAGCGGGGCTGGGCAGACAGCGACCGTGCCCTGAAAAGTCTGGGCATGAGCGACTTCTGAGGCCGCCATGGTGGCCTCGAAGGGAGCTGTGCAGCAGGAGCCGGCGTATGTGATCCACCGCCGGCCCTGGCGGGAAACCGCCCTGCTGGTAGACCTGTTTACCCTCAACCATGGCCGCATGAGCCTGGTTGCCCGGGGTGCCAACAGTGCAAAAAGCCCCCTCAAGGCCCAGCTGCAGCCGTTTCAGCCCTTGCTGGTCGACTGGACCGGCCGCAGTGACCTGAAAACCCTGGTGCAGCTGGAAGTGCGCTCTGCACCGTTGCTCAGGCAGACCCTGTCGCTCTACAGTGGCCTTTACATCAACGAGTTGCTGCAACGGGTCTTGCCGGTTGCCGATCCTTATCCCACCCTGTTCGCCAGCTATATCGATACTCTGCAAGCCCTGACCGGCCTGGCCGGCCGGGGTGATCTGGAGCCCTTGCTGCGTCGCTTCGAGCGGGAGTTCTGTTCCGCGCTGGGCTATGACTTTGCCTGGGACCAGGCCACCGATACCGGCTTGCCGGTCAGCGCCGGCCAGGTATACGGGTACGACCCGGCCCAGGGCATTGTGTCCGCGGCCAGCCGTGATGCCCGCCTGAACCAGTTGCCCGGGGAGGTGCTGACAGCCCTCGCCGCCGGTGACTACACCAGTGAGGCCAGCCGCAAAACCGCCAAGCGGGTGATGCGTGTACTGGTAGACTACCTTCTGCAGGGTAAGCCCCTGCACAGCCGCAATCTTTTCAGCCAGACGGTTTCGTCTTCAGGGAGAACGTAATGAACCCCAGAGTGTTGCTCGGAGTGAATATCGACCACGTGGCCACCCTTCGCCAGGCCCGGGGTACCCGTTATCCGGACCCGGTGCAGGCCGCACTGGTGGCAGAGGAAGCCGGCGCAGACGGCATCACCATTCACCCCCGGGAAGACCGCCGGCATATCCAGGACCGGGACGTATTGCTGCTCAAAGAAGTGCTGCAGACCAGGATGAACCTGGAAATGGCGGTGACCGATGCCATGCTGGCCTTTGCCGAACAGGTGCGGCCGGAGTGTGTGTGCCTGGTACCGGAAAAGCGGGAAGAGCTGACCACCGAAGGCGGGCTGGATGTGGATGGCCAGGAAGACCGGGTGGCCCGGGCCTGTGAACGGCTGGCGAAAATCGGCGCAGAAGTGTCACTGTTTATTGATCCGGACCCGGTCCAGATTGACGCTGCGGTGCGCTGTGGTGCGCCGGTGGTGGAACTGCACACCGGCGAATATGCCGAGGCAGAAACCCCGGAGCAGGCGGATGCCTCTTTCCGGATTCTGGCGGATGCCGTGGCCTATGCCCGCAAGAAGGGACTGATCGTCAACGCCGGCCATGGCCTGCATTACCATAACACCGAGCGGGTGGCGGCCATTCAGGGCATCAATGAACTGAATATCGGCCACGCCATTATTGCCCGCGCCGTGTTTACCGGCCTGAAAGAGGCCGTGCGTGATATGCGGGCGATTCTGGATAGCGTACGCCGCTAGGCTTGCGGGCTGGTGGCCGGCTGGTGCTGTTCCCGGAACAGTTGCTGCCAGTCGGTCTGCTCGCTCCAGTCCTGCAGCCGGGCCATCGCGGCCAGCAGCTGGTCTTTCTGGATTTCCAGGTCCTGGGCCTGGCACTTCAGGGCGGTTTCAAACCGGTTGGTGGCTGTGCGCAACTCCGGAACGCCACAATAGCGGGTGGCGCCGTGGAGCTTGTGTACACACTCCAGCAGAACATCCAGTTGCTGCTTTTCCCATAGCTCGGGGATGGCCTTGCTGTCGGTATGCAGCTGTTCCAGTAGCATGCTGAACAGCTCCTCCGCCAGGTCAGCCTTGCCGGCGGCCAGCTGAATACTCTCGTCAATACTTACGCAATTCTGGTGCGTCCGGCGGTTAGACGGCCGCAGACCGCGCCGGGTATCCCGCACCTCGGAAATCTTGAACCGGGGCTGGCTGCCGGAGCACTCGTAGCCCGTGAATTCCCTTACCAGTTCAATCAGCTGGGCGCTGCTGATGGGCTTGGGCATGTAGCCGTCAAAGCCCTGCTTGGCCAGTTTTTCCTGTTCGTCGGCCAGGGCATGGGCGGTCAGGGCAATGATCGGCGTTTGATGGGAGCCGGAATCCAGGGCCCGGATACGGGCGGTGGTTTCCACCCCGTCCATGCCTGGCATTTGCAGGTCCATGAACACCAGGTCAAAGGGCTTCTGCCGGGCCTTGGTCAGGGCTTCGAAGCCGCTGGAGGCGCTCTCGGCATCCAGGCGGCAATCTTTCAGCAGGGTCATTACCAGCTTCAGGTTAGCCTCGTTATCATCCACCGCCAGGATGCGCGGCACCCGGCCGGCGCCGGAGGTTCTTGTGCCGGGCACGGGCTGGGGCAGGGTGCCCCTGCCGGTATGGATTCCGTGAATCAGCAGCAGTAATTCGTCATACAGGGGATCACGGCACACCGGCTTGGTCAGGTGACCGCTGGCCAGCCCGGACAGCGGCAGGTCGTGGGTCTCCAGGGTGGGTGTCAGCAGCAGGGTGCGGCAGTCCCGCTCCACCTCCAGGCTGCGGACCAGGCTGCAATACTGGCTGGAGTTCAGCAGGTGCCGGGTAATGCCGAGCAGGACAACGGCATAGCCTTCCTGGCGGCGCTGGGCTTCTTCTACCTGTTCCATCAGGGCGCCGGGCGAGGCCACCCGGTCAACCGCCACGCCCCATTCCCGCAGCAGGTGTTCCACCGCAAGCCCGGTGGTTTTCTGGTGCTCCAGATAGATAATCCGCTCGCCTTTCAGAGCCTCCCTGGAGAAAGAACCTTCGCCGGTGACGGACAGTTCCGGTGTCAGTGTGAACCAGAAAGTCGAGCCCCGGCCCAGTTCGCTCTCCAGGCCGATTTCACCGCCCATTTCTTCGACCAGGCGCTTGGAAATCGCCAGCCCCAGCCCGGTACCGCCATACTGCCGGGCGGTGGAGGCATCAGCCTGGCTGAAGGCGTTGAACAGGGATTGCTGCTGGGCCCGGGACAGCCCCACCCCGGAGTCGGTTACGCTCAGGCGCAGGGTGACCCGGTTGGCTTCCTTGTCTTCGTCTTCAAGGCTGGCGCGCAGCACGACTTCGCCGGTCTGGGTGAACTTGATGGCGTTGTTGACCAGGTTGGTGATCACCTGCTTGACCCGGAGCGGGTCGCCCATGATGTTGTCCGGCACGTCGTTATAGACCAGCGGAACCAGGTCCAGGTTCTTGGCGTGGGCCGCCGGTGCCAGCATGACCATTACTTCTTCCACGATATCCCGCAGCTGGAAGGGCACGCGGTCCAGGATCAGTTTGCCGGCTTCGATTTTCGAGAAGTCCAGGATGTCGTTGATGATGGTCAGCAGGATTTCCGACGACTTGCGGATGGTGTTCAGGTGGTCCCGCTGCTGACGTGGCAGGGGGCTTTTCAGCAGCAATTCGGTGAAGCCGATAATGCCGTTCAGCGGCGTGCGGATTTCGTGGGACATGTTGGCCAGGAATTCCGATTTGATCCGGCTGGCTTCCAGCGCCTCTTTGCGGGCAAAGTCCAGTTCGATGTTCTGGATTTCGATGGTCTCCAGGGTTTCCCGAAGATCCCCGGTGGCCTGGTCGATGTTCTGCTGCATTTCTGCCTGGGCCTGGCTCAGCTCCGACGCCATCTCGTTCAGGCCGGATTCCAGCTGTTCAAACTCCGGCCCGGCCCGGGTGTATACCCGGGTATCCAGCTTGCCTTCCTTGAGCTTGGCCACCGCTTCATTCAGCTGGAACACTGGGTCGGTAAAGGCCCGGCTCAGGCGTAGGGAAACCAGCAGGCTCAGCAGCACGCCGCCAACCACCAGCATCAGGGAGATCAGCAGCGCCTGGTAGGTTTCTTTTTCGGTGCGGATATGGGACATCTCTACGGCCACCCAGCCCAGGGGCTCGGCCAGCCCGGTGGCGGATTCCCGGGCGTCCGGGTCGAGCATGGTTTCGATCATCAGGTCTTGCAGGTACACCGGGGTGACGAAGCGGGTGCTGCTGTCTGAACTCAGTTTGACCGGTCTTTCCGAGCCCAGGGCCGAGGCCGGGATGGTTTCCGTGCTGCCGGGGCCGCTGTGCAGCAGGCGTTGGCCGTCCCGGTCGAAGAAGGTGATGGAGCGGACATCCTGCTCTTCCAGCAGTGCCGTGGACAGGCTGCTCAGAAGGCTGCGGTTGGCGGTAAACAGGCCATACTCGGCACCGGCCGACAGTTGGCGGGACAGGGATTCGCCCCGGTCGTTCAGCAGGTTTTCGATGTTCTTCACCCAGCTGTAGGTAAAGAACAGGCCCAGCAACAGGGTGGTCAGAAGGGTGGGAACGAGGGTCACCACCAGAACTTTTTTTCGAATGCCCCAACGCCGCATACTGTGTTCCCGTCAGTCTTACGAGCCCGGTGCTGTGTTGGCAGCCAATACCGGGTACTTCCCTGTCAGCATAGATGATCCGGATCGGAATGACTGTGGCCGCCATCCCGCGTATGATTCAAAGCCGAAAGTGTATCACAGGGTTTGCGTATGATTTTCCCCACCATTGAAGATTATGTCGGCCACACGCCACTGGTTCGTTTGCAGCGGATACCGGGCAATACCTCCAATGTCATCCTGGCCAAGCTGGAGGGTAATAACCCGGCCGGTTCGGTAAAAGACCGGCCCGCCATCAGCATGATCCAGGAAGCCGAGCGCCGGGGTGAAATCCAGCCGGGTGATACCCTGATTGAAGCCACCTCTGGCAACACCGGTATCGCCCTGGCCATGGCCGCCGCTATCAAGGGCTACCGGATGGTGCTGATCATGCCCGATAACCTGAGCGAAGAGCGCCGGGCCTCCATGCGAGCCTATGGTGCGGAAGTGGTGAATGTTACCCGCGAACAGGGCATGGAAGGCGCCAGGGATCTGGCGATCCGTATGGAAGCCGAAGGCAAGGGCAAGGTGCTGGACCAGTTCAGCAACCCTGATAACCCCCTGGCCCACTATCGCAGCACCGGTCCGGAAATCTGGGAACAGACCCAGGGCAAGGTGACCCACTTTGTCAGCTCCATGGGCACCACCGGCACCATCATGGGCGTGTCCCGTTACCTGAAAGAGCGCAACCCGGATGTCCGTATTATCGGGCTGCAGCCGGAAGACGGCGCCTCCATTCCCGGTATCCGGCGCTGGCCGGAAGCCTATCTGCCAAAAATCTACGATGCCGCCCGGGTAGACCAGGTGCTGGACATCGGCCAGCAGGAAGCAGAAGACACCATGCGGGCCCTGGCCCGTGAAGAAGGTATCTTCTGTGGTGTGTCTTCGGGCGGGGCCATTGCGGCTGCGCTCAAGCTGTCTGGCCAGGTTGAAAACTCGGTGATCGTGGCCATTATCTGTGACCGCGGAGACCGTTACCTGTCTACCGGTGTATTCCCGGGCGCCTGAATCGTTAATCTTCAAGAGACCAGCCAATATGAGTAAGCGCCGCCGCAAGGTTCTGCCGCAAGAACCCGTGCGTTGTGAAATTGAATCCCTCGGCCATGATGGCCGTGGCATCGCCCGAACCGAAGGCAAAGTCCAGTTTGTGGACGGCGCCCTGCCCGGGGAAACGGTGATGGCAAAGATGGTCAGCACCCGCAGCAAGTTCGACGAGCTGCGCACCCTGGAAGTGCTGGAAGCTGCCCCTGACCGCCAGCAGCCCCCGTGCAAATTTGCCGACCTTTGCGGCGGCTGCAGCCTGCAGCATATGAGCGCCGATGCCCAGATCCGGTTCAAGGAAGACACCCTGCGGGAGCACTTTGCCCATTTCGGGGGCATAGAGCCGGAGCAGTGGATCGAGCCCATGCGTTCACCGGATACCCTGGGATACCGCCGTAAGGCCCGGCTCGGGGTACGTTACGTAAAGGCCCGGGAATCGGTGCTGGTGGGATTCCGGGAAAAGCGCAACAGCTTCCTGACCGACATTAGCGAGTGTGTGGTGCTGGACCCGCGTATCGGCAAGCGCATCACGCCGCTGCGGGAGCTCCTGCACGGTATGGCCGCGTTTGACCGCATCGCCCAGGTGGAAGTGGCCTGTGGCGACGACGTTGCCGCCATGGTGTTCCGAAACATGGACGACCTGGTGCCGGAAGACCGGGAAAAGCTGATTGCCTTTGGCCAGGCCCACGACTTGCATATCTACCTGCAGCCGAAGGGCCCGGACACCGTGCACCGGATCTGGCCGGAATCGGCAGGGCGGGACGACGAACGCCTGGCCTACCGTATGGATGAATTCGACCTGACCATGCAGTTCCATCCCATGGACTTCACCCAGGTGAATGCCGGTATCAACCGGGACATGGTGCACCGGGCGGTTGAGTGGCTGGATATCCAGCCTGGCGAGCGGGTGCTGGACCTGTTCTGTGGCCTGGGTAACTTTACGCTGCCACTGGCCCGCAAGGGTGGCCAGGTTGTGGGTGTGGAAGGCGACGATGCCATGGTGGTTCGTGGCCGGGAAAATGCACGGTTGAACGGCCTGGATAATGTGGAGTTTTTCGGGGCAGACCTGCACGGCGACTTCACCGGCCAGGGCTGGGCGAAGGAAGGTTTCGACAAGATCCTGATCGATCCGCCCCGCTCCGGTGCCGAGGATATCTGCAAGTACCTGACTGCCTTTGGCGCCAACCGGATTGTGTATGTGTCCTGCAACCCGGCTACCCTGGCCCGGGATGCCGGTGTCCTGGTGCGTAACGGCTACCGGCTGGTGCGCGCCGGTGTGATGGATATGTTCCCGCACACCACCCATGTTGAGTCCATCGCCCTGTTCGAGCGCGATCCGCGCTGACCGGTATGGGGAAACCGGCCTCGCCGACGCTCCGGACGGGCGGGGGCAAGGCCGGCAATCTATCAGGTAAGTTATTGCTATGGTTAAAGTTAGGGAAGAGTACGGGGTAACCGGCGACGGTGAAGTGGATCTTGACCGTTGGGTTCAGCACATTGCCGAGCTGACGCACCTGGATAAGCCGGACCAGCTGCGACTGGCCTGCGAGAAAGCGGCCCTGATTGCACTGCAGGCGTTTCGCGAGGACCGGCTGTGGACGCCCGGCTCCAGCAGCTTCCGTACCGGGCTGGAAATGGCCCAGGTGCTGGCGGAACTGCACCTGGACCAGGCGAGCCTGGTGGCTGCCGTACTCTACCGGGCCGTTCGGGAAGAACGGGTCGCCCTTGAAGAAATTCGTAAAGAGTTCGGTGACGAAGTAGCCGGGCTGATCAACGGCGTGCAGCAGATGGCGGCGATCTCGTCGGTTCACCATCCGCTCAAGGGCAACGTGCTGGGCCAGAGTGAAGGCCAGCTGGACAACGTGCGCAAGATGCTGGTCACCATGATCGACGACGTGCGGGTGGCCCTGATCAAGCTGGCGGAGCGAACCTGCGCCATCCGGGCGGTGAAAGACGCCCCGGAAGAAAAACGTATGCGGGTGGCCCGGGAGGTGTTCGACATCTACGCGCCGCTGGCCCACCGGCTGGGTATCGGCCATATCAAGTGGGAACTGGAAGACCTGTCTTTCCGCTACCTGCATGCTTCCGCCTACAAGAAAATCGCCAAGCTGCTGGATGAAAAGCGGCTGGACCGGGAAGGCTATATCCGCCGGGTGATTGATACCCTGCAGACCGAGCTGAAGGCCTCCGGCATCAAGGGCGACCTCAGTGGCCGGGCCAAGCACATCTACAGCATCTGGCGCAAAATGCGCCGTAAGGGCATTGATTTCTCCCAGGTATACGATGTTCGGGCGGTGCGGATACTGGTGCCGGAAGTGCGGGATTGCTACGCCGCACTGGGCATTGTGCATACCCTGTGGCGGCACATCCCCAACGAGTTTGATGACTACATCGCCAACCCCAAGGAAAACGGTTACCAGTCCCTGCATACGGCGGTGATCGGCCCCGAGGGCAAGGTGATGGAAGTGCAGATCCGTACCCATGCCATGCATGAAGAAGCTGAACTGGGTGTCTGTGCCCACTGGCTGTACAAGGGTACTGACAAGAACAACAAGTCCTCCGGCTACGATGCCAAGATCAACTGGCTGCGCCAGGTACTCGAGTGGCAGGAAGAGCTGGGTGACTTGTCCGGGCTGGCAGACCACCTGAAATCCGATGTCGCCTCCGACCGGGTGTATGTGTTTACCCCCGAAGGCCATGTGGTGGACCTGCCCCAGGGCGCCACGCCGGTGGACTTCGCCTATCGCGTACATACCGAAATCGGCCATGCCTGCCGGGGCGCCCGGGTGAACAGCCGGATTGTGCCGCTGACCTACCCGCTGAAAACCGGCGACCAGGTGTTTATCCTGACCTCCAACAACCCGGCGCCAAGCCGGGACTGGCTGAACCCGAGCCTGGGCTATATCCAGACATCCCGTGCCCGGGCCAAAGTCACCCACTGGTTCAAACAGCAGGACCGGGACCGCAACATCTCGGATGGCCGGGCAATCCTGGAAGACGAATTCAAGCGGCTGTCGATCTATGACGTGGATTTGACGGATCTGGCCAGGAAGGTCAACTACCACTCCACCGAAGACATGTTTGCCGCCGTTGGCGCCGGTGATTTGCGCCCCACCCATGTGGCTAACGTGGCCCAGCAGATGCTGGAGCCGAGAACCGAGCAACTGGATCTCAAACTCACTGGCAACCGCAAAAAAGCCTACGACACCGAATCGGATATCCAGATTCTGGGTGTGGGCAAGCTGAAAACCCAGGTGGCCAAGTGCTGTAAACCGCTGCCGGGTGACCCGATTGGTGGCTACATTACGGTGGGCCGGGGCGTTACCGTGCACCGTCAGGACTGCATGACGTTCCTGAACCTGAAGGAATTCGAACCCAACCGGATCATCGAAGTGAACTGGGGTGGCCAGCCGGTAGCGGTGTATCCGGTGGATATCGAGATCGAGGCCTACGACCGGTCTGGATTGCTGCGGGATATCACCCAGGTGCTGTCGGCGTCCAAGAGTGATGTCATGTCGCTGCATACCCAGACCAATAAAGACGAGAACACTGCCACCATGCTGGTGACTGTGGAAATCTCCAGCCTGGAACAGTTGGCGCGGTTGCTGGCGCAGATCCGCAACCTGCCGAACATCATCGACGTAAGGCGAAAGCGCGGATGAGCTATTCCATCGACGACCTGAAAACCCTGATGGCGCGCCTGCGGGAGCCGGACACCGGTTGCCCGTGGGATACGAAGCAGACCTTCGCCAGCATCGTGCCCCATACCATCGAGGAAGCCTACGAGGTGGCCGATGCCATCGAGCAGGGCGATTACCCCCATGTGAAAGACGAGCTGGGGGATCTGCTGTTCCAGGTGATCTTCTACGCCCGGATGGGGCAGGAAGAAGGTCACTTTGATTTCGATGGCATTGTCGACAACCTGGTGCGCAAACTGATCCGCCGGCATCCCCATGTGTTTCCGGAAGGTACCCTGGAAAGCCGGATAGACCCGGACAACCGGCCCACGGAAGCCTGGATCAAGGAAAGCTGGGAGCGCATCAAGGCGGAAGAGCGGGCGCAGAAGCCTGCGCCGGATGCCGATGCGCTGGTCAGCCGCCTTGACGGCATCGCCCGCACGCTTCCGGCCATGGCCCGGGCCGAGAAGTTGCAGCGCCGCGCTGCCCGCCACGGCTTTGACTGGCCGGATATCGGCCCGGTGTTCGACAAGCTGCACGAAGAAATCGATGAGCTGAAGGAAGCCTGGCAGGCCGCCGAAGACGGCACCGGCGAGCGGGATGCGGTGGAAGACGAGCTGGGCGACCTGCTGTTTGTGTGCGTGAACCTGGCCCGGTTCATGAAAGTGAATCCGGAGCAGGCGCTCAAGCGCACCAATCGCAAATTCGAAATGCGCTTCCGGGCCATTGAGGAGATCCTGGCCGCCGAGGGGCGTGACATGGACGAAGAAAGCCTGGAGGCGCTGGATGCCATCTGGCAGCGGGTCAAGGGCGTGGAAAAAGGGTAACCCCAAGGCCTGATAGACTTTCCCGGGTAATCCTTAGTATCGTAACTCTCTCCTGATTACGCCCTACAGAAGGAACCCGCTGTGACAGAACTGCATCCCGATCTGCGAGAGAACGTACGTTTACTGGGTGAATTGCTCGGCCAGAGCATTCTGCAGCATCCGGGGCAGGAGTGCTTCGACCTGATCGAGGAAATCCGGGCGGCGGCGAAAGCCGATCGCCGCCAGGAGAGCGGTTCCGGCCAGCGGCTTGAAACCCTGCTGCGCCAGCTCAGCGATAACGAATTGCTGCCGGTTACCCGGGCTTTCAACCAGTTTCTCAACCTGGCCAACCTGGCCGAACAGTATCACGGTATTCGGCGCAAGCAGGGGCACCCGTCTGACCTGATGGTGGAATCCCTGAGCGAAGTTTTTGACCGGCTGAAATCCGGCGGCGTTGACCCGGAAGAACTGCATCGCCGTGTGGCCGACCTGCGTATTGAATTTGTGCTTACCGCACACCCCACCGAAGTGGCCCGCCGTACCCTGATCCTGAAATACGATGAAATGTCAGACTGCCTGGCCCGGCTGGACCATGACGACCTGATGCCGGCGGAGCGGGGTGAAGTCACCGACCGCCTGTCGCAGCTGATCGCCGAAGCCTGGCATACCGACGAAATCCGCCACGAGCGGCCCACCGCGGTAGACGAGGCCAAGTGGGGGTTTGCGGTGATTGAAAACAGCCTGTGGCAGGCGCTGCCGAAGTTTCTGCGCAGCCTGGATGCTTCCCTGGAGGATGCCACCGGCAAGGGGCTGCCGTTGCAGGCGACACCGGTGCAGATTGCCTCCTGGATGGGCGGCGACCGGGATGGCAACCCCAACGTCACCCACGATGTGACCCGGCAGGTATTTCTGCTTGGCCGCTGGATGGCGGCCGACCTGTACCTGCGTGACATCCAGGCCCTGCGGGCGGAACTTTCGATGTGGCAGGCCAGTGATGAATTGCAGGCAGTCACCGGTGATTCCCGGGAGCCATACCGCCAGGTGCTGGCACAGTTACGGGACCGGCTGATCCGTACCCGGGACTGGGCCGAGGCCAGCGTCAAAGGCGAACCGGCCGACAGAACTGACATCCTGTTCGAAAACGAAGACCTGACCGCACCGCTGGAGCTGTGTTACCGCTCGCTGGTGCAATGCGGCCTTGAACACATCGCCAACGGGCCGCTGCTGGACACCATTCGCAGGGCCCACACCTTCGGGCTGCCGCTGATCCGGCTGGATATCCGCCAGGAAGCCACCCGCCATGCCGAAGCCGTCGCGGAAATGGTAGAGTATCTGGGGCTGGGTGATTACTCGTCCTGGCCGGAGCAGCAGCGCCAGGAGTTCCTGTTGCGTGAACTGCAGGGCCGTCGGCCGCTGGTGCCCAGAAACTGGGAACCCTCCGAGCCCGTCAGGGAAGTGCTTGCAACCTGTGAAGTCGTGGCACAACAAACCCCGGAAGCGCTGGGCTCTTATGTGATTTCCATGGCCAGCACGCCGTCGGATGTGCTGAGTGTGATCCTGCTGCTGCGGGAAGCCGGCATGAAGTTCCCGATGCGGGTCGTGCCGCTGTTCGAAACCCTGAGCGATCTGCAGGGCGCGCCGGACAGCATGGCCGCCCTGTACGAGGTGGACTGGTATCGCGAATACTGTCAGGGCCGTCAGGAAGTGATGATCGGCTACTCGGATTCGTCCAAGGACGCAGGCCAGCTGATGGCCGCCTGGGCCCAGTACCAGGCCCAGGAGAAGCTGACCCGGGTGGCTGGCCAGTATGGCGTGCACCTGACCCTGTTCCATGGCCGCGGCGGTACGGTAGGCCGGGGTGGAGGTCCTGCCAACCGGGCGATCCTGTCCCAGCCCCCGGGGTCAGTAAACGGCAGTTTTCGGATTACCGAGCAGGGCGAGATGATCCGCTTCAAGTTCGGCCTGCCTCGGCTGGCGGTGCAGAGCCTGACCCTGTACACCACGGCGGTTATCGAGGCCACCCTGGCGCCGCCACCGGAGCCGGAAGACAGCTGGCGCGAAACCATGGACTGGCTGACTGAAAGGTCCCTGAAGGCCTATCGGGATGTGGTTCGGGAGAATCCGGATTTTGTGCCTTATTTCCGCCAGGTAACGCCGGAAACCGCCCTGGGCAAACTGGCCCTGGGCAGTCGCCCGGCCCGGCGCAAGCCCACGGGTGGCGTGGAAAGCCTGCGGGCAATTCCATGGATCTTTGCCTGGACCCAGATGCGCCTGATGCTGCCGAGCTGGCTGGGCAGCGATGTGGCCCTTGAAGAGGCAGCACAGGCGGATCGCCTGCCGGAACTTCGGGAAATGATGCGTGGCTGGCCGTTCTTCCGCACCTACGTGGATATGCTCGAGATGGTGCTGGCCAAGGCCGACCTGCGCATTGCCAGCTATTACGAACAGACCCTGGTGGAAGACGACAAGCTCAAGGCATTGGGCGCCAGCCTTCGGGAACGGCTGACCGGATGCATTGCGCGCTTGCTGGAGCTCAAGGAGCAGCAGGATCTGCTGGAAGGCGAGCCGGTGTTTGCCCACTCCATGAAAGTGCGCAACCCCTACACAGATCCACTGCACTACCTGCAGGCGGAACTGCTGCGCCGTGACCGGGAAAGCGAAGACAAAGGCGAGGTGCCGGAGATGGTCGAGCGGGCCCTGAAAGTCACCATGGCCGGTATTGCTGCCGGCATGCGTAACACGGGCTGATGCCGGGGAGACAATGCGTTTGAACGTATCCGAGCGACTGGAACAATACTTCGCCCGCCGTGGGCTGGCCTGGACACCGGTGGATATTGCGCCGGTTACCAACCTGGATGAGGCGATCAAGGCGTCCGGGCAGGCGGCTGACTTTGCCGTGGCCACGGTACTGATCGATGTAAGCGGCCTGTTGATGGTGGTGCACCGGGCCGGAAATCCGCCTTCGCTTGCGCAGCTGCGCAAAGTCACGGGCCGGCCCTTGCAGCAGCTGGAGCCTTTGCAGGCCGCCAGCTTCTTTGACGATTGCCATCCCGGCTTTATTCCGCCGGTGGGCGCGGCCTGGGACCTGGACGTGCTGGTGGATGAAGACATCTACGGTGCCCGGCAAGTGTGTTTTACCTCGGGTAGTGAGCAGGTTCTGATACAGATGGCTGGCGAGGAATTCCAGCGTGCCCTGGGCAACGCCCGGAGAATGGATTTCACCGGTAATGAAGCGGGTAACGGCGGCGATGATGAAGCCGGTGCCACCCCGACCCTGAACAAGGTGGCAGACCGCCTGAAAGGCCTTACCCGGCTGCCGCCCATGCCGGCGCTGGCCGGCCGGATGGCGGAACTGGCACAAGACCCGGAGCAGCACGGCGATGAACTGGCGAACCTGGTCGGTATCGACCCGGGCCTGGCGGCCCAGGTACTGAGGTACGCCCGTTCCGGATTGTTCGGGCAGACCCGCCAGAACGGATCGCTGGCGGAGGCGATAGAATTGCTGGGGGCGGACCGCCTGGCCCATGTGGCCCGCGGTGCAGCCGGTGTGCGTTCGTTCAGGGTTGCCCGGGACGGCGCGCTGGGCATCAACAGCCTGTGGCGCCACTCCCTGTACTGTGCGTTTATGTGCCGTGCACTGGCGGAGCGGCTGGAGCTTGACCAGGATATGGCCTACCTGTGCGGCCTGCTCCACAACTTCGGTTTGCTGCTGATTGCCTGGCTGTATCCGTCCGAATTCCGTGAATTGCAGGCGCTGCGGGAAATCAATCCGGAAAGCGACATGCGTTCGCTGGAGCGTGAAGTGTTTGGCTCCGGCGAGGGCGGCGACACCGTACCCATGGGACATGCGACCCTGGGCGGATTGCTGTACCGCTTATGGCAGTTACCGGAGCCGGTCATCAAGGCCGCAGGCCTGCACCAGAGCCCGGACTATCAGGGCGCTGATGAAGACTACGTGCGGATGGTTTTACTGGCCAACGGCCTGCTGAAAAAGCGCGGGATCGGCGACGAGCTCAGCCCGGATGATATACCGGCACTGACCGATGCCCTTGGCCTGGGGTCGGTGGCACTGGAAGAAGTGCAGCAGGAAATCAGCAGTCTGTCGGCGGATCTGGACGCCCTGATAACCCCCCTCGAACCTTGAGTTCAGTCAGTTACTCATCCAATGATACGGAGGTCGACTTTCTATGCGGGGTCTGACTTCGTATAATGCGGCCTCGATTCTGGGCAGGTGTGCCATTAACCCACTGGAATCCTGTTGAGAGGTTGCCGCAAAGGCAGGGGTCTTTGCCGCAGTTTTTCAAACGATAATATAAGACAACGGGAGCACAACGTTATGCGAATCATTATGTTAGGCGCGCCAGGCGCGGGTAAGGGTACCCAGGCCCAGTTTATTACCGAGCGTTTCGAGATCCCCCAGATCTCCACCGGTGACATGCTGCGGGCCGCGGTCAAAGCCGAGTCCGAGCTGGGCAAGCAGGTAAAGGAAGTCATGGCTTCCGGCGGCCTGGTATCTGACGACATCATCATCGCGCTGATCGAAGAGCGCATCCAGCAGCCGGACTGCAAGAACGGCTTCCTGCTGGACGGTTTCCCGCGCACTATTCCCCAGGCCGAAGCGCTCAAGGAACAGGGCATTGCCATTGATTACGTGGTCGAGATTGCCGTAGCAGACGAAGAAATTGTCAGCCGCCTGTCTGGCCGTCGTGTGCACGAAGGCAGTGGTCGCATCTATCACGTGAAATACGATCCGCCCAAGGTAGAAGGCAAAGACGACGAAACCGGCGAGCCGCTGGTTCAGCGTGAAGACGACAAGGAAGAAACTGTACGCAAGCGCCTGGGTATCTACCACGACCAGACCGCTCCGCTGATCGGTTTCTACCAGGACTGGGCCGGTAAGGCGCCGTCTGAAGCACCCAAGTACGTGCGCGTAGAAGGTGTTGGCAGCCTGGACAGCATTCGCGACCAGATCCTGTCCCAACTCAAGTAATATCAAGGCCGGAGCGGCCCCGGAGGCACTGATTCTGTGAAGTTACTGGCACTGGATACGTCTTCCGAAGGCTGCTCCGCCGCGCTCTGGCTGGATGGCCATATTACCGAGCGCTTTGAAGTGGCCCCCCGGGGCCACACCCGTCTTCTGATGCCCATGGTGCGCGAGTTGCTCGCGGAGCAGGGGCTCACTCCTTCTGGCCTGGATGCCCTGGCGTTTGCCCGGGGGCCGGGCTCTTTCACCGGCTTACGCATTGCCACCGGCGTGGTTCAGGGCCTGGCCTGGGGGCTGGATATCCCTGTGGTGCCGGTATCTTCCCTGGCTGCTGTTGCGCTGCAAGCGATCGACAAGCATCAATTGCCCGAAGGGGCCTGCGTAGCCGTAGCTTTCGACGCCCGCATGGGTGAAGTCTACTGGGGCACTTTCCAGTGCCGTGACGGCCTGCCGGTGTTGCTGGCAGACGAGCGGGTATGCCCGCCATCGGCAGTCAGCCTGCCGGATGTCAGTGCAGATCGCTGGATCGGTGTTGGTTCCGGCTGGGCCTTCGCCGGTGACATGCCTGCGGATGTAGCGGAAACCGTCGCTGTGGTTGATGACACCCTGGTACCCCGGGCCTGTGAAGTTGTCCGGTTGGCGGAACAGGGCTACCGCCAGGGTGAGGCGGTGCCGGCGGAGCAGGCCCAGCCGGTTTATATCCGCGATGAAGTCGCCTGGAAAAAGCTGCCAGGCCGTGACTGAGCCTTCCGTGCCAGGCACCCTTGCGGTGGCCTGCAGCCCGCTGGGTGACCAGCACCAGGCCCGAGCGCTGGCTGAGGAGCTGGCACTGCCCTGGTTGGGCGTCGTCAAGCCGCAACAGGTTCGTGATTACTCCATTCTTCTGTATTCCGACGACCAGGGCCTGGCCCTGCAGATCACCGGTAAAGGTGCGCCTGGCCCGGTACGGGCCGAGTTTGTTACCGGTAAGATGGGTTATCGCCGGGAACACGGTGGCGGTACGGGCCAGCTGGTCGCCAGGGCAGTGGGCTTGCAGAAGACCCGCGCAGGTTTACACGTTCTGGATGCCACGGCCGGGTTGGGGCAGGACGCCTTTGTGCTGGCTGGCCTTGGCTGCCGCGTCACCTTGCTGGAGCGAAACCCGGTGATCCATGCCTTGCTGGCCGATGGGCTGGCCCGGGCTGCGTTGAATCCGGACTGTGCGCCAGTGGTGGCCAGGATGACCCTGGAAGCCGGCAGCTCCATTGACTGGTTGGTGAAGGCTGACCCGGAATCGGTGGATGTGGTGTACCTGGATCCGATGTTCCCGCATCGGGACAAGTCGGCCCTGGTGAAAAAAGAAATGCAGGTGTTCCGGCAGGTGGTGGGCGACGACGATGATTCAGCTCAATTACTGCAAGCGGCACTGAAGGCTGCCCGTTACCGGGTGGTGGTCAAACGCCCCCGCAAGGCACCGGCCGTAGAAGGTCCGGAACCGGCTACCCGCATCGAAGGCAAGAGCAGCCGCTACGATATCTATTCCCTGAAAGCCCTGCCGGCCTGAGGCTGACCCAAACCGGCAACAGGCTTCAGGCATCCAGCATGGTGACCTGCTGGATGGCCTGGCGTTTCTCTACACTCAACACCAGACGAGCATCCTCGGCCACCTCATCTAGGCCTTCGCCATAACACAGCAGGCCGTTGTCGTCGGTGGTCAGAACTCCTTCCTTCTGCATGTTGGCAATGAAGTTCCGGAACAGGGTCTTGTCGAAGAATTCCGGGGCATTCAGCCCGAACAGGATAGACATCCGCTCGGCCAGCAGGGTGCTCTGCTCCTCCAGTTCAGCGGCGGTCAGCTTGCCGGAACCGTATTTGCGCAGAATGCCCAGGGCAATGTGGTAACGCTCCAGGGTCTGGATAATAAACCGGGACAAAATACGCGCCCGCAGCATGGCTTCTGTGCCTTCTTCCGGCCGGCTCAGGCGTTCGTCATCCAGGGTCACCAGCAGGCCTTGGTCAACCAGCACATCAATCCAGTCGTTAATGACGGATTCGATCTCGTCCTGCGAGTATTTCAGGAACAGTTCTGATTGCAGGTAGGGGTAGGCCACGCTGGCCAGGAAGACGATTTTGTCACGGCGCAGGCTGGACTTGTTTTCGAACAGGCTGACAACCAGTGCCGGCAGGGCAAACAGGTGCTGGATGTTATTGCGGTAGTAGGTCATCAGGGTGGCGTTGGAGCCTTCCAGGCCGATGATGTCTCCCAGCTTCTGTGGCTGGCGGGACACCAGCCCCATGCCTTCACAGTAGGCCACCCAGTCCTTGCCACTGCCCTCGGGCAGGGTAACGGTGCCGGCGTAGGGCCGGGCTTTCAGCAGGCTGGCGTACTGGTCCAGCAGCCGGATCAGCTGGCCTTCGTCCATGGCCAGGCGCTCGGTGCCCAGCAGCACGGTGGCGGTCATGCCAATGGGGTTCACCGCAACCGAGGCGTTGATGTTGCTGGCAACCCGCTGGGCCAGGGCGTCAACGGCATCCGGCAGCCAGGACGGCCGGAATTCCGCATCGTAGGCCTCTTCGCGCCAGCTGTCGTGTACGTTGTCCAGAACCTCGGCTAGCGGAATCGGGTCGCCGAAGTTGACCGCTACCCGGCCAAAGGAGTTGGTGAGCTTGCGGGCAGTCTTGGCGAGCCCGAATACGCTTTCCTTCTGCTTTTTCTTACCCCGGAGTTCGCCCAGGTACGACCGGCCTTCCATCACTTTCTCGTAACCGATATACACCGGTACAAAGACAATCGGCTTGCGGTGATCCCGCAGGAAGCTGCGCACCGTCATCGACAGCATGCCGGGCCGTGGGGCCAGCATGCGGCCGGTACGCGAGCGGCCGCCTTCCACGAAGTATTCCACCGAGTAACCCCGGGTGAACATCACGTGCATGTATTCGTTGAACACGGTGGCGTACAGGGGGTTGTCACGGAAACTGCGGCGCATGAAGAAGGCACCGCCACGGCGCAGGATCGGCCCGACAACGGGCATGTTCAGGTTGATGCCGGCAGCAATGTGGGGCGGCATCAGACCGTTCTTGTACAGCACATAAGACAGCAGCAGGTAGTCGATGTGCGAGCGGTGGCAGGGCACATAGACCACGGCATTGTCCTGTGCTGTTTCCTTGGCCACCTTGATGTTGTTGATGGCAATACCGTTGTAGATCCGGTTCCACAACCAGGCCAGCACCAGTTCCAGGAAGCGTATGGTGACAATGGACATGCTGGCGGCGATTTCGTCGGCGTACTTGTAGGCCTTGGCCCGGACTTTCTCCGGGGGAATATCGTCCTTGGCGGCGGTTTCGCGAATGGCTTCTTTCACCGCCTGGGTGCGTACCAGGCCTTCCACCAATGTGCGGCGGTGGGACAGGTCTGGCCCCAGTACCGCCTGGCGTACCCGACGGAAATGGGTGCGCAGCAGGCGCGCCAGTTTGCGGTTGGCTTTCTGCTCGTTATCCCGGTATTCCTCAACCACCTGGTTGAGTGACAGCGGCTGGTTGAACTGCACGTAGGTGTTGCGCCCATGGACCAGGATAATCAGGAACTTCTGTAAACGGCCGGCGACAGACCAGGTGTCGGACAGCAGCAACTTCACCAGGGATTTTTCCTTGTCCGGAGAGCGACCCCAGAACAGGGAAACCGGAACAATCTGTACGTCCTGCTCGGGGTGTTCCAGCCCGAAACGGACCAGGTCACCGAATTCCCTGGTGGGAACGGGCTTGTGCCGGCCGCCGCGGAACAGGCCGCCAATTCGCTTGTACAGAAAGAAAAACGAATGGGATGGCCCGTTCTTGACGGGAAGGACCGGCGTGGCACCGGGCAGCCGGGCCTGGATGACCTCCTGCTCCAGCACCAGTCGGCTGGAAAGCGAACTGTATTGCAGCACGTAACACACTGGCTTCTGCGGATCGAGGCCGAGGGCTTCACGGGTGTTGCCGCTGACATCCGTCCTGACCCAAAGGAACAGGATCTTGCGGAAAAGAGACAGGATCAGGCTGCGAATACCCTGATAAAGTCGCATAAGGTGCTACTCCGGTGCTGGAAACAGGCGCCAAGTTTAACGGGTTGGAGCGGGGCCGGAAAGCGCTATGCCGATTCTGGCCGGTGAATGTGATGTGGTACATTGCCACGGAACGTAATCGCTGCAGGTACAAGGCAAGGGTATGGTCGATCAAAACATGCAATGGGTACCGGGTTGGTCTGAACAGGGGCCGGAGCCGGGTGACCTGTTACTGGCGTTTGCCGGTAACAGCATTCTCAAACCCGGTGACGGCTGGTTTCTGACCTGGGGCGGCCCCGAAATGGGTGACAGCCGGCCGGAAGCCCTGATGCTTGGCACCGTCGGCGGCCGAAGGCTATATGTGACGGCATTGCCCGACACCGGCCTGCCCGGGCTGGAAACCCTGAGCCTGCGCGAGGCCATGTTGCATACGCCTGATGCCCCCTCCGAACTGCTCAGTACCGGTTTCCAGGTGTGGCAGTGGTGGCAGGACCATCGCTATTGCGGACGCTGTGGCGAGCGCACGGGGCCGCATCCCCGGGAGCGCGCCCGTTGGTGTGGCCGGTGTAACATTCCCTGGTACCCCAGGATTGCCCCTTGCATCATTACTGTGATTCGCCGGGATGACCGTTTTCTGCTGGCCCGGTCGGCCCGGGTAACCCGAAATTTCTTCAGCCTGATTGCCGGGTTTGTGGAGCCGGGCGAGAGCCTGGAGCAGGCCGTGGCCCGGGAAGTGATGGAAGAAACCGGCCTGGAAGTGACCAATATCCGCTACCAGGCTTCCCAGCACTGGCCATTTCCCCATCAGCTGATGGTGGGCTTCCTGGCAGACTATAAAAGTGGCGAGCTGAAGCTGCAGGAAGACGAGCTGGCCGAAGCAGGCTGGTTCACGCCGGAGGAGCATCCGCCGATCCCGCCGGAAACCACCATTGCCGGCCGCCTGATCAGTGCCATGAAAAAGGAAATCGCTGGTGGGTCGGGTAACTGACCATGGCTGATGCACGTCCCAGGGTATTGGTGTTCGATTCCGGCGTGGGTGGCCTGAGTGTGGCGTCCTGCATTCACCAGGCCTTGCCGGGGGCCGAGCTTGTTTACCTGGCTGACAACGCCGGCTTCCCTTATGGCGATAAACCGGAGCAGGTGGTGATCGAGCGCAGCTGTGGCCTGATCATGGGGTGCCTGGCCCGGTGGCGCTGCGATGTCATTGTGATTGCCTGTAACACCGCCAGTACCGTGGCCTTGCCCAGCCTGCGGTCCAGAACGGACATTCCGGTGGTGGGGGTGGTGCCGGCAGTGAAGCCCGCCGCCGCCTGCAGTGAAAACCGGCGCATCGGCTTGCTGGCTACCCCGGCTACGGTGCGGCGAGCTTACCTGGACGACCTGGTGCGCGAGTTTGCGGCGGATTGCCAGGTGGTTCGGTTGGGGCATCCGGGCCTGGTGCTCTGGGCCGAAGCCCTGGTGTCTGGTGCCGAGCCGCCTCAGCAGGATCTGGACCAGGCCATGCAACCGCTGCGGGAAGCGGGGGTTGATACCGTGGTGCTGGGCTGTACCCATTACCCGCTGTTGCTGCCCTGGTTACGCAAAAGCCTGCCGGACGTGCGCTATTGGGTAGAGTCTGGTGAGGCGATTGCCCGAAGGGTGGCCTACTGGCTGGAGGAAGCCGGGCGTTTGCCAGAGGCGGAGACACCCAGGGAGGCAGGGCTGCCGGTTGTCCGGGAAGCCTGCTTTACCGGCGAGGTAGCGCCACAGATGGATCTGTTCCTGGCTGAGATGGGAATTCCGGTGGGGCAGGTGACTGGCCACTGGCCCGGCGTTACAGCAGCCGGGTCAGTTTGAACATGGCCAGGAATTCCAGTGCCGGAATTGCCCGCTTGTGGCAGCAGTAGGTTTTGAAGTCATCACCGCGGAAGCGTGACTTGGTGAACTCCAGCCCCTTGAAGTTATAAAGGAAGTTTCCTTTCTCGTAGACGCCGTGCAGCAGCGATTTCAGCAGCCGGCTTTCCTGGTGCTCGGTGGTTTTATCCAGCGATAGCGGAATCAGTCCCAGATCCAGGTAGGGCACGCCTTCTTCTTTGAACACGTCCATGGCATGTGCCATCAGGGTGTAAAAAATACCCTGGCGGAAATCGGCGTTGGCCCGGGAAATATTGGGCACGTAGCTGATGATTTCGTTGTTGCGATACACCGGGTCAAAGTAGATAAAGCCCACCGCCTTGTCGTCCTGGTAGGCATAGAAGTGGCGCTCGTTCTCCCGGTACTCCATTTCCATCGGCCGGATCAGGAAACGGATTTCATTACTTTTGCACTTGCGGGTACGAATCCAGGCCTCGGAAATTTCCCGGGTGTGGTCGTCACTGAACCGTTCTTTAACGGTAATGCCGCTCTTTTCAGCCTGGTTGAGGGCAGTACGCAGAATCTGCTTCTTCTTACCGCTCAGGCTCCATTTACGGAGGTCGATCCGGGATTCGCTGCCAAACTGGGTGCCGTAGAGGCCAAAGCGCAGGTGCAGGAAATCCACCACCGGCTTGGATACCTGGATGTAGCAGGCATTTGGGAATTTCTGGTGAAAGCGTTCCAGGATGGCAGGGAAGTGTTCGGGCGCGCTGACCGGGTCAGACAAAACAAAGGTGCCGCCCCATTTGCGCATGTAGGCAATGTAGCCCATGCCGGGCACGTCAAAGTATTGCATGCCCGGTTGCAGGGTAGAGAACGACTGGGTGTGGGCTCCGTACCTTTTCAGGTAGTTAACCCGCTCGGAGAAGGAGAACTGGCCATCGGCCAGGTCCCTGACGCTGTCGAGTGCGAGAATCTGATCGGTCATGGTGAAGCTCCCGTTATCCGGTTGTTATTGTGTTGGTCGGCGGGCAGGGGTCAGGCCTGCTTTTGCCCGAGAATCGACCAGTAACAGTCCATGTTCAGAAGCTTGAACTTTTTCTTTTCCGTTACCTGCAGGCCAAGGCGCTGCATGTGTTCGGGATAGTTGTAGATTTTGTGGAAAGCGTTGTTGGCAAACAGCCAGAAGGTGAACACCGCCATATACCAGTACATTTTCTTGAACAGACGGGACAGCAGGTTTCCGGTGGGGTAGCAGAAGTCACCGACAACCACCTTGGCATCGGCCTTGCCCAGCCGGATCAGGTGTTCCAGTACTTTTACCATCATGTCTTCGTCGAAAACGTTCAGGAAAAAGTTGGCCACCACCATGTCGTATTGCTCGAATTCATCCACCTTCATGATGTCACTGTGGATGCGGCGAATGGTCAGGTTGGGCGCCTCGCTGTGCTGGGCTTCGGCAAACTTGCGCAGCATGGTTTCGGACAGGTCGACCACGGTCACGTCGGCGCCCAGCTCGGCGGCGCGAATGGCATCTCGGCCATGGCCAACGCCGGCAAACAGGATTCGGTCGCCGGGTTTCACGGTTTCCACGTCCAGCATAGCGGTTTTGCAGCGGTGGATGTTCTTGCCGCTGTAGAGGTTGCTCAGAAAGTCGTAAACAGGGCCGATGTATTTATATTTGTCGCGCATATCACTGCAGCCTTCGTTCTTGTTCCCTGGGGCCGTCACCGTTTTTGTGGTTTTTGATCCGGCATAAGCCGGTGCGGTGATCGGTTGTGATGGATCGAGCTTAGAGAAGGTTGTGGTCGAAATATGTGCAGTAGGCCGCATTTCCGGATACACAAAGTAACGCTCTGCAACGCTTTGCAAACTGCGTCAATCTTTATAATAAGAGTGTCAGACAATCAATAATCGAGGTGTAAATTTTGGAATAGAGCCGTGTGCCGGCAGGGTGCAGCTGCCCTGATAATGTGCAGTTTGGTTCGTCATTTTATTGTCGGTCCGGGTTGTGTAAGTTTGCAGTCTGTCACCACCCTGTCACCAGTGGTGTGCAAGAATTGAGCGATATCGTTTTCGTGGCCCGCGTTATGCAGGTACCGGTTTGCTGGCATCGTTGCCGGCTACGTGAAGATCAGAGAAGGAGTTCTACCATGACAAAACGGCAGGTCAGCGGCGGTGAAGCATCGTCAAGGGTGCTGGAGCAGTTACGCGGAAAAAGAGTGCTGATTACCGGAACAACCGGTTTTCTCGGCAAGGTGGTACTGGAAAAGCTGATCCGGGCGGTTCCGGACATCGGTGGTATCTATCTGCTTATCCGCGGCAACAAGCGCCATCCGGATGCCCGCAGCCGCTTTCTGAACGAAATCGCCACATCCTCGGTGTTCGACCGCCTCCGCGAGGCAGATACCGAAGCATTCGATGCCTTCCTCGAAGACCGCATTCACTGTGTAACCGGTGAGGTCACCGAGCCCGGCTTTGGTCTGGGAGAGCCGGCCTGCCGCAAACTGGCCATGGAGCTGGATGCGGTCATCAACTCCGCAGCCAGTGTGAATTTCCGGGAAGAGCTCGACAAGGCGCTGACTATTAACACCCTGTGCCTGGAAAACATCGCACAGCTGGCCCGCATGAATCCTGCCCTGGCGGTGTTGCAGGTATCCACCTGCTATGTGAATGGCATGAACTCCGGGCAGGTGGCCGAGGCGGTGATCAAGCCGGCAGGCGAGGCTATCCCGCAATCGCCCGAAGGTTATTACGAGATTGAAGACCTGGTGCGACTGCTGCACGACAAGATCGAGGATGTCCGCTCCCGTTACACCGGCAAAGCGCTGGAAAAGAAACTGGTGGAGCTGGGCATTCGCGAGGCCAACCGCTATGGCTGGAGCGACACCTACACCTTCACCAAGTGGCTGGGCGAGCAGCTGTTGATGAAAGCACTGCAGGGGCGGAGCCTGACCATCGTGCGGCCTTCGATTATCGAAAGTGCGCTGGAGGAACCGGCGCCCGGCTGGATAGAAGGGGTCAAGGTGGCTGATGCCATCATCCTGGCCTACGCCCGCGAAAAGGTCACCCTGTTTCCCGGCAAGCGCTCCGGCATTATTGACGTTATTCCGGTCGACCTGGTGGCCAACGCCATCATTCTGGGGCTGGCAGAAGCCCTGGCCGAGCCGGGTGAGCAGCACATCTACCAATGCTGCAGTGGCGGTTCCAACCCGGTTACCCTGGGCCAGTTTATCGATCACCTGATGGCAGAATCGAAAACCAACTACGCCGCCTATGACCACCTGTTCTACCGCCAGCCGAGCAAACCCTTTGTCGCCGTAAACCGTGGCCTGTTTGATCTGGTGGTGAGCGGCGTTCGCCTGCCTCTGAGCATCACAGACCGGGTGCTGAAACTGCTGGGCAACTCCCGGGACCTGAAATGGCTGCGCAACCTGGATACCACCCAGTCCCTGGCGACCATCTTCGGTTTCTATACCGCCCCGGATTATGTGTTCCGCAACGACCGTCTGCAGGACCTTGCCGAGCGGATGGGGCAGACCGACAAAGCCCTGTTCCCGGTTGATCCCAAGGCAATTGACTGGCAGCACTACCTGCGCAAGATCCACCTTGCCGGCCTGAACCGCTATGCGCTGAAAGAGCGCAAGGTCTACAGCCTGAAATCTTCCCGCCAGCGTAAAAAAGCGGCCTGAGCTGCTACCTCACCGCGCCTGGCCAGGCACCTGCCCAGGCGCGGGTTACTGCCTTTTGAGAATGCCATTTGGACGTTAGTCTAATTCATTGTGTAGTGGCACACATGTTGAACTACGGGTATCTGTCTTAAGAAGGACTGATAAAGTCCCACCACCCTGAATTTTGAAAACCCATAATGACAACAGACTCTTAATAGGGGGAGCACAATGACTGATAAACAGGTATATCCGGTGAGTCCGGAAGTGGCCGAGCGCGCACTGGTTACCCGCGAGCAGTACGAAGCCATGTATCGCCAGTCGGTAGAAGACCCGAACACCTTCTGGGGCGAGCACGGCAAGCGCCTGGACTGGATCAAGCCCTACAGCAAGGTCAAGAACAGCACCTACGACTACAACAACCTGTCCATCAAGTGGTTTGAAGACGGCGTGCTGAACGCCTCTGCCAACTGCCTGGACCGGCACCTGAAAGACCGCGCAGACCAGACCGCCATTATTTTCGAAGGCGATGATCCTTCGGTTTCCCGCAACGTGACCTACCGCGAACTGCACGAAGAAACCTGTAAGTTTGCCAACGTACTGAAAGATCAGGGCGTCAAGAAGGGTGATGTCGTCACCATCTACATGCCGATGATCGTTGAAACTGCCGTTGCCATGCTGGCATGCGCCCGTATCGGTGCCATCCACTCGGTGGTGTTTGGTGGTTTCTCTCCGGAAGCACTGGCAGCCCGCGTTGTTAACGGCAAATCCCGCTTTGTGATCACCGCCGACGAAGGCCTGCGTGGCGGCCGTGCCATCCCGCTGAAGAAAAACGTGGATGCTGCCCTCAAGCACGAGGAAGATGCCAAGGTTGACCGCGTAATTGTGGTAACCCGTACCGGCAACGACCAGGTGCCCTGGACCGAAGGCCGCGATGCCCGCTACGAAGACCTGATGAAAAACGCCTCGGCCGAGTGCGAGCCGGAGCCGATGAACGCGGAAGACCCGCTGTTCATGCTGTACACCTCCGGTTCTACCGGCGCCCCGAAAGGCGTTCTGCATACCACCGGTGGTTACATGGTGTATGCCTCCATGACCCACCAGTACGTGTTCGATTATCACGATGGTGACGTGTACTGGTGTACCGCTGACTTCGGTTGGGTAACCGGCCACAGCTACATCCTGTACGGCCCGCTGGCCAATGGCGCCATCACCCTGCTGTTTGAAGGTGTGCCCAACTATCCGGACAGCTCCCGCATGGGGCAGGTAGTGGACAAGCACCAGGTCAACATCCTGTATACCGCACCGACCGCTATCCGTGCCCTGATGGCCGAAGGCGAGTCCTGCATGAGCGGCACCAAGCGTGACAGCCTGAAGCTGCTGGGTTCTGTGGGTGAGCCGATCAACCCGGAAGCCTGGGAGTGGTACCACCGGGTGATCGGTAACAGCAAGTGCCCGATTGTGGACACCTGGTGGCAGACCGAGACCGGCGGCATCCTGATTTCTCCGCTGCCGGGCGCAGTAGACCTGAAGCCGGGCTCCGCTACCCTGCCGTTCTTTGGCGTACAGCCGGCGCTGGTGGATAACGAAGGTAACATCCTGGAAGGCAAGACCGAGGGCAACCTGGTTATCATGGACAGCTGGCCGGGCCAGATGCGCACCATCTACGGTGACCATGAGCGCTTCATCCAGACTTACTTCAGCACCTACAAAGGCATGTACTTCACCGGTGACGGTGCCCGTCGCGACGAAGACGGTTACTACTGGATTACCGGCCGTGTGGACGACGTACTGAACGTATCCGGCCACCGCCTGGGTACTGCCGAAGTTGAAAGCGCGCTGGTTGCCCACGAAAAAGTGGCCGAAGCCGCTGTTGTAGGCTATCCGCACGAGATCAAGGGGCAGGGCATCTACGTTTACGTAACCTTGGTTCAGGGCGAAGAGCCGTCTGACGAACTGAAGAAAGAACTGGTGCAGTGGGTGCGCAAGGAAATCGGCCCGATTGCCTCTCCGGACGTGATCCAGTGGGCGCCTGGACTGCCCAAGACAAGATCGGGCAAGATTATGCGCCGGATTTTGCGTAAGATTGCCGCTAACGAGCACGATCAGTTGGGTGATACTTCTACCCTGGCTGATCCGGGCGTAGTGGATGAGCTGATCGACAGCCGGGCGTTCAGGTAACGCCGGCCCTCGACAGCCCTTAACCTGAGAGGAATCTGTTGAATGACACAAACAATTATCGTCGCTGATGATCACCCGTTGTTTCGGGCAGCATTGAAACAGGCGGTCAATCAGGCGGTGCCGGATGCCGAGACCGTAGAGGTCGACAGCATCAAGGCCCTGCAGGCGGCGGTAGAGTCGCACCCGGATGCCGATCTGATCCTGCTGGATCTGAATATGCCGGGTGCCCACGGCTTCTCGGGTCTGGTGTTCATGCGTGGCCAGTACCCGGGCTTGCCGGTGGTGGTTGTGTCAGGATCGGAAGACTTGCAGGTTATGCGCCGTTCGGTGGACTACGGTGCCTCCGGGTTCATTCCCAAGAGTGCACCGCTGCCAACCATTACCGAAGCCATTCAGGCGGTTCTGGAAGGTGATGTCTGGCTGCCGGACGGTGTCGCCGACAAGATCGAACGCATGCAGGCTGAAACCACGGACTTCTCGGAGCGCCTTGCGTCACTGACGCCACAGCAGTTCCGGGTGCTGGGTATGCTGGCCGAGGGGCTTCTGAACAAGCAGATCGCTTATGATCTGGATGTTTCAGAGGCGACCATCAAGGCGCATATTACAGCGGTGTTCCGCAAGCTTGGGGTTCGTAACCGGACCCAGGCGGTGATCGCCATTCAGCAGATGGAGCTGGATCCTTCGGAGCAGTCGCTTTCGGGGGGCTGAGGTTTTAGCTTTTAAGTTTGTTTCAGAACGGGAGCCTTTGGGCTCCCGTTTTGTTTTGGGGCCCTTGAGTTCAGGTGTTGTGCCGCAAGGAGCGGTTTCTGGAAGCCCCTACCCGACCAGCCGCTCCGGTGCCAGACAAAGGCTCCAAAGCACTAGCTCCCCGCATACCCAAGCTCCTTATTAACGAGGTTGAACAGCTCCCCTCCCTGGTGCCACCGGTCAAAGTTCTCCAGGAACTGATCGGTCAGCGCCCGCTTCCAGCCGATGAAATCGCCCGCCATGTGCGCCGTCATAATCACATTCTCCCGCTCCCACAGCGGATGATCAGACGGCAACGGCTCCTCCTCGAACACATCCAGCGCCGCCCCGGCAATCTCGCCTTCATCCAGCGCCTTCACCAGGTCCCCGGTTTTCACAATCGGCCCACGGCCAATATTGATCAGGCGGGCAGATTTCTTCATCACCGCAAAGGCCCTGGTATCAAACAACCCCTCGGTCTGGGGCGTCAGCGGTGCCGCAATCACCACAAAATCCGCGTGCCGGAGCTGGTCATAAAGTTCGTCATTGCCGTGCACCGCTTCAAAATCCGGGTCTGTCTTTCGGGGAGTGCGGGCAATGCCGTGGGGGTGCATGCCGATGGCCTTCACCAGCCGGCCGATCTGCCGGCCGATGGAGCCCGCGCCCACCACCAGCACCTGCTTGCCTTCTGCCCGCTCGGTATCCCGGTGCTGCCACTGGCGCTTGTCTTGAAGGCGGATGGAGCGGGGAAAGTCCTTGGCGAACATCAGAATGCTGCACAACACATATTCGGCAATAGTGCGGTCGAAAATACCCCGGGCGTTGGTGACGATAACATCGCTCTTGATCAACGCCGGAAACATCAGGGCATCTACCCCGGCACTGGTGGCGTGAATCCAGTGCAGGCGGTCTGCGGCGGGCCAGGCGGCTTCCAGCGCTTCGGTGCGGAAGTCGGTCACCATCATCACGTCGGTGCCGGGCAGGGTGTCCCGCAGGGTTTGCTCGTCCCAGGCAAAGCGCACTTCGGCCCGTGCCTTGACGGCTTCGATGCCGGCCGGGGCATCTTCGCCCGGGGCGGTCAGAACAGTGATAACCGGTTGGCGGGATTCGGTCATTTCAACTCCGGAGATTGCTGAAGGCGTTTAATGGTCTTTTTATAGTCTGGTAGCGGGGCCGGCCGGGGTCAATGTTGGCGGTTTCCTTGTACCTCTCATTTTTCGTGACTACGCTGCAATCAGGCCTTTATTTCCTGATGCGTGGAGGTGCATATGGCAGACCCGGTGAACAAGGACACAGGTGAGTCCAAGCCGCGGAAAATGAAGTACCGTAAGGCGAAGGCCAGCTGGAACCCGGCCATGCAGGCCATCCCGGTATCCGGCATTCGCCGCCTTGTGAATATGGCAGCCACCATGAAGGATGTAATCCATCTTTCCATCGGCCAGCCGGACCTGCCAACGCCGAAACATATTATCGACGCCTATGTGGATGCCCTGAACGCCGGCCAGACCGGCTACACCATGGACGCCGGCCTGCCGGAGTTGCTGGTGGCGCTGCGGGACTACTACGGCAAGCGATATAACCGCAAACTCACCCGCGATAACATCCTGGTGACCAGCGGCGCCACCGAGGCCATGTACCTGGCCATTTCCGCCACTTCGGCCCCGGGGCGGCAGTTCATCGTGACGGACCCGTCGTTCCTGCTATACGCGCCACTGATCCGCATGACCGGGGGCGAGGTGAAGTTCATCCCCACCCGGGCAGAGAACGACCACCAGCTGGACCCGGACGAAGTGATCCGGACCATGGGCTCGCGCACCTTCGCGTTGATCCTGAACAACCCGAATAACCCCACCGGCGCGGTTTACCCCCGCAGTACCGTGGAGACCATACTGGAAGAATGCGCCTACCGGGGCATCCAGGTGTACGCCGACGAGGTGTACGACCACATGCTGTTTGATGACGATGACTTCGCCAGTGTGCTCAACTGCTCTATGGACCTGGACAACATCATGTGCATCAGCAGCTTCTCCAAGACCTACAGCATGGCCGGGCTGCGGGTAGGCTGGGTGATTTCCAGCCAGGCCGCTATCAAGTCCCTGCGCCGGTATCACATGTTCACCACGTCGGTGGCCAACACACCCGCCCAGTTTGCCGGGGTGGCCGCACTGAACGGCGACCAGCAATGCGTAAAGGATATGGTGGATATATACCGGGAGCGGCGGGACAAGATTGTGGACCTGATTGACCAGACGCCATACCTCACCGGCTACAAGCCCGGCGGCGCCTTCTATGCCTTCCCGAACCTGCCGCCCCATGTGGACGGCTCTGATGTAGCCTTGCGGATGCTCAAGGAAACCGGCGTTTGTGCCGTGCCCGGGGATGCCTTTGGCGAAAGCTGCACCAACGCCTTGCGCTTCAGCTTCTCCACTCCCTGTGAGCGGCTGGATGAAGCCTTCGACCGGATCATCCCCTGGATGGCCAAGCAACAGTTCTGATACCGGAGTTTAAGTTGTCAGTGCCCCGGAGATGCCGCACTATAGTGGCATTTCCGAGGAGACTGACTTATGACGGACGTATTGAAACCTTTTCTGAGACTGGCTGTGCTGTTTGCCGTGGTGCTGGTCAGCGGCTGTGCCAGCTTTTCCCCGTATTCCATTTCCGAAGGTGAAATCGAAGGCCACCTGAAAAATGCCGTGGCCAAGTACGACCGTGAGCAGCTGAACAGCGGCTCGCCGCTCAGCCTGAGCCTGAGTGATGCGGATATTACCCTGGGGCCGGACGGTCGCGATGTGGCGGTGATCGACCTGAAAGGGCAGGTGGCCCTGAACGCGTTGATGACCAGGCTGCCGGTAGACCTGGCCCTGAAAGTGGAAGGTGCCCCGGTCTACGACAGCCAGGAAAAAGCCGTGTATATCCGCCGGCTGCAGTTGCTGGAAAGCTCTATTGATTCACCCTTCTTCAAAGGCGACCTGGCGCCGGTTACCGATACCGTGATGCGGGTGGTGGCCCAGATGCTGGAAACCATGCCGGTATACCGGCTGGATGAAACCGATACCGCCCAGCGCATGTTCGGCCTGGTGCCCATGGATATCCGGGTAGCCCCGGGCCGGCTGGAGTTTGTAATGGCGGAGTAACCTGCCTCGATTGCTGACCGGCATCCATAAAAAACGCCAGGTGGTTTCCCGCCTGGCGTTTTTCGTTGTTGCCGTTTTAAGGATCAGGCGGTGGCTTTAAGGGCTTCCTCGAAGATCCCGCACGCCTCGTCAATCTGCTGTTCGTTGACGATCAGCGGCGGCAGCCAGCGTACGATTTCCTGGTAGGGGCCGCAGCGCAGCATCAGCAGGCCCCGCTTCTCGCATTCCTTGAGAATCTTGCCGGCCCGCTCGCCGTCCGGGCATTCGCCCCGGCGCATTTCCACCCCGATCATCAGGCCCTTGCCACGCACATCGGCCATGTCCGGGTAGTCTTTCTTCAGGTTATGCAGGTTGTCCCACAGGCGTTTACCCATGCGGTCGGCGTTCTGCACCAGGCCTTCTTCCTGGATCACCTCGATGGTTGCGATGGCCGCGGCTGCAGCCACTGCGTTACCGCCGTAGGTGCCGCCCTGGGAGCCGGGCCAGCCCTTGGCCATGGTTTCCTCAGACGCCGCCAGCGCGGAAATCGGGAAGCCGCTGGCCAGCCCCTTGGCAATCATGATGGCATCCGGCGTTACCCCGAAGTGCTCGTGGGCCCAGAACTTGCCGCTGCGGCCGAAGCCGGCCTGAACTTCATCGAATACCAGCATGATGCCGTGCTTGTCGCAGCGTTCCCGCAGCCCCTGCATAAAGCGGGCATTGGCGGGCACGTAGCCACCTTCCCCCTGAACCGGCTCGATCAGCATGGCCGCGGTTTCTTTCGGGGCGGAATAGGTGACAAAGATGCGGTCCAGTTCTTTCAGGCAGAAATCGGTGGCTTCGTCTTCACTCCAGCCGTAGTGGAAGGCGTGGGGGAAGGGGGAAACCACGACACCACCCATCATCGGGCTGACCCCGGCCCGAAGGCCGACGCTGGAGGTGGTCATGGACAGCGAGCCCATGGTGCGGCCATGGAATCCGCCATGGAACACAATGATGTTGGGCCGGCCGGTTACCTGCCGTACCAGCCGGATGGCCCCCTCGGCCACTTCGGTGCCGGCGTTGGAGAAGAAAAAGGCATTGAGCGGATCTGGTGTGAGCGCACCGAGTTTTTCCGCCAACTCCGGTAACCGGGGATTCATCACCGTGGTGGCCTGGGCGTGAATCATGGTGGCCACCTGTTTCTGGGCGGCTTCCACCACTTTCGGGTGGCAATGGCCGGTACTGGTTACCCCGATACCCGAGGTGAAATCCAGGTAGCGACGGCCGTCTGTATCAACAATGTAGGCGCCTTCGCCCTTGGCGGCGGTGATGCCGGTAGCCTGCTTGAGCAGGGGAGAAAGTTTGCCTTTGTGGTCGGTCATGGATACCTCCCGAAGTGAATGGAACAGCTCTCTATTGCAGCCTAGTCACGGGGCCAGCCGTTTACAAATAGCGTCGCCGATTTCACGGGTGGCGCGCCGGTCTCCGCCGTGTTCGGCCAGGTCTGCCGCCACCGCATCGAACAGTTCTTTGCCGGCCTGGGCCAGGGTCGGGTCTTTACGGCCCAGCCAGTCGAGCATGCGGGCGGTGGTGAACAGCATGGCGGTGGGGTCGGCAATGCCCTGGCCGGCGATATCCGGGGCGCTGCCGTGGGTAGGCTCGAACATCGACGGCATGTCCGGGTCTGTGGGGTTCAGGTTGCAGGAGGGGGCCACTCCCATGCCGCCGGAGATCACTGCGGCCAGGTCAGTCAGGATGTCGCCCTGCAGGTTGCTGGCCACCACCACGTCAAAGGCCCACGGGCTGGATACAAACTTCATGCAGGCGGCATCCACCAGCTCGTGGTGGGTGGCCACATCCGGGTATTCCCGGGCGATGTCCTCGAACACCTCGGTGTACATGTCGCCCCAGTAACGCAGGGCATTGCGCTTGGTTATCAGGCACACCTGGCTTTCACAGGTGGAACCGTCGCACCGGTGGAAGCTGCGGGTGCGGCCGTCCTGAACGCGCTCGGCGGCGCGCTGGCGGGCCTGCTCGAAACCGTAGCGGATAATCCGCTCGGTGGCCCGGCGGGTGAATACTTCCATCTGGGTCGCCACTTCATCCGGCGTGCCCTGGCGCAGGCGGCCACCCTGGCTGACATACTCGCCTTCACTGTTTTCGCGGATCACCAGCATGTCGATGTCCCTGGCACGGTCATCTTTCAGGTACTGGCGGGCGCCGGGCAGTAACCGGGCCGGGCGTTCGCACACCCACTGGTCAAAGCCTTTGCGCATCTCCAGCAGGGGTGCAAGGGACACGCTGTCCGAAAGCAGGTAGCGGTTGGTGTCATCGATCGGCCCGGGGTCTCCCAGCGCGCCCAGCAGAATGGCGTCGTAGGCTTTCAGTTGCTGCAGGGCATCCTTCGGCCAGCTTTCGCCATATTCCTCATGCCAGGCGTGTGAGGGCCAGGGAAACCGTGTCCACTCCAGGGCCAGGTCGTGCTTTGCACGCAGGGTTTCCAGGCAGCGGACGGCTTCTGCCACCACTTCCGGGCCAATGCCGTCACCGGGGGTAACGGCGATGCGAGCGGTCTGGGCCATTCCCGAACCTCCTTCATGCTTTGCTGTAGGGTGTGATGCAACACCGTCAGTGTAGTTCCCGGCAGGTCAGATGCCAGTGGCAAAGCCGTGTTTCCGGATTTGTTGTTTTACCCCTGAAGACATGCTGGCTATAGTGGCAGGTAATTGATTTCTGGAACGGCTTACTCAGCCGGATTGTGGCTGAGGGGGTGGAAGTGCCCGAAGAGTATTACTGGCTGCGATCCCAGGGCATTGTGCTGTATCAGGGCTATCTGTTCGCCCGGCCCGGATTCGAGTGCCTGCCGGAGCCGGTGTTCCCCGATTGATCATGTTTTAACAGGATGCCCACATGCTGTATCGGATAATTACCCTGATTGGCGGCCTGGTGTTTGTGGCCGCATTGTTTGCCCTGGTGTGGTTCTTCTGCAAGAAGTTCCTGGAGCACCACGATGTAACCGACCAGATCTCTGACCGGGCCATGGTGCTGGCCACCTGGACCTTTGCCGGTATTGCCATCGGGCTGGTGTTTGCCGTGGTGGGTGCCTTTGTACTGGGCCCCTGGGCTTTCTACCGCACCCTGCGGGGCCATGGTGTGAACATTTCCGATGGCGCCGCCATCTGGTGGGGGTTCGGGATTGTGGCGGTGTCTCTGGGCATTACCGCCACCGGCTTCTTCGGTTTTCTGATGCTGGTGGGGGCTTACTGATTCCCCGACAGGCTCCGCAGCAGATCCCGGAACCACACCAGCGCCGGTTCGCCTTCATAGGCCTTGTGCCAGTACAGGTGCACGTCTAACGACGGCAGCTGTGCCGGCGGGCTCATCACCTGAATATCGGAACGCTCGGCGATAATCCGGGCATAGGTTTCCGGCATGGTCAGCAGCAGGTCTGAATTTTCCACCACCCGGCAGGCGGCATAGTAATGCTGGCACCGCAGGCGGATATTGCGGCGAACGCCACGGCGTGACAGCTCGAAATCCTCAATGCCCGGCCCTTCGGTTCGGGACGACACCAGCACGTGTTTCGCCGCCAGATAGCTGTCCATATCCAGCCCGTCTTTCACCACCGGGTGCCCTCCACGGGCCAGCACCACCAGCCTGTCCTGCCTCAGCAATTCATGGCTGGTGTGGTTGCTCACCGGCAGCAGCACATCAATGGCAAAGTCCAGCTTGCCGGCTGCCAGCTGGGTTTCCATATCCCGCCGCGGAATTCGCTGGCTGACGATTTCCATTTCCGGGTAAGGCTCCAGCCGGTTCATCAGCTGGGGCAGGAAGGTGGACTCCAGCACATCCCGCAAACCGAGCGAGTAGGTTTTACGCTGGGTGGCCGGGTCAAAGGCGTGGAACTGGTTCACCGCACTCTGGACCTGGTTCAGCCCCGGGCGCATGGACTCCAGAAACCTCCGAGCCAGCGGCGTGGGCACCATCTGGTTACCCTGGCGGGTAAACAGCGGATCGTTGAAGTGATCCCGCAACCGGGCCAGGGAATGGCTGATGGCGGGCTGGGTCAGGTGCAGGGCCTTGGCGGCACGGGTCAGGCTGCCTTCCCGGTAGATGGTGTCGAAAACGTGCAGCAGGTTCAGGTCCAGTCGATTGAGGGCCATGTGGGAATCCGTTATCTGAATTAGTGGTGCTAATGATAAATGATAAGAACAATTCAGTCGCGTAATAGCATATGGGCTCCTAGACTGTTCGCCATCTGACTGAAAGTGCGCCCCCAACGGGGCAGGCAAGCGCGAGGAGCTGCACCATGGATTTCAACATTTCCGAGAAAGGCCAGGATTACCTCAACCGCGTGAAAAAATTCATGCGTGACGAGATCTATCCCATCGAAGAGCAGTACCACAAGGAGCTTGCCTCCCTGGACAACCGCTGGGTGGTGCTGCCAGTCATCAAGGAGCTGAAAGAAAAGGCCAAGGCCCAGGGCCTGTGGAACATGTTCTTCCCGGACGACAAATACGGCTGCGGCCTGCTGAACTCCGACTACGCCCTGATTGCCGAAGAAACCGGCCGCAGCTTCATCGCCCCGGAAATTTTCAACTGCAACGCGCCGGACACCGGCAACATGGAAGTGCTGATCCACTACGGCTCTGAAGAACAGAAAGCCGAGTGGCTGCCGAAACTGCTGAGCGGCGAAATCCGCTCCGCCTTCTGCATGACTGAACCGGCCGTGGCCTCCTCCGACGCCACCAACATGGAAGCCACCGCCACCGTTGAAGGCGACGAAGTCGTGCTCAACGGCCGCAAATGGTGGAGCACCGGCATCGGCCACCCTGACTGCAAAGTTGGCATCTTCATGGGCGTAACCGACCCGGACGCCCAGAAACATCGCCGTCACTCCATGGTGCTGGTGCCGCTCGACACCCCGGGCATCACCGTTGAGCGCATGCTGCCGGTCTTCGGTGCCTACGACGAGCCCTATGGCCATGGCCAGGTACTGTTCGACAACGTACGCCTGCCCAAAAGCGCCATCATCGCCGGCCCCGGCCGCGGCTTCGAAATCGCCCAGGGCCGCCTTGGCCCGGGCCGCGTACACCACTGCATGCGCGCCATCGGCGCTGCTGAACGCACTCTGGAGATCATGATCAAACGCGCCATGACCCGCGAAGCCTTCGGCCGCCCGATCGCCAAACTAGGCGGCAACCCGGACATCATCGCCAATGCCCGAATGAACATCGAACAAGCTCGGCTTCTAACCCTGAAATGCGCCTGGGCGCTGGACACCAAGGGCATCATGGGTGCCTTGCAGGAAGTCTCCATGATCAAGGCGGTGGTACCGAAGATGCTGCAGCAGATTGTAGACGAGGCGATTCAGATTCACGGCGGTGCCGGCGTCAGCGACGACGATTTCCCGCTGACGGCGTTGTTCGGTTACGCTCGGGTTCTGAGATTGGCCGATGGCCCTGACGAAGTTCATCGAGCCATGGTGGCGCGGCTGGAGCTCCGGAAGTACAAGTCCTGACTTAAGTTCGGGCTTTTGAGCCTGTGTTCTCCGGACCTCTTGGTTGGGAGCAGGGTGTTCGTCTTGGCCGCCAGTATTGGTGGTGGGAGCGGGTGGGTTGGGGGTTCTGAAAACCGCTCCTTACGGCACCCCTACGGGGTCCGGCCTGCAATCACAGATTGCAGTCGTTCGGCTGTCGCATGAAGCTTTGCTTCATAAGCGCTCGGCCGAACCCCTGTGGCGCTTCTGCTCCGCCATCCATGGCTCCGCACATTTTCAGAACCCCCAACCCACCCGCTCCTTCAGACTGCCGAGAGGGGTGGCCAGATGAAAATACTCTATGCCACGAGGCATTGGAGATATGTCAGCGCGATTTAGTTTTTTGAACAGCTGACTAGAGAGTATGGGAGTTGGTGCTGGAAGGGCCTGTCCAAAAATTTCGTAGGCCATGGATGGCCGGAGAGAAGCGCACATGGATGTGCTCGTAGCGGTTTTTGGACAGGCCCTTCCAGCACCAACTCTTACTCAATAAGAACATGAACTCAAACGTAGAAACGGTGAGCACGAACATGACACAGAGGGTATTCATAACCGGCGGGGCCAGTGGCCTGGGCCGGGCGATTGCATTGCGGTACGCCAAAGAGGGCGCGAAAGTCTGCATCGGGGACATCAACCCGGAACAGGGTGTAGCCGTTGAAGCGGAGCTGAACAACGCCGGTGGCGAAGGCTACTTTGTTGAATGTGATGTACGCCGCCTGAGCGACTTCGAGAAAGTCCGCGATGACCTGGTACAGAAATGGGGCGGTGTGGACGTGGTCGTCAACAACGCCGGCGTTGCCTCCGCAGGCTCCATTGAAGACACCACCATGGCAGACTGGGAATGGATCCTCGACATCAACGTACTGGGCGTAGTGCGTGGCTGCAAAGCCTTCACCCCGCTGTTCAAGGAACAAGGCTCCGGCGCGTTTGTGAACGTGGCCTCCATGGCCGGACTCATGCTTGCCCCCTTGATGGACAGCTACAATGTCTCCAAGGCCGGGGTCATTGCCCTGTCTGAAACCCTCAGCCAGGAGCTGCGGGATGCCGGTATTCATGTCAGCTGCGTGTGCCCGGCGTTTTTCCAGACCAATTTGACCAGCACCATGCGTTCGGACATTCCCGGTATCCAGCAGAACGTCAACAAGCTGATGAAGCGCTCCAGCATTACCGCTGAAGACGTGGCCGAGGATATTTTCCGTAGTGTGAAAGACAAGGATTTCTGGGTGCTGCCCCACGCCAAGGAGCGCCGTATGTGGGTGCTCAAGCGCCATGCGCCCTGGGCGTTTGACTGGCTGATGCACCAGGAAACCAAGCGCTGGATGAGCAAGATGGGTGGCAAGGCGAAAGCCTGAACACATCACAGGAGAAATTGAATGACACAGATCGACCAGGCCGTAGACATCCGCGAAGGCGAGGAGCTGGATGTTGGTGCTGTTGACCGGTTCATGAAGCAGGCCATTCCGGGCCTGGAAGGCCAGCCGAGCATCAAGCAGTACCCGGGCGGTGCGTCCAACCTGACCTATCAGGTGGATTACGGCGACCAGTCCTACGTGCTGCGCCGGCCGCCGTTCGGCAAGATTGCCAAGTCTGCCCACGACATGCTGCGGGAAGCTCGCGTAATGGAGGCCTTGAAGCCGGCATATCCCTACGTGCCCAATATTGTCGCCATCTGCGACGATCACAGCGTTCTGGGCTGTGACTTCTACGTGATGGAACGGCTCAAGGGCATCATTCTGCGCCAGGACTTCCCCAAGGATTTCGAGCTGAGCGCTGAAGACACCCGCAAGCTGTGCCTGAATGTGATCGACAAGCTGGTAGACCTGCACACCGTGGATGCCAGGGCCGCAGGGCTGGATAAGCTGGGTAAGGGTGCCGGTTACGTGCAGCGGCAGATTGGTGGCTGGAGCGATCGGTTCCGGAAGGCTCGTACGGAAGACGTGGGTGACTTTGAAGAAGTGATGGCCTGGCTCAATGACAAGATGCCGGACGACATCGCCCAGGTGGTGATCCACAACGACTATCGTTTCGACAATGTGGTGCTTAACCCGGACAACCCGTTTGAAGTGATCGGCGTGCTGGACTGGGAAATGGCCACCATCGGCGATCCTCTGATGGACTTGGGCAACAGCCTGGCCTACTGGATCGAAGCGGACGATGAAGGCCCGTTCCAGATGCTTCGGCGCCAGCCCACCCACCGCCCTGGCATGCTGACCCGGAAGGAAGTGGTGGACTACTACATGGAGAAGTCCGGATTTCGTGCCGAAAAGTTCGATTTTTACGAAATCTATGGCCTGTTCCGGTTGGCGGTGATCATCCAGCAGATTTATTACCGCTTCTACCACGGCCAGACCAAGGACAAGCGCTTTGCCGCCTTTGGCCATGCCGCCAACTACCTGGAAAAGCGCTGCCAGCGGCTGATCCGCGAGAGCACCCTGTAATGGCCACCATCTATCTGGTACGCCATGGCCAGGCCAGTTTTGGCAAGGAAAACTACGATCAGTTGTCTCCCCGCGGCTGGGAGCAGGGCAAGATCCTGGGCCGCTGGCTGGCGGACAAGGTGGAGCCCGGCGCCATTTTTGGCGGCAACCTGCAGCGCCATCGTGAAACCGTGGAAGCCATCGCCACCGGCTATGGCTCGGCCTTGCCGGGGATGCAGGTGCTCGAGGGCCTGAACGAATTCGATCACCTGCAAGTGGTGGAGCGCCTGCGCCCGGAGTGGGCCGATAAACAGGTAATGGCGCGGGACCTGGCCAGCTTTCCCAAGCCAGCCAAAGCCTTCCAGCAAGCGTTCGAGAAAGCCGTGGCCCGCTGGGTCAGTGGCGAGTACGACCACGAATACGCCGAAACCTGGATCGGTTTCCGGCAGCGGGTCGGTGCAGCGCTGGATGAGTTGATCGAGCTGGCCGGCGGTGCTGATGTGATCGTCTCCACCTCCGGCGGCCCCATTGCAGTGATTGCCCAGCACCTGCTGGAGCTCTCGGACCGCAAGGCGCTGGAGATGAACAATGTAATCGCCAACACCAGCGTGTCCCGCATTCTGTATTCCGGCCCCCGGCGCAGCCTGGCCGTGTTCAACAACTATAGCCACCTGGAAGCGGAGAACCCTTCCCTGGTGACATACCGATAATTCTTTACTCGAAAACCAAGAGGGAACCCCATGAGCAACCTGAACCTGTTTGATCTGAGCGGCAAAGTCGCCCTGGTAACCGGTGCCAGCCGCGGCATTGGCGAGAGCATTGCCCGCACCCTGGCTCATTACGGCGCCCATGTGATTGTCAGCAGCCGCAAGATTGACGGTTGCGAAGCCGTGGCCAGCAGCATCCGGGAAGACGGCGGCAGCGCCGAAGCCTTCGCTTGCCACATTGGTGAGATGGACCAGATTGAAGCGGTGTGGGAACACATTGCCAAAGAGCACGGCAAGCTGGATATCCTGGTCAACAACGCTGCCGCTAACCCGTACTTTGGGCCGGTGGAAGATACCGATTTAGGTGCCTTCAACAAAACCGTAGACGTGAACATCCGCGGCTACTTCTTCATGTGTGCCCGTGGCGCTCAGATGATGAAGAAGAACGGAGGCGGTTCTATTGTGAACGTGGCGTCGGTTAACGGTGTGAACCCCGGCCACTTCCAGGGCATCTACTCGGTAACCAAGGCGGCGGTGATTTCCATGACCAAGTCCTTCGCCATGGAACTAGGCCAGCAGAATGTGCGGGTGAATGCCCTGCTGCCGGGCCTGACCGACACCAAGTTCGCCAGCGCGTTGACCACCAACGAGGCCATCAAGAAACAGGCCATGGCCCACATCCCGATGAAGCGGGTAGCGGACCCGGACGAAATGGCCGGCACTGTGCTGTACCTGGTGTCCAATGCGTCCAGCTACACCACCGGCGCCTGCATTAATGCGGATGGTGGTTACCTGACCGTTTAACGATTGCAGCGTAGCCAAACAAAAAGCCCGGATGACGGAAAATCATCCGGGCTTTTTGCCAGTTCTCCCGACCTTGCAGCCAGATTTCGGTTTGCCGGCCCCGGTCGGCAGACCAGGCCTCAACCAACGCCTGCTGCTGCGAATTCAGTGAACCCAGCCAGTGTTCCAGCCGCTCGCTGGTTCTTCTTCTCGCTTTATATGTCCTGCATCATGTCGCTGATGATCTCGGGCATTATCACCCTGATCAACACAGGAATGTCGGACGGGTTCTTGTCCCGGTGGATCGGCGCCTGGCTGGTGGCCTGGGCGATCGCCTTTCCGTTGGTGATTTTTATTGCGCCGCTGGCGGGCAAGATGGCCGATGCCACCGTTGCGAGGCTATCAGGCCCGAAATAACTTTCGGGCCTATTGAATAGAGGTGCTGGCGGAATCTGCCCGGGACACGGCGGTACCGGTAGGCGGCCGGTAGTGCAGGGAGTGCAGAACCCGGTCGAGTACGGCCCGGCCGTTCCAGGCCGGAGAATTATTGACCATACCAACGATTGCCCAGGTGGTGTTGTTTTCATCGCGGGCAAAGCCTGCAATGGAACGTACGTCTGCCAGGGTGCCGGTTTTGATGCGCCCTTCACCATCCATTCCCGTGTTGCGTAACCGCCTGGCCATGGTTCCGTCCATGGCAATGATCGGTAGCGAGGCCATCAGGTCAGAGGCATACCGGCTTTCCCAGGCATGCTGCAGAATTCGGGCACCCTGCCGGGCGGTGATGCGGCCATGGCGGGTCAGGCCGGAGCCGTTGTCGATCACCATGCCAGCGGTGTTGATGCCTTTCTGCTCGAGCCAGTCATAAATGGCCCGGATACCGGCTACCCGGTCATCGTTGTCCGAGTCTTGCCGCACTTCTGCGCCAATGGCCAGAAGCATCTGCCGGGCCATTACGTTGCTGCTCCACTTGTTGATGTCCCGCACCATGGTTACCAGGTCGGGCGAGGTGGTTCGCATGACCAGCCGCAGGTCTTCCGGAGTTTGTTCAAAACGGTCGCCGCCGCTCACGATAATGCCCATTTCTGACAGTACCGTGCGAATGGTCGAGGCCGCGTAGTGATCGTGGGGTAGCAGTGACATATAGGTAGTGGTGCGGCAACCCTGAGGCAGTTCGCCGGTCACCTGCACGGTCACTCGCTGGTCGTCATGAAACACCGGTTGCCATTTGAAGTCCCGACGGGATGGGCAGGGGCCTTCCGGCACGGCGGTTACCCGGTTGTCGATGGTGACTTCGCCAAGGTTGGGTGTGGTCCAGGCCTGGGTGCCACGCTCGTCTGCCCGTACCTGGAAATGCAAAAGGTTCAGGTTGGTGAGGTAGGCCGAAGGCTCCACCAGGAACGGCGCGTACGGGTTGTTGCCATTATCTTCAAAATGCGGGAAGCCACCATCAACCCGGAAATAACTGCCGTCCAGTACCAGGTCGCCACTGATGCGGTTTATTCCCATGTCTTTGAGTTCCCTGAGCGTGCCCCACAGCCGTTCCAGGGTCAGCTTCGGGTCGCCGCCGAAGCGCACATAAAGGTTACCTTCCAGGGTATCGCCCACCATCTGGCCGTCGGTCAGAAAATCGGTATTCCAGTGGTGATTGGGGCCAAGCAGTTCCAGGGCAGCGTAGGTGGTTACCAGCTTCATGATGGAGCCGGGGTTCATCAGCTGGTCAGCGTTTACATACTGGTCGATGCCCGGGCCGTTCAGGGGCACGGCGGCAACGCTCAGGCCTTGCTCGTTGTTCAGGGATTTGGAGGCGTAGTCACGGATCTCGGAAGCCCACAGCCCGGAACTGGAGAAGCTTCTGGCCGCATCCTCCTGGCTCTGGGCCAGTGCCGGCGCGCTGAGTGAGAAGGCCGTAGCCGCAGCAATCAACAGACGGCTGGATTTTGAAAATCTCCAGAGTGAGCATGCACTCACCCTTGAACCTTGCAGTCGCATGGCCTGAGTCCCTTGTTAGCTTCTTTTCCTACCATAGCCCATCTTACGGGTTTGTACTATGCAAAAAAGTGATACATGACGTTAAAAAGTGACAGTAGCCACGTTGTTTCTATTGAAGTTTTGTTTCAATTTTCCGCTGGGCTTTGTGAATCAGTGAGTTACTGTGCCCCCGGGATTGTGGCCCTGCAGCCAATGGTGAGTGCAGAATGTGTGGGACAATGCCTGAAATATTCAACAACAAAGGGAAGCTTCCATGTTTCGAGCCCTAAAGCATCAGGTTAACGTGCTGGAGTCTGTGGCCACCTCTTCGTTTTCGGCCTGGCGCGGGTGTCTTGTGGTCAAGGCCGTGCCGCAACCGGAAAAGCCGCTGATTCTCTACGACATTGAAGTCTGCCCGTTCTGCCGCAAGGTGAGGGAAGCGTTGACTGCCCTGCACCTGGATGCAGAGATCCGCCCATGCCCGAAAGGCGGTCGGGTTTTCCGGGCGGAAGCCGAAGCCATTGGCGGCAAAAAGCAGTTTCCGCTGCTGGTGGACCAGAACACCGGTGAAACCCTGTATGAGTCAGACGCGATCGTGGAGTACCTGTTCCGCCAGTACGCCAATCGTCCTGTGCCGGGTTATTACAAAGGCAAATCCTGGCAAACCGCCCTTGGCGCGGCTGGCTCTGCCGCCAGTGAGTTGAGGGGCATGCGGGCGAGGCCTGCCAAGCGCCCGGCCCAGGCGCTGCATTTGTGGAGTTTTGAGGGCAGTCCCTTCTCCCGTTTGGTTCGCGAGCGCCTGTGCGAATTCGAAATTCCCTACACTCTGCATAACCTGGGCAAAGAGCATTGGACCGAAATCGGCCCGGCGGTTCAGCGCATCAAGCCCGGCCCCTATGAGCCCGAGGCTGGCGGCAAGCGTGATGCGTTCTTTCGGGCGCACGGTCGGGTACAGGTGCCGTACCTGGAAGACCCCAACACCGGCCAGAAGCTGTTTGAATCTGCCCGTATCCTGGCCTACCTGGAAAAAGAATACGCCACGTGACGCGCAGGCTGCTCCGGGTATGGCAATCGTGCCCGGAGCAGGTATCATCGGCGCCGGTAACCTGACAGCCGATTCCGGGAGAGTGCGATGTATACGGGCCAGTGTTTGTGTGGCGAGATCAAGTTCGAATACGATGGCCCGCTTGGCCCCATCGCGTTGTGCCATTGCAGCCAGTGTCGCCGTGCCCACGGCAGTGCCTTCTCGGCCAGTGCGCCGGTTCAGAAAGTGCGTTTTCGCTTTACCCGGGGCGAAGACAAGGTGACCGAATTCGAGTCTCGTCCAGGCAAGTACCGGGCCTTCTGCAGCTGCTGTGGCAGCCAGTTATACAGCCGGGTAGACGCTATTCCCGGCATTTTGCGGTTGCGCATCGGCGTGCTCGACGAACCGGTTGGCAAGAAAGCGGCCCAGCATGTCTACGTGGGCTCCAAATCTGACTGGTTCGACATTACCGATGACCTTCCTCAGTTCGAGAAAACGGAAAGAACCAACGACCCGCACTGACCGCCTACTTCGCCGGAACCATTCGGTAGACCTTGCCCCTTGGTGAATCCGTCAGTAACCACAGGGCACCGTCCGGCCCCATGCGTACATCCCGGATGCGCTCACCCAGCTCGGTCAGCAAGTCTTCCTCGTCGGTGACCTTCTCGCCATCGAGACTCAGGCGAACCAGTTTGCGCATTTTCAGCGCACCAACAAAAACATCACCTTGCCACTGGGGAAACAGCTCCCCGGTATAGAACGCCATGCCCGATGGCGCGATGGACGGGTCCCAGTAGTGCAGGGGGGCGGTCACACCCTCCATGGTGGTTCTGCCGGAAATCGGCACGCCGGAGTAATCAATGCCGTAGGTCACTTTCGGCCAGCCGTAATCGTTGCCGGCCCGAATGATGTTGATTTCATCGCCGCCCCGGGGGCCGTGTTCGTGGCTCCAGACCTCGCCGGTGTCCGGGTGCGGGGTCATGCCCTGGATGTTGCGGTTGCCGTAGGTGAAGAAGGTGTCGTTGATGTCCGAATTGCTGAGGAAGGGGTTGTCAGGCGCCGGCACTCCATTAATCGTAATCCGGTGCACGCCGCCGGCATCATCCAGAGTGTCCTGGGCCCGCTCCATCTCGCCGCGGTCACCAACAGAAATGTATAGATGGCCATCCTGGCCAAACACCATGCGCCCGGCAAAATGCCGGGTGGTGTTGCCTCGCGGCGAGGCTTCGAAAATCACCTCCGCATCACTCAACGCCTTGCCGTCAAACCTGGCCCGGGCTACCCGGGTGGTCATGCCCTCACGATTTCTGTGGGCATAGCTGAGAAACAGCACCTGGTTATCTTCAAACTCCGGATGCAGCAATACATCCAGCAGGCCGCCCTGGCCGGCGACCACCAGCTCGGGTACGCCGGTAACCGGCTCTTTCTCCAGTTTTCCGTTGCGAATTACCCGAAGCCGGCCGGCTCTTTCGGTGACCAGCTGCGAGCCGTCTGGCAGGAAGGCGAGGCTCCAGGGGTGTTCGAGGTTGTCTGCAACCACCGCGAGTCGAAAGCGAAGGTCATCGGCCTCATAAATATCAGCAGCTCCGGCTGCCGCCGTGTGGGCCAGAAAAGGAGCAAGCAGCAACAAAGGGATGCGGCCGTTCATGGTGAAAGACTCCTGAGAGGATCAACTTAGTCAACCATAGCACCGATTTACGACTCCCGCGGCCCGCGCAGTATTTTCCACTATTCTGGCCAAAACTGTCGTCATCAACCGCTACACTGAATCGTTCAGAATAAACGCGAAGGAGGTTTGCAATGCCAAGTCGTTATCAGGATTTTCATTTGCAGCCGCTGGCGGGCAAATGGCGGGAAGGCAGCAGTGACAAGCTCCGCCCAGTGTTGAACCCCTATTCCGGAGAGGAATTGGTGAGCATTCGCCTGGCTAATTCTGAAGACCTGGATAAGGCATACTGTATGGCCCAGGCTACCCAGCAAGAGTGGGCCAACCGGGCACCTTCCGAGCGATCCGGGGTCTTGTTTCGGGCCGTATCGATCTTCGACGAGCGTAAAGAAGAAATCATCGACTGGCTGATCCGCGAATCCGGCAGCACCCGCCTGAAGGCGATGGTGGAGTGGGGAAGCGCCCGGGCAATCACCCAGGAAGCAGCCAGCATGCCGGCAAGGGCTCACGGCTACACCATGGCCAGTGATATTCCGGGCAAAGAAAACCTGGTCTACCGGCGGCCATTAGGGGTGGTTGGAGTGATCAGCCCCTGGAACTTTCCCCTGCACCTGTCCCAGCGTTCCGTAGCACCGGCGCTGGCGCTTGGTAACGCGGTAGTCATCAAGCCCGCCAGCGACACGCCGGTTACCGGCGGCCTTTTACTGGCCCGTATTCTCGAAGAAGCGGGGCTGCCCGCGGGTGTGCTGAGCGTTGTGGTGGGTGCCGGTTCGGATATTGGTGACGACTTTGTGGCCCACCCGATCCCGGCGCTGATTTCGTTTACCGGATCCACTCCGGTGGGCAAAAACATCGGCCGAATTGCCACCGGTGGCGACTACATCAAGAAGGTCGCCCTGGAGCTGGGTGGTAACAGCCCCTTCGTGGTGCTGGATGATGCCGATATAGAACAGGCCGCGAAGGCTGCTGTGTTCGGTAAATTCCTGCATCAGGGCCAGATCTGCATGGCCATCAATCGGATTATTGTCGACCAGAGCCGCTACGACGAATTTGTGGCTGCTTTTGTTGCCCAGGTCAAAACGCTGAAAGTGGGCGACCCTTCCGACATCGAAACGGCTATCGGCCCGATCATCAATCAATCCCAGCTTGAAGGCCTGCAGAAAAAGATTGCAGACGCCAAGGCGCAAGGCGCTACCGTCTTGCTTGAAGGCGAGGTGAGTGGGCAGGTGCTTCCTCCCCATGTGTTCGGTGATGTGACGCCGGATATGAAGTTGAGTGCTGAAGAGATCTTCGGACCGATTGCCGGTATCCAGAAAGCCCGGGACGAGCAGCATGCCCTGGAGCTTGCCAATGGCACAGAGTTTGGTTTGTCCAGTGCGGTGTTCAGCGGCGACCCTGAGCGCGGCTTGAGCTTTGCCAGAAAGGTGCGGGCGGGGATGACCCATGTGAACGATATGCCGGTGAACGACGAGGCCGCCTTGCCGTTTGGTGGCGAGAAAAATTCCGGACTGGGCCGCTTTAACGGTGACTGGGCCATCGAGGAATTCTCAACGGTGCAGTGGGTCAGTGTGCAGCGCACACCCAGGCAATACCCGTTCTGAACCGGCGCATTTTCTGAATTGAGCGAGCCCCGGCCCCGGATTGTGGCAATTGCCTGACTGGCCACACGACCGTGTGTGACACCGTCAACGACCGTGAAGCAGTCTCTCAATGCCCTGAGACCGTTGGGTACCTGCGCTATTGTCGGCGTGACTCCGGGCCTCTGGCGATTCTCCCGACTTTACTTCCCGCGAGTGTTTTTCTGCAGCCACCGGTCCAGCTGATCGGCAAATTCCTTTCGGTCGGCCTGGCCCAAGGGTGCGGGGCCGCCGGTGACTTGACCGGCACTGCGCATTTCTTCCATGAAGTTACGCATGGCTAGGCGCTGGCGGATATTCTCTTTGGTAAAGGCCTGTCCCCGGGGGTTGAACACATCGGCACCTTTTTCGATGGCTTCAGCGGCCAGGGGAATGTCCTGGGTGATCACCAGGTCGCCTTTGCTCATCTGGTCCATGATTTCGTTGTCGGCGACGTCGAAGCCCTGGGGAACCTGGCGGCGGCTGATGTAGGGGCTCGGCGGCAGGGTGATGACGTGGTTGGCGATGAAGGTGGTCTGGACTTGCCAGCGGGTAGCGGCGCGGCAGAGGATTTCCCGGATGGGTACGGGGCAGGCGTCGGCGTCGACCCAGATTGGCATTTAACTTTCCTTCGGTAACTTGGTGTATTGTCAGTTTAACCGTTCAGTGCGGGTGCGGGTTAGTTTTGGCCCGCTGATTCCTGGTGGTGGTATAATTCGATACTCATTCAATTAACAGGAAATGATAATGTCTCAACTTCCTCCATGCCCCCAGTGCAGCTCTGAATACACCTATGAGGACGGCGTTCAGCTGGTTTGCCCCGAATGTGGCCATGAGTGGACCGAAGCGGAACAGGCGGAGGCCGCAGCTGGCAAGGTGGTTCGCGATTCCAACGGCAACGAGCTTCAGGACGGTGATACGGTAACAGTGATCAAGGACCTGAAGGTGAAGGGTTCCAGCCTGGTGGTGAAAGTCGGCACCAAGGTGAAGAATATCCGGCTGGTAGATGGCGACCATGATATCGACTGCAAAGTGGATGGCGTGGGTGCTATGAAGCTTAAGTCAGAGTTTGTCAAAAAGGCCTGACCGCTTTGATGGCCATTGCCGCAACCACCCTGGCTTTGGGGGTTACCTGTTGGCTGTTGCGGCAAGGCCTGCCATATGAGCGGTGGGATGATTGAGTCTCAGCCCTGGCTGACGGCCCGCACTTGTTGATCAAGTTCTTTGGCCAGGCCGGGGTCGAGGTTCAGGGCCGCGGCCAGTTGGTCCAGCCACGCTCGTTCCATGGCGTTCTGGTCATCAATCATAACGGCGCTGACCACATAGATTTCCCGGCTTGCCTGGGGGGAATCCGCGTTTTTGGCAAGCGCCTGGGCGTCCAGCGGGGCATCAAACTGTTGCTGAATCCAGTTGTGTAATTCGTCGTCTGGTCCCAGTTTTTCGATTTCCTGAGTGAGCAGTGCGCGTTCGTTGGCGTCTATGTGGCCGTCAGCCCGGGCCGCCATGATCATGGCCTGCAGTATCTCAAGGCCGCGCTTTTCCTGCTCGGCACCCTGCAGTTGTTCCAGTGGCCGGCCCTGTTGGGCTGGCGCTTGCTGAGGGGCGCCCTGTGCGTTGCTCTGGTAATTCTGGTAGGCCTTCCACGCCAGCGCGCCTACACCTGCAAGCGCGCCATATTTCAGCGCCGTGCCGCCCATCTTCCTGCCGCGTTTGGAACCCAGCATCAAGCCCAGAGCACCGCCGCCCAGCAGGCTCTTGACGTCAATCCCGCTGCCGCCATTCCCGCCAGAGACCTGGTTGCCAAGGCTGCCCATCAGGCTGTTTATATCCATTCCACCGCTGCTGTGGGATTGGCCACCCTGAGCCTGGCCCATGATCTGATTCAGTACCGACATGACGTTCATTGTTCAGCTCCTTCGAGGGGTGTTGCCCGTGTCTGCTCATTGAGTTTAGCCACAATAAACCATAACCAACATGAATCCGGGATGAACGTATTGTCAGGCGCCTGCCCGTAAAGTTCCTTTGATCATTTTCAAACCATCGTCTAAATATTAAACAGGGTGCCCGTTAGCACCCGGAGAAATCCCGCAGCGCGTAACCCGCGCCAACAACAAGACGAACCACCCCACCGCTGCCGTTGCCCGCCACAAGCAGGCTTTAGTGCAGCCAGGCTTTTATCGCGAAGCCGGGGGACAGGAGGATGGGATGAAAGAAGTCCATGAGTTTCATGTGGATAGCACCCGCTATCTGGATGATCACGGCAAGCCCCTGAGTGAGCTGCCGCCCCAGGCCGGGAACACCGACAGGGTTCTTGCCGCCTACCGCAACATGGTGCTGACCCGCACCTTCGATTCCAAAGCCATTGCCCTGCAACGTACCGGAAAATGCGGTACCTATCCGTCTGTGCTGGGGCACGAAGTGGTGGGCACGGCCATTGGTCAGGGTATGGCGAAGTCCGATGTGTTTGTGCCTTACTACCGGGACCAGGCTGCGCACATTCTGAGGGGCGTCAGCCTCAGGGAGTTGCTGCTGTACTGGGGCGGCGACGAGCGCGGCAGCGCCTGGCAGAATTGCCCGGAAGACCTGCCAATCTCTGTACCCATTGCCACCCAGTGTTGCCATGCCGTAGGTGTGGCCTCGGCTATGAAAATTCGCGACCAGCTGCGGGCGGTGGTGTGCTGCATTGGCGATGGCGGTACATCCAAGGGTGACTTTCTGGAAAGTATCAACCTGGCCGGTGCCTGGCACCTGCCGGTGGTGTTTGTGGTGATCAACAACCAGTGGGCCATTTCCACCCCACGCAGCCTGCAAAGCAGCGCCGAGACCATCGCCCAGAAAGCCATCAGTGCAGGATTGCCGGGCCACATTGTGGATGGCAACGACTACTTCGCGACGGTTGAAGCACTGGACGCTGCTCTGGAGCGGGCCCATGGCGGCAAGGGCGCAACCGTGATTGAAGCGGTGACCTACCGGCTGGGCGACCACACCACCGCAGATGATGCCACCCGCTACCGCACCGCCGAAGATCTCAAGCGAGCCTGGGAAAAGGATGGCATCAAGCGCCTGCAGAACTGGCTTCATGACAGCGGACACTGGAGCCCGGATAAGGAAAAAGCCTTGCAGGCTGACTGCAAGCAAGCAGTAGAAAAGGCCGTGGAGGAATACCTGGCCACCGAGGCCGAGCCACCCACCGCTATGCTGGATTATCTGTTTGAAATCCTCCCCGCGGCGCTGCAACCCCAGCGTGATCAGATTGCTAACAAATACCGGGGAGGTGAAGCATGAATGCGGCAAAGCGTTCGAATGAAACCCGTGAGGTGACCCTGGTGGAAGCGGTCAACATGGCCCTGCACCGGGCCATGGCGGACGACGAAAACGTGGTGGTGCTGGGCGAAGACATCGCCACCAATGGCGGCGTGTTCCGCGCCACGGTGGGCCTGAAAGAAGCCTTCGGATTCAAGCGGGTGATGGATACACCGCTGGCGGAGAACCTGATCGCCGGCACCGCCATCGGTATGGCTACCCAGGGCCTGAGGCCGGTGGCAGAGTTCCAGTTCATGGGCTTTATCTACGCCGGTATGGAGCAGATTGTCAGCCACGCTGCGCGCATGCGTAACCGCACCCGGGGCCGGCTGCATTGCCCGCTGGTGTTCCGGGCGCCGTTCGGCGGTGGTATCCATGCGCCGGAACATCACTCTGAAAGCACCGAAGCCTTGTTTGCCCACATCCCTGGCCTGCGGGTGGTGATTCCCAGTTCGCCACAACGGGCCTATGGCCTGCTGCTGGCGGCCATCCGCAATCCGGACCCGGTGATTTTTCTGGAGCCCAAACGTATCTACCGGGCAGTGACCCAGAGCGTGGAGGACAACGGAGAGGCGCTGCCGCTGGATACCTGCTTCACCCTGCGAGAAGGCGATGACGTGACCCTGATCACCTGGGGTGCCTGCGTGATGGAAACCCTGCAAGCGGCCGACAAACTGGCAGAGCAGGGCGTGAGTTGCGAGGTGATCGATGTAGCCACCGTCAGCCCGCTGGACCGGGAAACCCTGCTGTGCTCAGTCGCCAAAACCGGTCGGGCGGTGATTATCCATGAAGCCTGCCGAAATGGCGGAGTGGGTGCGGAGGTAGCCGCTTCCATTGCCGAAGCGGCTTTTCTGGACCTGCAGGCGCCGGTGGTGCGGGTAACCGGCTACGACACGGTGATGCCTTACTACCGGAACGAGCAGTATTACCTGCCCCAGGTGGAAGACATTGTAACTGCTGTTGAACAGGTGATCGCGCTCTAGGAGGCCAACCATGAAAAACTTCAAACTCCCGGATCTGGGTGAAGGCCTGCCGGAAGCTGAAATTGTTGAATGGCACATCAAGGTGGGCGATGCCGTAGAGGCGGACCAGGTACTGGTCAGCGTGGAAACCGCCAAAGCCATCGTGGAAGTGCCGTCGCCGCAGGCCGGCACCATCGCCAAACTCTACGGCGAGCCCGGCGACATCATCCACACCGGCGAACCCCTGCTGGCCTTTGAAGGGGCGGGTGACGACACCGGTACGGTGGTGGGTGAGCTGAAATCCTCCGGCAAAGGGGATGGGCAGGGCGCGCAGAAAGACCGGTTCATCGTCGGCGCTGCTGCCTCCAGCAAACGAGCCCGCGCCAACCGGGCTACTCCCGGGGTGCGGGCGCTGGCGGAGCGGCTGGGTGTCAGCCTGGAAACCATCAAAGGCAGCGGCCCCGGCGGCCTGATCACCACCGACGACGTACACAAGCAGGCCAGCCACCAGAAACAGTTGGGCGATGCTGAACCCTTGCGCGGCACCCGCCGCACCATGGCGAAGAACATGGCGTTGTCTCACGCCCAGGTAGTGCCAGTCTCCATTTTTGAGGATGTGGATATCGGCGACTGGAAAAAGGGCACCGATACCACCATGCGCCTGGTCCAGGCCATCGGGAAAGCCTGCGATGCGGTGCCAGCGCTCAACTGCTGGTTCGATGGCGACAACCTGAGCCGCCAGTTACTGAGCGAGGTGCACGTAGGCATCGCGGTAGATACGCCCGACGGCTTGTTTGTGCCGGTACTCAGAGACATTACTCACCGTAACCTGAAAGACCTGCGCAAAGGGCTGGAGAACCTGCGGGAAGCGGTGGCCACCCGCAAGATTCCGCCGAAGGAGATGCAGGGAGCCACCATCACCCTGTCCAATTTCGGCACCATGACCGGCCAGTATGCCAACCCCATTGTCAGCCCGCCCCAGGTGGCTATCGTGGGCGCCGGGCGTATTCGGGAGAAGGTGGTGCCATGTGATGGCGCTGCGACCATTCGTCGCATTCTGCCCCTGTCCCTGACCTTCGACCACCGGGCTGCCACTGGCGGCGAAGCCTCGCGGTTTCTGGGCGCGCTGGTCGAAGCGTTGCAGAAAGCAGGCTGAACGCGCGGGCCGGTGTTCGCCGGCCTGCTGTTCCGGGTACTTGCCAACCGGCGCGTTGGCGACAACACTAAGGGCCTTCAAATGCCTGAAACCATCACCGTGCGAGACACCATGAACCGATTCAATAAACTGACCTCCGCGTTGCTGTTGGCCTGTGCCACCCTGGCAACACCGGTACTGGCGGCTGATCATGGTAAACATGCTGGGCACAGCAAGGTCCAGATCGATAACCCCTGGAGCCGGCCAACACCGCCGGGCACGCCCATGGGAGTGGGGTACCTGGCCATTACCAATAACGGCGAGCAGGACATCACCCTGGTTGCGGCACAGAGCCCGAGAGCCGGCCATGTTTCCATCCACGAAACCTCCATGCACGAAGGCGTAATACGCATGCAGCCGGTGAAGGGTGGCCTGGCCATTCCGGCCGGCGAAACCGTGGAACTGAAACCCCGCAGTTATCACCTGATGCTGGAGCAGTTAGCCCAGCCCCTGGTTGAAGGCGAAAAAATTTCGGTGCAGCTGGACTTCGACGGTGCGGACGACATGGATATTGAGCTGGTGGTTCAGCCGCTGGATGGCATGCCTGTGGACCACTCGAAGATGGATCATTCCAAAATGAAACACTGAGGCGGTCTGAGGGTGTTCTGATCCGGAAGCGCTTAACGCTTCACGCAGGCAAAGATCGCGTTTCCGGACTCTCCATCCCAGGGCACAATGCGTTCGTAGTCGTGCTCGAAGATGTGTACCTCGAACCACGGCTTCAGCAGCGCTTCGAACTCTCCGAAACTGAGTGCCACCATCGGGTGCTCATCCTGCCAGGACTCGCAAACACCGTTGGTGTTGCGGTCAATACTCAGTCGTAATGATTGCCGCTCACCAGGGCCGGCGTAGTGCCAGCCGGAACGGAAGCTGAACTCGCTGCCATCATGCTGCGCTGTGTGGCAGACATACAGGTTGTTATTGATGCGGGTTTTGTCCACCGCATTGAAGCAGAGCAGCCCGTTTTCTGATAACGCCTGGTGGGCACTGCGGATGCAGCCTTTGAGTTTCTCGATGCCATCGCTTACCGAACAACTGATGCAGGCGTCGGATACCCCGGCTTTGCGCCCGGTAGTCGATATCTGCACACATCAGGTCATAGTACCCGGACAAGTCCGTGTATAAGGCGTTGGTAGACAATGGCAAGCCTCTGCAGGATTAACTGGATCACCTCTGGCGATCAGCAGCTGCAGGGCAGGTAAGGCGCAGCGGGCGGGCGTTTCGAGGGCGGGGTATGGTACCGAATTTGCCCGTTAGCCGGTAGCACTTCCAGAAGCGGTTTCCGACGTATATTGACGGGTGGCATAAAGTCATTGTGGTCACTCTCCTTCGCTATTACGGCACCGCCTTGCACCTCGGGGCGTTGCGGCGGTTCTGAATTGAATGCAGAATGCCGTAACGGTTTAATCTGCTATTCAATAGCCCCGAGAGTGGAGTGCAGCTATGTCGCCAAAGGATATTGTGGCGCAGTTTATTTCAGACATTCACGCCCAGCGTTTTGACGAGGCCAAGACCTTGCTGGCGGAGGATGGCTTCGAGTATGTGGGGCCCAACATGCGCTTCCTCAGCCGGGACGACATGCTCGCTTACCAGTTCGGCATGGCCGCTATCCAGAAAGACCTTGTGCTGCGGCAGCTAAGCGCAGACGGCGAGCACGTGTTTGCGATCCTGGACTACCGGACGCATTTTGAACCCATCGGAGATGTGCGGCTTGCGGTATGGTTTCGCGTTCGTGATGACAGAATCCATACCATGGAAACTTTCTATAATGCCGCAGTAGTGGAGAATATGTTGGGGGGTAACCTGCCAACGGCAGGCTGAACAAGGCAGGTTCACATTGTTCAGCCCTGGCAGGCTGCCTTCAGGCACGCTCCCTGAAGGCAGGTTCTGATTACTGCCTTGCGCGCTTGCGGGCAGCGCCCAGGCCAAGCAGGCCCAGACCCAGAAGCGCCATGGTGCCGGGCTCCGGCACGGGCAATTCGGTGACGTTGAGGCGGGCCATCAGATCGATTGATGTGTCAGCATTTTCCGCGGTGAAGAAGGTCTCCACCTCGCCGGCAAAGCCAATCAGATCCAGACTGTAAAGGTTGTTACCCAGCTGGAACTCTGAACTGCTCAGGTGTTGATCCAGGATCCATACCTGATCATCCACATCGCCAGTTTGCGTAATGATGTCCCTCCAGAAACCCCAGCAAAAGCCGCCGAGATTTAGCCCCCAGCACTGTTGTCCGATAACTTCCGGCGCTGTATTCGGCGTTTCGTTATGGGCAAAGACGAAGGTGCCCGATGAGCCGCCGTTATCACCAAATCCGTCAAAGCCAAGATTGACCGCCAGGTCCACTCCGGTAATGCCATCACCGGTAACCGGCTTGTTGATGTGAGTCAGGCTGCCCAGCACAAAGGCATCGCTGTCCAGAATGGTCTGGGGCAGCGGGGACGTTCCACTGAAGTTATAGCCACTCTGGCCGGCACCTGAGCTGTACCCCCAGCGAATCTGGCTGGTACCTTCACCGTTAACGTTGGAGCCACCAACGGCATTTTCAAAGCTTCCAGATACAGAAGTCAGGTTAACGGGAAACGCAAACGCAACGCTGGCGGTCAGTGCGGTTGCAGTTGCGACTAAGGCTTTTGCTAGCATTTTCATTATTCGTTCCTTCGTTTTGAGTGAGTCCGCCCTTGTTTAGCAAGTTGGGTGCCATTTCTTTAGGTTATTGATTTGTGGATGGTTTTATGAGGCCCTGAAAATATGTGTCAATTAACCTGACATTTGCGTTGTTCTTAGCCTGTTCCAGCGCTGCTTATCGCTGCTGGGAGCGGTAATGTGTCCACATTATTTACAGTATTTCGGTCGCGCCTGGACTGTAGTGATCTCTCGTTGCCTTACGGTAATGCTCCCGGCATGAAGAAACCGGCAAGCCGTGCTATCAATTGAGAGGGATTATTATTTTCTCCTGAAGGAATGGGCATGGCTTACTGGTTGGTGAACAGCCCGGGTTCTGGTGATGGCCGTCGCGACGGCGAGTTCTGGCTGAGGCACCTGCGCGAACAGGGCATAAATGACGTAACCGTTTGCAAGCTGGATGACGCCGAGCATTGGAGTCGCCTTGTATCGGGTGATGATTGCCTGATGGCGGCGGGTGGAGACGGTACGGTAAACGGCGTGGCGTCACTTTGTCTTCGTACCGGGGCAACCCTGGCGGTTCTGCCATCGGGCACCGCTAATGACTTCGCCCGAAACCTGGGCCTTCCTGAGGATCCTTCAGAGGTTGTTCGGCTGGTGGCAGAGGGTGGCTCGCAACGGATTGATGTGGCGGAGTTTTCAGATCGCATTTATTTGAACGTGGCTCACATCGGGCTTGGAACCTTGCCCTCCCGAAAAGCCAGTTCCCCAACCAAGCAAGCTTTGGGCAAGTTCAGCTACCTGGCCACCCTGTTTCAGCAGGTGGGTGCCAAGCGGGGCTTCCGGGCCAGGATTCAGACGGATCGCTCATCGCTCGAAGGCCGCTGGCTCTCCATTGCGGTTGCCACGGGAGCCTACTTTGGCGGCGGCCAGGAAATACCGGAAGCCTCGGCTGACGATGGACTGCTGGATATCATTGCTATACGCCCCCGCCCGCTAGCCCAGTTGTTACTGACCTTCCTGACGGTCCGATTGAACCGGAAAACGCCCCGGAGAACCAGCACGGTTATTCAAGTCAAAGGCAAGTGGTGCCAGATAGACACCCAGCAGCCCAGAACCGTAACCGTAGACGGTGATGCAGCCGGCAAAACGCCCTTTCGGGCGACTTGCCGGCCGGGTGCTATCCGGGTGATTGGCAAGAGGGTAGTGCATACCGGCGAGCAGCCGGCATCGGGTTAGACTGAAATGCCGGCTTTACGGGCCCGGGCCGCGTGCAGCTTTTTGTAGCTCTCGATCATCTTCAGGTGGCGGTCGAGGCCGCGCAGGTCCATGCCGGTTTCTTCAAGGCCATAGAAACGCACGGTGCCGTTGATGGAGCCTTCGACGGCATCCATCACCTCGTTGCCGAACATGCGGCGGAAGTTGTAGAGGTAGTCTTCCAGCTCCAGTTCTTCGTTCAGCGTAGCTTCCAGGGCTGCGTTCATGGCCTGGTAAAACAGGCCGCGTTCAACGGTGTTGTCGTTGAACTGCAGGAACATCTCCACCAGCTCCCGGGCTTCTTCCAGTTCACCCAGCGCCAGGTAGATCAGCAGTTTCAGTTCCAGAATGGTGAGCTGGCCCCACACGGTGTTTTCATCGAACTCGATACCGGTGAGAGTGACGATGGTCATGTACACGTCCAGCTCGGCCTCTTCCAGCCGCTCCACCAGGCTGGCTAGTTCGTCCTCATCCAGGCGGTGGAGATTGAGAATGTCTTCCCGGAATGCCAACGCCATGTTGGTGTTGTCCCACACCAGGTCTTCTACCGGGTAGACCTCAGAGTAGCCCGGTACCAGGATACGGCACACCGGCGCACCCAGATAATCGAAGCCGGCTACGTAGCACTCCTTGCCCATATCCGCGAGCATCTGGAACAGGGTGGCGGCTTCTTCTTCGTTGCTGCCGGAGAAATCCCACTCGACAAAATCGTAGTCGGATTTGGCACTGAAGAAGCGCCAGGACACCACCCCGCTGGAGTCGATAAAGTGCTCAACGTAGTTGTTGGGCTCAGTCACCGCCATGGAGTTGAAGGTGGGGGCGGGCAGGTCGTTCAGGCCTTCAAAACTGCGGCCCTGCAGCAGTTCGGTCAGGCTGCGTTCCAGCGCTACGTGGAAGCTGGGGTGAGCGCCAAAGGAGGCGAACACGCCGCCGGTTTTCGGGTTCATCAGGGTTACGCACATCACCGGGAACTGGCCGCCAAGGGAGGCGTCTTTTACCAGAACCGGGAAGCCCTGTTCTTCCAGGGCCTTGATGCCTTCGACAATCCCCGGGTATTTGGCCAGTACGCTGTCCGGCACATCCGGCAGGGCGATTTCGTTTTCGATGATTTCTTTTTTCACTGCCCGTTCGAAGATCTCGGACAGGCACTGCACCTGTGCTTCCTGCATCGTGTTGCCGGCGCTCATGCCGTTGCTCAGATACAGGTTTTCGATCAGGTTGGAGGGGAAATACACGGTTTCCCCATCGGAATGGCGCACGTAGGGAATGCTGCAGATGCCCCGCTCCGGGGTGCCGGAGTTGGTGTCATACAGGTGGGTGCCCAGCAGTTCGCCATCGGGGTTGTAGATGGCCAGGCAATGGTCGTCCAGGATGCCCTCGGGCAGCTCGCCCTCCGGCCCCGGCTGGAACCATTTCTCGTTCGGGTAATGGACGAACTCGCTGTTGGCGATGTCCTGGCCGAAGTACTGGTCGTTGTAGAAAAAGTTGCAATTCAGGCGCTCAATAAACTCGCCCAGGGCCGAGCACAACGCGGCTTCCTTGGTGGCACCCTTGCCGTTGGTGAAACACATGTGGGCGGCGGTATCGCGCACGTGCAGGGACCACACGTTGGGGACGATGTTGCGCCAGGAGGCAATCTCGATCTTCATACCGAGATCCGCCAGGATGCCACTCATGTTGGCAATGGTCTGTTCTAGCGGCAGGTCTTTGCCTTCGATGTAGGTGCTGGAGTCGCCGCCCGGGGCGGCAGTCAGCAGGGCTTGGGCGTCTTCGTCCAGGTTTTCCACTACTTCAATCTGGAAATCCGGACCGGTTTGCACCACCTTTTTGACCGTGCAGCGGTCGATGGAGCGGAGGATGCCCTGGCGATCCTTGTCGGAAATGTCTTCCGGCAGTTCCACCTGAATCTTGAAAATCTGCTTGTAGCGGTTTTCCGGGTCTACAATGTTGTTCTGCGACAGCCGGATGTTGTCTGTGGGAATATCCCGGGCATTGCAGTAAACCTTCACAAAGTAGGCTGCGCACATGGCCGATGAGGCCAGGAAGTAGTCAAAGGGGCCGGGCGCCGAGCCATCGCCTTTGTAGCGGACGGGCTGGTCTGAGATGACGGTAAAATCGTCAAATTTGGCCTCAAGCCTCAGGTTGTCGAGATAATTGACTTTGATTTCCATGGGCAGCTTACCGGATTCAGAAATATGAGCAGTTTACGCGGAATAGACGAGGTGATCCCCGATGCGCGGGATGGTCTCACAAAAACGGAACGGACGATACTTTACGTCCTGAGCGAGACCCAGAAGGAATTGGGCGGCCGTAATGTGCCGACGGTAATGCTGTATGGCCGGGTGCTGGAGTATGTGAACATCAGCGTGGACGAGCTGCACCTGTACCTGGATCGCCTCGGTGTGAAAGGAGACGGGCTTTAGGGCTGGTGAGCGCTGAAGTCCCTTGGGTCTATCCGGTAATAGCCGCACATCGCCTTGTAGACCTCCGGTTGTACCTCCAGCAGGTGTTCCGGTTGCTGAAAGAAGGTTTCCGTCAGCACCGCAAAGAATTCCGCAGGTTCGGTGGCGCCGTATGGGTCCAGCCAGGGTTTATGGTGGTGTTCCAGCCGGTGTTGCAGGTGGTCCCACGCCCTGGTCATGGTTTCCTGCCAGTGCTGTGCGTCTTGCCCGCTCAGTGGCGGAGCCCCGTCTGCCGAGCCATCCAGGTAATCCAGCTGATGGGCGAATTCGTGAAGAATTACATTGTGCGGGCCATGAGGATTGGCGATGGCTTGTTCACACTGGCTCCAGGCCAGAATCACCCGGCCGTGAGACCAGGCCTCCCCGGCTCGGGTTTCTTCACTGGTACTGACCACCAGTCCATCGCTGTCAGTGTCCTGTACCCGGTAGATATCGGGGTAGACCAGAATGCTCTTTACATCGTCGTAGTTCGAGAATGCTCGTTCCAGCAATAACAGGCAGGCATGACCCGCGATGGTCACCCGTACCCGGTCATCGATGTGAAAGCCTGCGCATTCATAGAACTCCTTTTCTGCGATAAACAGCTGAACCAGGTTTTCCAGCCGGGATTTGTGGCTGGTGGAGAGCCGGTTATAGATGGGGACATTGTCCTTGAGGTGGCGCCGCCAGGGCTCAGGGAAGGGCTGTTGCAGTTCTCGCTGGCGTCGCCAGTTGCGGTAGAAAAACAGGTAGAAGACCGACCCGGAAATCAGGATGGCAGCGGCCAGGGAAAAGATCAGTGCGGGCGACATGGGTAGGCCTGGCTAATGATCATGTTGCAGTCTGTGTAGTTGCAGGTCTTTTTCCAGCCGGTAAGTGTCGAAATCCCGGGCCAGGAACAGGTGGCCCTTGTAATGCTGCAACGCCTCGGCGGCGAGCTGGTTGATATGGGGCGTGCCCCCCGGGGCGGATTGGTAGCGGGAGCTGAAGTGGGTGAGTACCAGGTTGGGCAGCTTTACGCTCTGGGCAAACCGGGCGACCTGCTGCGCCGAGCTGTGTTGGGGCCATGGGCCGACCCGGTCGGCGACGTCCTGGGTGTAAGTCGCTTCGTGGATGAGTACATGAGTTCCCTGGCTGGCCTCTTTCAAAAGCTCTGGTGTGTCATTATCACCACCCACAATGATGCGCCGGGCGGTTCTGGGTATCTCCGTGTAGTCATCGCTCCTCAACAACCGGCCGTCATCCAGCAGCACGTCCTTGCCCTTCTGCAGATCGCCCCAGGATGGACCCGCCTCTATGCCGTCCGCCGTCAGTTTCTCCTGCCTTAGCTGGCGTTCCAGATTTCGTTCAGTAAAGACATAAGCGCGACAGGCAACCCGGTGCGAAAGCGCCACGTTGGTAACGCCCACGTTGTCATCCTGCCAGTAGAAATCCGGCGCTTCGGAATTGATGAAGTTCAGGGGGTAGCTCAGGCTGGAGTCGCTGTTATCTATTGTCGCCTCGATGAAACGGCGCACCTGTGGCGGGGCGATGATGTCCAGCGGCTCGGTGCGGCCCAGCATGGAGGCACTGGTGAGCAGCCCGGGCAGGCCAAAGATGTGATCACCGTGGATGTGGGTGATGAAAATCGCCCGCAGCTGCATCACCGAATAGCGGGTACGCATCAGCTGGTGCTGGGTGCCTTCGCCGCAATCGACCAGGTACCAGGGTTTGGGACCGGACCGGCAAAGGGCCAGCCCGGTGACGTTACGTGACCGGGTTGGTGTTCCGGCAGATGTGCCCAGGAAAGTAAATTCCATCGTGCCTCGTTTCGCGGTAATGTGCCCCCTAATAATACGAAACCCTGCTCTGAGATGATACGGAACCCATCATGTCTGAACTCGCAAACTACGAAAGCTTTAACATCGAAGTAAAAGACCACATCGCCCACGTACAGTTCAGCCGTCCTGAAGCGCTGAACTCCATGAACAAGGCGTTCTGGCTGGAGTTGCCCCGCTGCGTGCAGGACATCGAAGCCAACACAGACGCCCGGGTAATTGTGATCTCCTCCACTGGCAAGCATTTCTCCGCCGGCATGGACCTTGGTGTGTTTTCTGATCCGAAATCCGTGCCCATGAGCGGTGATCCCGGCCGTATGGCCGAGAACCTGCGCAGAGTCGTACTGCAGTTGCAAGACACCCTGAGCTCTCTGGAAAAAGTACGCCTGCCGGTACTGGCTGCAGTACACGGCGGCTGCATTGGTGGTGCACTGGATCTGGTGTGTGCCGCCGACAGCCGTTACTGCACGGCGGATGCCTACTTCACCATCAAAGAGACTGAGCTGGGTATGACGGCCGATGTGGGCACCCTGCAGCGTTTGCCCAAGCTGATGCCCGAAGGCGTCGTGCGGGAACTGGCCTACACCGGCCGCAAATTCGGCGCCGAAGAGGCACAGCGACTTGGTTTCGTGAATACCGTTTACGAGAACCAGGAGGCGATGCTGGAAGGTGTGATGGCCATTGCTGCCCAGATTGCCGCCAACTCGCCGCTGGCGGTGACCGGCTGTAAGGAAATGATCAATTTCAGCCGTGATCACAGCGTGGAAGACAGCCTGAAGTACATGGCCACCTGGCAGTCCGGCATGTTCCGCCCCGGAGACATGATGAAATCCTTCCAGGCCAAGGCCCAGAAACAGGCTCCCACCTACGATGCTCTGTTCCCGGTCAAGGATCTGTTCGACAACTGATCCATGTCTGAGCGCGGCAGTTCCTCCATGCCTTCAGCCACCGCCCTGATGTTTCAGGGCGGCATTGGTTTAATCGGCCTGTTTGCTGTCTGGCTGTTTGAGATCCCGCTGCTTCTTGATGGCCTGAATGCTGTTGAGGTGGCGCTGTTCGGTGCAGTGGGGGCGGCTGCTACCTACCTGGTGCTGGTGTTGTTATCCCGCGTGCCCTGGCTTTTTCCGGATAACCTGAGCGGCCAGATGCAAGCGCTCTATAACTTTGCCGCCAGTTATCGCTGGCCGGTACTTGGGGCGTTGTCTTTGCTGGCGGGTGTCGGGGAAGAGTTGTTGTTTCGCGGGGCTATTCAGGGCTGGTTGTTGCAGCACACCGGTCCCTGGACGGCGGTTATTGCCGCTTCTGTGTTGTTCGGCCTGGTGCACTATGTTTCGTTCACCTATTTCGTGATGGCCACAGGCCTTGGTGCAGTGTTGGGCGTTGCCTACCAGTTCAGCCAGAGCCTGGCGCTGGTCATGGCCTGGCATGCACTGTACGACATGGTCGCGCTCTATTGTCTGCTGCGTTATCCCCACTGGTTTGGTGTTCGCCGGCCCCGGCCCTGAACCAGAAGAGTTCCCACCTGTGAGGCGCGCGGGTATCCTTGCGCCAGTTTTTTCGGAGTAGTTGGAATGCTTGAGAGTTACCTGACCGGTCTGCTGGTGTGTGGCGGTATTATCGTGGCCATTGGTGCCCAGAACGCTTACATCCTGAGCCAGGCCATTCGCCGGGAGCACCACTGGTGGGCAGCCGGGTTGTGCATGGTGTCAGACGTGCTGCTGTTTACGCTCGGCATGTTCGGCGTGAGTGCGGCCCTGATGGCGGCACCCCAGGCGCTGGAAGTCTTGCGCTGGCTGGGTGTTGCCTTCCTGGGCTGGCTGGCCCTGCAGGCGTTCGTGCGGGCGGGCCGTGGCCGGGCAGCGCTGAAGGCATCTGGTGATGTGGGGCGAAGCCTGAAACGGGTTATCCTGACCACCCTGGCCGTAACCCTGCTTAATCCGCAGGTTTACCTGGACACCCTGTTGCTGATCCCGGCAGTGGGTGCCCAGCAGAGTAGTGCCGTGACTTTTGTGGCCGGCGCCAGCAGCGCGTCGATCCTCTGGTTTGGTGGTCTTGCCTGGCTCGGCTCCAGGCTGGCACCGGTTCTTTCCAAACCCGGTGCCTGGCGAGTGATTGATGGCGTTATTGGCCTGATGATGGCGGCTATCGCTTTACAGCTGGCCCTTGGCGGCCTTTGATATCTCGCCTTTCTCAACTTGTTCCAGAAATGCACGGATATCCTCGAAGGCTTCTTCGGCTTCTGGCAACAGCGGTGTGAAGATGTGCCACACATGCACCATGTTCTGCCAGGTGTGCAGTTCAACCGGTGAACCTTCAGCCCTGGCCTTGGCTGCATAGCGGGTAGAGTTGTCCAGCAGCATTTCTGTGGAGCTGGCATGGATCAGCGTTGGCGGCAGGTTGTTCAGGTTGCCGCGCAACGGCGAAGCCACCGGGTTGGTGGGGGAGATCCGGAACGCTGCCAGGGTGCCCCACCAGAGCACTGGCAAAGGAATCTTGGAGAGCCCTCCAAACACCGGTCCCAGCAGGGGGTCGGTGCGGATGTTGTCGCGGTTGCTGGGGGCCGTCAGGGTGAGGTCTGTGGACGGCGACAGTGCCACTGCGGCATCCGGCTGGCGGATACCATTGTCCCGAACCCAGGCAATCAGCGACAGGGTATGGCTGCCGCCTGCGGAATCACCAGCCACTACCATAAAATCTGCAGGTTCTTCACCGTCCGGGCCGTGGGCTAACAGCCACGTATAAGCCTGGCGGCAGTCACGGATGCCATCCATAAACCGGTGCTCCGGCATCAATCGGTAGTCGAGGGCGAAAACGGCGGCATTGGCCAGCTGCGAGAACCTGTCGGTAATCGCCCGGTGGCTGCGGGGGCTGCCGGCAGCCCAGGCGCCACCGTGGATATACAGAACCCGTCGGCGGGTGTCCACGCCCGGGGCGATAACCCATTCGCCCCTGGGTTGGTCGTTATGACGAATCTCTGAAGTTACTTCAACATCCTCACCCAGACTGTCCAGGTGATTCCTCAGGGCAATCAGCCTGGCTTTGCCTTTCAGTCCCTTTGATGCCCGGCCCATATCTTTAATGCGTGACAGCACCTCATCGTGAGCAGGATTGGGTGCGACTTCCTTCACTGCCCACTCGTTGCCGTCAAACTCGGACAGGTCTTTGACCCGGAACAGCAGGAAGGTGGCAGCAACAATCAGCGCGACAATGGCGAGCAAGGTCCAGAGCATGGGTGTTCCTTTTCGGGAAGCAGTGGTTTTGTTCTGTGGATCAGTGAAATCCTAACACGGCAACTATCACATCCGTGCGTTGTGTTGCCATTGGCCGGGCGGCCGGAGTGCAGGGCGATGTTCGGGAGGCTTGCAGCAAAGGGGGTAGAGAAAAAGGGCCCGGAGAACCGGGCCCAAGCACGGCTTAATCGTGGCCGTAGATGCGCATGCTGGTGTTCTGCACAGACAGGTTGTCCAGCATCACGGAACCGATATTAGTGCCGCCAACCAGAATCTGACCGATCTTCATGTCTGCATCGAATTGTTTCAGGTCGATAGCAAGGGCTTCGTCGGTGCTGCCGAAACGTGCACCCTTGTATACGTCCAAATCGATCTTGGCACCAAGATACGAGACGCTCGCCTTTCCAGGCTGGCCATTGTCGATCCTTGTGCCCATGTAGTTGGCGCCGGTCATTTTAAAATCACGGATACCAATGCCTAAGAGGTTGACATCAACGTCCAGATCGGAAATGCCCACTTGAGTGGCCAGATTCAGGTGATCGGTTTCTGTATCCACCCTGATTTCAAGCTCGTTGACAGCGCCAACCATGTTAAAGTTACTGGCCAGCAGGGTGGAGTCGGTGTGACCTTCCAGGGTCCACTCACCGGTGCTGACGCCGAAGTCGATAGGTGCGATAGTTAAAGGCCTCACGCTGATGATCGCATCACCGTCATCCGCTATGTCAATGTTGATCTTGATGTTGTCAATGAGGTCGCTGGTCTCACCGAACAGAAGGTTATGATTGGCCTCGCCGTATTGGTCCGCGTCTCTGATCTCGGTGAACAGCTCGGTGGTATTCGCACCGCCAATCGAGATGTCTTTGATAGACAGGGAGCCCTCATCGGTGTATCGGAATTCGCCGATGTCCACACGGGTTTCCAGCTCGATAGTCACACCCGCCTGACCGGTGATGCTGCCCATCTGGGCGTCATCAATGGGTTTCAGGTCGGCCTGGGCCACAAACGGGAGGCCTGCCATGGCGAGCACTAACGCAGATTTTTTCAGGCTTTTCATTTCGTCGTTCCTTTTTTGATTTTGTTTTCTCTTCTTTCCTGATTCGGGTTACAGCCGGCCGATACCGGCTGTAACCCTTTCCGGCCAAGCCGGAACTTTTAGAACTGAGGAGTCAGGTCCAGGTTGATGGTGTTGCCCGGGCCAGTCATGAACTGGTTCAGCAGGCTGGTCAGCAGGCCGCAGTTTTCCAGCGCGCCCAGCTCGTAGACACCGCTTACGGTACCGCCAGTGGCCGGTGAGAAGTTGGAGCCTTCAACCGACTTCAGCTCGATGTTGATCGGATCGCGGGTCTGACACTCGGAACCACCACCAATGCGAATTGGCAGCCAGCCGATCTTGATAGCCACCTTGGGCACTTTCACATACAGCTGGGAGTTGGCAGTCAGCTTGCCGTTTACCAGGGAGCCGGTGGTTACCGCAGCCTGCTCGAATTCCACGTTGGCGGCAGCATTGATCTTGCTGAACAGAACCTTGATGGAGAAGTTGCCGGAGGTTGGCTGAACTTCCAGGTCTGCTTCAAAAGTGCCGGCAGCCAGGTCGAGAAGGGTAGCGATAGAACCGGTCAGGGGCAGGGAGCCGCCGGTTGCCTTGATCAGTGTGGAGCCTTCCAGGCCCAACAGCAGTTCAATGGGGTCTGGGCCGCCGGTGCTTTCTTCATAAGACTCTGCGCGCACCGGAATGATTACGGTGGTGTTTTCTTCGTCGCTGGAGTTCACGACCAGGGCCGCGCTATACACACCCGGTGCACCGGCAGCAAAGCTCAGGTCGACAGAGCAGCTGGCGCCAGCGGCAACCGTGGTGCAGTTATTGGTCTGCAGGAAGTCAGCGGCATTGGCACCTTCCAGGGCAATGCTGTTGATTTGCAGGGCGGCATTACCGTTGTTGGCAATGGTAACCTGCGCGGATTCGCTGGTTCCGGACAGAACGCGACCCAGTTCGACCGATTCCGGAGATACCGAGATTTCCGGTGTCGGAGCCAGGGTGCCGCGGCCAGACAGGGCAACGTCGATGCTCGGGGTTTCGGCATCGGTAGACTCGATGGTCAGGGTTGCGCTGCGGGTGCCGTCAGTGCTTGGAGCAAAGGTGACATCAACCGCACAGGAAGCTTCCGGCGCAAGGCTGGAGCCACACTGGTTATTCACGGTGAAGACGTCAGCATCGTTACCACTGATGGCAATGTTGTTCAGGCCCAGGGCTGCACTGCCGGTATTGGTGATGGATACGGACTGCTGAGCGCTCAGGCCGGCCTGTACCGCACCGAAGGCCAGTTCTTCAGCGCCTACGGTGATGCGCGGTGTTTCAACCACTTCACCACCCACGGTGATGGTTTGAAGCAGGTTGTCCTGGCCCGGCAGCTGAACACAGTCAGTCAGGATTTCACCGATCGGAGCCGGGGCAATGGCGCCATTGGCGGTGCGCGCAGTCAGGTCCAGTTGCAGGGCGCCAACACGGATGACCAGTTCGCCAATATCATCCTCTGTAACCAGGAATTCCGGAGACATGCCGGAGGCCGGAACATTGAATTCGCCTGAAGTTTCGGGAACAGGCGTGGGCGGAATGTCCAGCTTCACAATTTGTTCAACGGTTCTGCCTGCGGTCACAACACTGTTGTAACTGGTGGCAACGCCTTCGAGTGTGGCGGACTGAACCAGTTTAAGACCGGTGCGGGCATCGTCATTGACCACGGTGATGGCATCAACGGTGAATGCGGGGATGGTGTCACCTACAGACACTACGGAAGGAATATCCGCGCTGATGGTAGCCCGGATGGGCTGGTCGCCAATCAGCGGGAATGGGCATTCAAAGGCCAGTTCGGTAGAGACCTGTTCGGCTGCCGCATTTGATGCACCGCCGGCCATCAAGGCCGCCGCCGCAACGGCGGGACCGAGCTTGCGAACGCTCGTGTTGAGGTTCCTGAGTTTCATGAGTTCGTCCTCTGTGTATCTTCTTTGTTGTAGTTGGGGTTGCAGACAACACCGATAAGGACTGCTCGATCGGACTTGCAAAGATCCCGTGCCATACGCGTTTACGCATGAATGCAGGGTTATTAGACGGGGAGTGGGTGCCGCCGGTCATTGCTGGTGGCGGCACCATTTTTGTCTTAAACGGAAATCAGGGTGGGTTATTGTTCAAACCGTGAACGGTGTCAAAACGGCCAGGGAACGCCGGTCACTTTTTACTGCGGGTCTGCCGGCGAATGTCGCCCGGGGTCTGACCGGTCCAGGAACGGTAGGCCTTGGTGAAACCGGCCTGGTCACTGAATCCCAGTTTTTCTGCAATGGATTCCAGCGGCACATTGGTGTCTTTCAGGTACAAAGTGGCAAAGTTTTCCCGGATTTCGTTACGCAGTTCCCGGAAGGATGTGCCGGCGCTGGCAAGGTGCTGCCGCAGTGTGCGGGGGCTGATCTCCAGGCGGCGGGCGATATTCTCGGTGGTGCAGGGGCGCCCGGGCTGGCTCATGATCAGTTCCCGTACCTGCATAACGGTCTCGTCTGCTTCCCGGGGTGTCTCCCGGGCACCGTGCCGGGTCCTGGCCACCAGGAATTCCAGGCTGGCGTCGTCTTTGCGAATCGGGGTGCCGTTCAGGGGCATGATCACCTGGCTGATGCCGGCATCGAATTCGAACTCGCTGTCTGGTGCCAGCAATTGCCAGTCTTCCTGGCTGGCTTTGCCCGGGAAGTCGAACTGGAAAGTGAAATGGCTGCATACCTGGGAGGAGACCCGGTGAATGCTGCCCATGTAGATCTTGGTCAGGCAGGGCCGAAGATCGCCCACTCCCCAGGTATCAATCAACCGGATGCGAATGGTGGAGCCGCTGGATTCCAGCTCCATATCCATCAGTGGCAAGCCCACCCGGAGGTATTGAACAATCATGCTGACCAGGCGGCGGGGATTTTCCTGGCCCAGCACGGCAAAGCCGAGCAAGCCGTGGCTGGGCAGGTCCAGCTGCTGTCCGAATTCGAAGGCGGCCCGTTCGTCGTGCATCAGCCAGTCGGCCTGGCGGAGCAGGAGCAGCACCTGGCTCATGGTTACGCTGGCATCGGGGTTGTTCAGAAGGTCGTCGGTAATGCCGGTTTCCGCCATGATGGCGTGGCGTTTAACCCCGCGGTTTTCCATAAACCGGATAAAACGGCGGGCATAGCGGGCCGAGATAATCGGCACCTCCAGTGCAAGGTTGTTCAACGAATCCATGTTTCCGTCTCTGTGCCGAGGCTGTGTACGGGGTTAGTATAGGCGCGGTGTTACGGTGGATATCCGGCAACTGGTCACAAATTGGCCGCATGGCCGGATATGACAATAAAACTTCAGGCAGGTTTGTCCCCCATGATTTCAGGTGGTGCCACAGCATCCAATACAGAGTTGTCCGAGCCCTGTTCGGTTTGTGAGAGCCGCACACTCGCACCGTTTATGGAGGTAGAGGGCAAACTTTACCTGCGTTGTGGCACTTGCCAGGCAACCCTGATGGCGCCGGGGTTCTACTTGTCTGAGCAGGAGGAACGGGCCGTCTACCAGTTGCACGATAATCAGCCAGAGGACCCCGGCTATCGAAAGTTTCTGTCAAAGCTTGTCGGGCCTCTACTGGCAAAGCTTTCCTCGGGCGCCCACGGGTTGGATTTTGGCTGTGGCCCCGGGCCCGCGCTGGCTAGCATGTTTGAGGAGGCTGGCTACCCGATGGCGGTTTACGATCCCTTCTTCAGACCAGAAAGGGAAGTGCTGAACCAGGCCTATGATTTTGTGACCTGTACCGAAGTCGTGGAACACCTGCACCAGCCTGCCCAGGTATTCAGACAGCTCGATACCTTGGTAAAGCCCGGAGGCTGGCTGGGTATCATGACCTGTTTCCAGAACGCGGATGACCGCTTTGCCACTTGGCATTACCGCAGAGACCCGACCCACGTGGTGTTCTACCGGGAAGAAACCTTTGCCTGGCTGGCCGCACATTTCGGCTGGGAGCTGGAGGTGCCGAGAAAGGATGTTGCGCTGTTCCGAAAGCGGGCCTGACCCGGTTCAAGGCGCCTCGGCGGGACATTGGGGAATGGACGGGCATTGCTGCGTGGCGTTTTGGATGGGGCCGGGCAGGCTGTCTGCTGTAGTGTTGAAGCGGTCAGGGGCAAGGGCGCCGGCGCAGCTCCGGGCGTTCCCGGCTGTTTCAGGGCAGTCATTGGCCGCCAGGGCATAGGCCAGGTTGTTCCAGCCTTCAGGGGCTTGCGGGAATAGCTTCACAGCTTTCAGAAAGTGCTCGATCGCTTGTTGCGGCTGCTGTTGCGCATAGGCCAGGTTACCCAGTGCCATGACCGGCGCAGTGTGTTCGGGCCAGTGGGCTTCTGCAGTCTGATAGGCCTCCCGTGCCGCACGGCTGTGACCGGTGGTTTCCAGGTCATGGGCGGCCCGCAGCCAGGGCAGGGGGTCGGCGGTTGCCGGTAGCGTGTCTGGAGGCAGGATTACCACGGCCCACCGTTCAGCCCGGCTCCAGGTGGCGTGAAAGGCTTTGTAGGGCATCCGGTAATGCTGGCGGGTATCGGTGTTTAGCACCAGCTCCTCCTCCCGGGCGTCGTAGCCCACCACCACGGCAAAGTGCCATTGCGGCCACCAGTTGAAGCGCAGGTTCTGCATGACCAGTACCGGGTTGCCTGCCGCAACTTCCGCCAGTACGGCATCAATTTCCGGTTGCAGTGGATACACCACCATATTGTGGGAGCGCGCCCCGGCAACCATCTCCACCTGCAACGAGCCTTCCCGACCGGGAATGTACACCAGCTCTTTCAGGATGTCCGGATCGGTGGACAGTCCCTGACTGTTCAGCATGGTGGCCAGCGAGGCCGGGCCACACTGGTACTTTTCCTGGGGATAGAACGGTACTTCCTTCAGCAAGGTCGACGCGGGCTGTGCATCATTGTTGGTGGCTGATGGTTCGGGCCAGGGCGGGGTAGTTGCACAGCCGGCCAGCAGGACCAGGCCCGTGAGAGCCGTCAACCTGCTGAAACCGGCGAGCTTTTTGAGCATGGTTCGGTAGTTTACCGGATACAGTTAATGAACGAGAAGAGATCGGTGGCGCACAGCATGTCGGTGATGATGAACACCAGCAGGAACAGGACGATCACACCGACAACCCCTTCACCGGTGGGTGCTTCGGCCAGTTGCTGCTCGAAGTCTGCCAGTTCGGCGGGGGTCAGGTTCTGGATGCGCTCGGCCACCTGGTCTTCACTGACACCAAGCTCGGCCAGCTTTTCTTTCACTTCCTGCTGCTCCAACATCTCCAGCAGCTGTTGCCGGTCGATGTCGGTCTGTTGTTGCTGGATCAGCTCACCGGTGCCCACCATGCCGGCGTGGGCAGAAACGGAGAAGGTGGTGGCAAAGGCCATCAGCAGGGCCATCACCAGAGAAAACTGCTTGGTGTAACGTCGCATGGCGTTCATGACAGACTCCTTTCTCAGTTGTTTACAAAAACACTAGTTTGAACGGTGTCGCTGTTCAACATACAAAACGTTCACCAAGAAGAAAGGGTTCCTCAGAAAGTGGAAAGCCCTGTGGCTTCCATCACCCGGTACTGCCAGTAACGGAACCTGGACGCCTCCTGCCACCGTGCCCACGGCAGGCTGAGTACCGGATTGCTGTCCGGGCCATGGTTCCAGTGCAGCTCAAAGTAATCAGTCGCCTTAGTGGCAACGGGGTGGTCAGCCGGGAGCTGCACCCATGCGTTGGATTCCAGGTTCAGGTCGTCCAGGTTGCGCCGGGTGAAGTTGGCAGAGCCCAGCAGCATTTCCTGTTGGCCATCGCTACGCGTTCGGATCAGCAGCTTGCTGTGGCACTGCTCCCCGCGGGTGTTACACCAGCGGACAGCAACTCCTGACTGGTTCAGTTCGTTAGCCGCCGGGCGGTTGGGAATGCCGTTCTTCTCGTGGCCGAAGGCGTCTTTATTGGCATCCAGCAACAGCCGGACGCTCACGCCCCGCTGCTGAGCAGCTATCAGGGCTTCGATGATGGGGCGGTGGGAGAGGTAGAACATGGCCATGTCGAGGCTTTCCCCGGGCTGGCTCTGGTCAATCATCGCCAGGGCCTTGTTCCGGATGGCGGATTCAGTGAGTACCTGAATGCTGCTGCCGGATTCCTGGTGTTCGCCGGCCATGGCTTCCAATGTGTTGATCCAACGGTCAATTGTGGTGGTATCTGCGCCGGACATCTGCATAACCGCGCGTTCGCTGCGAACCACATCGGTGACTGCCGGGCCACTGAAGGCCAGGGCGGTGTTGCTGTGCCGGCTGCTGCCATCGTGGGGATTGGCGGAGGTGATCACAGCACGGAAGCGTTCTCCCTCGTCGGCAACCAGTACCTTGCGATGGTTGGCCTTGAAGTTGGGCAGGGCCAGGTAGCTGCGAACGGTGGCGGGCTCCGTGCCCAGTGCGTTTGGCAGCCAGCCACCATCGGGGTTGTTGCCCAGCCACTGGCAGCAGAGCCGCCATAATGATGACCAGGCCGGGTTGCTGTCCCGCAGGGGTTCCAGCCGGGTGATGACCAGTTGAATGCCGGCATTTTCGAGGGCTTCGAACAGCGTCGATCGGGTGCCGCCGTAAAAGGTGTTAAGCGGGTCTGTGATGACCACAATGTCGATGTCGGGCTGCGATTGCTTTCGGGCAACCAGTGCATCGACGGTCTGCTGTGCCAGGGGCCGTAATCCCTTGTCTTCGGGGCCGGTGCTGTTGAACAGGAACATATCCAGCAGGATGAATGTTTCGGCCTGTCCGATCAGCCGGAACATCTCGTCGAAAATTTCGTGGTCCAGTTCGGAGCGGCCATCAGGGAAGTGCAAGGTGGTGTCGGTCAGCAGTTCAGGCGCTTCGAGGGGCAGAACATCGCCCTGGTAGGCAAGGCTGGCCGGCAAGGGCTTGTGGGTGTGCCATAGCCCGAGGCTGACCAGGATCAATAACAGGGCTGCGGCGAGTAACTTCATTGTCATGGCAGCATCATTCCTTTGAGTGTGGGGCGCCTGGCTCAGGTTTCGCTGTGCCGGAGGATCCGTTCCGAAAACAGCTGCAGCAGGCGGGCTGCGTCTTCGGCCGGTTGCACCGAGGCCATCAAGCCATTGGCATCCAGCCCCTCGGCCTGAAGGTCAGGGTACTGGACTTCCAGATAGGCCTTCATGATGTGTTCGGTGAACTCGGGGTGAAACTGCACACCCCAGGCATTGTCACCAACCCGGAAAGCCTGGTGCGGTTCGAAGTTGGATTCGCCCAGCAAAACAGCGCCAGGAGGGAGCTCCAGCACCGATTGCTTGTGAGTCAGCTGAGCCGGAAAGGTTTTCGGCAGCAGGCTGAACAGGGGATCGCTCTGTGCAGCAGCAAACAGGCGAACCTGCCGGGTGCCGGTTTCCCGGCCTTTGGGATGGTAATCCACCTTGCCGCCCATGGCATGTGCCAGGAGCTGGTGGCCGTAGCAGACACCCAGAAGCGGAACATTGTCTTCTACTGCCTGGCGCACCCAGTTGGCTGCTTGTTCGCTCCAGGGTTCCCGGTTACTGACCATGGCCGGCGAGCCGGTAATAACGATGCCTTGCCAGTCCGAGGGGTGGCCCGGGGGCGGAGTCTGCGTTACGTCGACGACCGTCAGTTGCAGTTGGCTGGACAAACCACGGGTAAACCAGGCATCAAAGTCTCCGAACTGATCCTTGATCTGCGGATAGGTGCTCCCTGTTTTCAGGATAACCACCCGCCGGGCCTGTGTGTTGCCTGTGCCAGCCATACTGCGCTCCGGTGACAGCTAAACGGGAGAGGGTTATTCCTCTTCCGGAAGTTCCGCGTTGTGGAACACGTTCTGAACGTCGTCCAGATCGTTCAACATGTCGAGGAACTTCTCGAACAGGGGAATATCGTCGCCCTGAACAACTGTAGTGGTCTTCGGCAGGAACTGGATCTCGTCCACATCGAACTCGATGCCTTCGAAGGCCGCTTCCAGTGCCTGCTTGGCCTTGGCGTATTCGGTGTTGGGCGTGAATACGGTGATCTTGCCGTCTTCATTTTCGATGTCGGTCACGTCAACATCGGCTTCCATCAGTGCTTCAAGAACGGCTTCTTCATCCTGGCCGTTGAACGCGAAAATAGCGCAGTGGTCGAACATGTGGGCAACCACGCCGGGGGTGCCGATCTTGCACTTGGTCTTGGTGAAGGCCAGGCGAACGTCGCCGAAGGTGCGGTTGGGGTTGTCGGTCAGGCAGTCGACAATCACCATGCAGTTGCCGGGGCCATAACCTTCGTAACGGGCTGTCGAGTAGTCTTCCCCCGCGCCGCCCTTGGCCTTCTCGATGGCTTTTTCAATAACGTGCGTGGGAACCTGGTCTTTCTTGGCGCGCTCGATCAGGCCGCGAAGCGACAGGTTGGCCTGGGGGTCGGGGCCGCCAGACTTGGCGCTCATGTAGATTTCCCGGCCGTATTTGCTGTAAACCTTGGTTTTGGCTGCGGCCGTCTTGGCCATGGATTCTTTACGGTTCTGGTAGGCTCTGCCCATCGTTGGTGCCTCTCGGATTTACGATCAAAAGCGGGATTTTACTGAACCTGAGGGATTTGCGACAGGGGTGATTGCGCAAGGAATGCAGAAGGAGGTTTCCGCATCCCTGCGGAAACCGGGGAAATCACACAAAATCGACTGGCGGACGGTAGTTGTCCTGGGTCATCAGGTCGATGCCGCAGTCCATGCTGCTGACCCAGTTCAGGAAGAGGTCAACCATGGCCGGCCCCTCAAAACGCTTGCCGTGCTGGGGCACGATCATGGCCACGTCCATATCGCGAACCATGTTGGCCCACAGCTGGCACACCTTTTTAGAGGCAATATACCGGCGGTGGAAGCCGATCATGTGCTGGATGTGGTTGTCGAAGTCTTCCACCGGCTTGTGGTCGTCTTCACCCCCGAGCGATGCGCCCAGATCTCCGGAGAACAGAATCTTCGAGACCGGATCATAGAACTGCAGGTTACCAACAGAGTGCATGAAGTGGGCTGGCAGACACTGGATATGGGAGTCGCCGAAACGCACTTTCGCACCCTGGTCCGGAATGCTGATGATGCGATCGTACACGCTGCCGCTGAGCTGGTTGGTTACGTAACTGGACACCAGGTGGGGCAGGAAACGGGCCCACAGCTTGGAGGTTACGATGCTGGCCTTGGTGTGCACAATCCAGCGGTCAATCGCACCGATGATGTCCGGGTCCTGGTGGGAGGCAAATACATAGTCCATCTCACGGATGTTCATGTACTTGGAGGCAGCCACCGACAGCGGGGTATAGGTAAGGTCTCCGCCGGGATCAAGCAGGGCTTCGTGCTTGCCGTCTACAATCAGGAACTGGTTAGACTGAACGCCTTCACCAGTGACCAGGGAATCAAACATCAGACACTTGTGGTGCCCGTTGTCGAACAGAACAATCGGCTCAGCTGTCATTAGGGTCTCCCGCACAACAATAAGTTACAGGCCATGACAACGGTGCTCATGCACCGCGATGGCCGAATATTGCAATAAGGTTTGGAGACTACCGAACGGCGGGAAGCAGGGCCTTGCCACAGGTCAATTATCTGATATTCATCAAGTAGCGGATTGTTGCTATGGCTACGCCAGTTCCGGAACCCGGCGGATACCACGCTTCAGGCCCTGCTCCAGCGCTGCACTGACCACCTTGCCTGAAAACGGCACGATATCTTCGAAGGTGATGGTATAGCTGACCCGGGTTTGACCTTCCTGCGTGTCATAAAAACGAATACGCCCCATATGATTGCGAATCGGGCTAAGGCTGGTGATGGTGTATTCAATCAGCGAGTCCGGCTCGAAAACCAGTACGGTTTCCTGCAGGGACAGGGGGCCAATGCCGATTTTACGTACCGAGCCGGAACCGTTCGGATCGGCCTGGTCACTGTCTTTGATGCGTTTTACCGGAGCACCGATCATTTTCCCGAAACGGTGATGGTCGGCAAACAGGGCGAAGACTTTTCGCCTTGGTACATCAAAAGTTTCATCAATTTCAATGGTGTAGCTGGCCATCGTCATGCTCTTGTTGTTGGTTGTGGCTGCCAGATTACCTGTTTACGGTATTAAACAAAAGTCGAATACTGTCCGGCCTGACCCCAATGTTTCCGAAGTCCGGCTTTGCGGTCAATTCATACAGTATTTGAAGGGTTAAACTATACAGAACGCTAACAATGAACCTTCAGTGCGAGAGGGAAGAACCATGAGCACCAACGCCAAGCTGCCACTGGATATGCTTTACCAGTGGGAAAACAACCACAAAGACCGGCTCTACATGACCCAGCCCATGGGCGACGGCACGGTGGATGAATTCACCTGGGGCCGCGCGGTGGACGAAGCCCGGCGCATGGCGGCTTACCTGAAGTCTCTGGACCTGCCGGAGAAGAGCCGGATCGGGATTATCTCCAAGAACTGCGCCCATTGGATCATGACCGACTGGGCTATCTGGCTGGCAGGGCATATTTCTGTGCCCCTGTACCCGATGCTGAATGCCGACACGGTCAACTACGTACTCAACCACGCCGGCTGTGAAGTGCTGTTTGTGGGCAAGCTAGATGACTGGCCGAGCATGAAACCGGGTGTTCCGGATTCCGTTCGCTGCATTTCGTACCCGCTCAGCCCGCCCAACAACTACGAAACCTGGAACACAATTGTTGCCGGCAACGAGCCGCTGCAGGGCAACCCGGTGCGGGATGCGGAAGAGCTGGCCACTATTGTTTATACCTCCGGCAGTACCGGACGGCCCAAGGGTGTGATGCTCAGCTTCGACAACATGGCATTTGCCGCAGAAGGCGGCATCAAAACCCTGAACGTGGGGCCGGATGAGCGCATGCTGTCTTACCTGCCCATGGCCCATGTGTTCGAGCGTACGTTTGTCGAGCTGGGTTCGCTGTACGCTGGCTTCCAGCTTTTCTTTGCCGAATCCCTGGATACCTTCGTGCAGGATCTGCAGCGGGCGCGGCCCACGCTGTTCCTGTCTGTACCTCGCTTGTGGGTGAAGTTCCAGCACGGCGTGCTGCAGAAGGTGCCCAAGCACAAGCTGGACCGCCTGCTGAAGATCCCGCTGGTGAACAAACTGATCAAGAAGAAGGTGCTGAAGAACCTGGGCCTGGACCAGGTAAAGCTGGCTGGCTCTGGCTCCGCGCCCTTGTCTCACGATGTGCTGGACTGGTATCGCAACCTGGGGCTGGAGCTGCTGGAAGGCTACGGCATGTCTGAAAACTTTGCCTATTCCCACATGAACAAGCCGGGCCGAACCCGCACCGGCTACGTGGGCGAAGCATTGCCAGGGGTAGAAACCCGCATCAGCGAGCAGGGCGAAGTCCAGGTGAAGAGCCCGGCCACCATGATGGGTTATTACAAGGATGACGAGAAAACTGTGGAAGCTTTCACCGAAGATGGCTTCCTCAGAACCGGTGACAAGGGCGAGATCGACGAGATGGGGCGCCTGAAGCTTACCGGCCGCCTGAAGGAAATCTTCAAAACCAGCAAGGGTAAGTACATTGCGCCCGCCAAGCTGGAAAACCTGCTGATGGCCCATGAGTCCATCGAGGTGTGCTGTGTATCCGGTGCTAACCAGACCCAGCCCTTTGCCATGGTGATGCTGAACGAAGAGCTGCGGCCCCTGGTGCAAGACGATGCAGCATTGAAGAAGGAAATCGAGGACAGCCTGAAGCAGCTCATCCAGGACATCAACAAGCAGGTTGATCCCCACGAGCAACTGGCGTTCATTATCGTGATGCAAGACGAGTGGACCATCGAGAACAGCTTCCTGACCCCGACCCTGAAGCTCAAGCGTAACGTGGTGGAAGACACCTACCAGCAGAAGGTGGACGCCTGGTACGGACAGAAGAAACCGGTTATCTGGCAGTAAGTTTTGCCAGCATAAGCAGTAACGAAAAGAGCCCCGGCCGGGGCTCTTTTCAGTTGAGGCGACAGGAATTTCAGCCGGTGGCTTTCAGGGGCAGCCTGCGCTGGCGAACGCCGGTCAGCCGGAACAGGGCGTTGCCCAGAGCGGGGATGACCGGTGGAACCCCGGGCTCGCCGACACCGGTAGGTGCCTCGTTGCTGTCCATGATATCCAGTTCAACATCTGGCAAGTTGTGCATGGCCATCACCGGGTAATCGTGGAAGTTGCTCTGCTGCACCTTGCCATCTGCCAGGGTGATCTCACCCCACAGCGCGGCTGACAGGCCGAACAGAATGCCGCCCTTGATCTGGTCGCTTACCACCGACGGGTTTACCACCTGGCCGCAATCCACTGCGCACCACACCTTGTGTACCTTGATCTCGCTGCCTTCAATGCTCGCCTCAACCACCTGGGCTACGAAGGTGCCGAAGCTCTGGAAGACTGCCACGCCCTTGGCGCTCCCGGAAGCACTGGTGCTGTTCCAGCGGGACATCTCTGCCACCCGGTCGAGCACCTGCAGGTGCCTGGGCTGGTTCTGAAGCCTGGCCCGGCGGAACGCAATGGGGTCTTCCCCCAGTTCATGGGCGATTTCGTCCATAAAGGTTTCCACCGCAAAGCCGTTATGGGAATAACCCACCGAGCGCCACCAGGTGATCGGGAAGCCCGGGTCGCTGTGGGTATGTCGCAGCTCCACATTAGGCACCTGATACGGATAGTCGATGGCTCCTTCAATGGCGGAGACATCTTTCGGCGTGGCTAACCCTTCGGCAGCCAGGCCCACCCGCCCGAGTGTGTTGTAGAGCATTTTCGGAGCCCAGGGGTACTGGGCGGGGGCCGCGTTGGTGATATACCAGTCAAGGATCTGCGGCCCGACAATCTGGTGGTGCCAGCCTTCGAGCCTGTTGCCGCTGACCGCGGCCCGCATCCGGTGCAGCATGGCCGGGCGGCAGGGGCTGTGTTGGGTATCTTCCTCCCGGGACCAGATAACCTTTACGGGGGCTTTCATGCGGTAAGACACCGCAGCGGCCTCCTCGATGTAATCGTTGGTCAGCCTCCGGCCAAAGCCGCCGCCCAGGAACGTAGTGTGAATCGTGATGTCGCCCGGTGAAAGATCGCAGGCCCGGGCAGCGGCAATGCGCCCGAGGTCCGGGGCCTGGGTAGATGCCCACACTTCCATGGCGTCGCCCTTGTACCAGGCGGTGGCATTCATGGGCTCCATGGCAAAGTGGGCGAGGTAGGGCTGTTCGTAGTCAGCGTGCAGAACCTTGCCGGCTTGCTCTTCGGCCTGCGCATAGTCGCCGTCTTCCCGTTCGCTGACACCGGCATCCTGTTCCGAATCCTTGTAGTAATGGTGGAACACGCTCTCTGTCGACAGGGTGATGGCGTCGTCGTTATCCCATTCTACCTGCAGGGCTTTCTGGGCCTTGCGGGCACGCCAGTAGGAGGTGGCGACCACCGCCACACCCCGTTCAATCTCGAAGACATCCTTTACGCCGGAATGGATGGTGACATCCGCCTTGTTGAAAGATTTCACCTTCGCGCCATAGCGGGGCGGGCGGGTAACCACTGCATACAGTATGCCCGGCTGTTCGATATCAATGCCGTACACCGCGGTGCCGGTGGACTTGGCTTCGGCATCCAGCCGTTTCATCTGCTTGCCGATGTACTTCCACTCGCTGCGGGGCTTCAAGGGAACCTCGATGCGGGGAATTTCACTGGCCGCCAGGGATGCCAGCCTGGCGTAGGGCAGGCTGTCTATGCCGTTGGGGTGTACCACCCGGCCATCCTGGGTGCTGCAGTTGCCGGTTTCTACCTGCCAGACCTTCGCTGCTGCCATCATCAGCATATAGCGGGCTTCTGCGCCGGCCCGGCGAAGGGGTTCCCAGGAGGTGGCAACACTGGTGCTGCCGCCGGTAATCTGAAGCTTGTAGGCGGGGTTCAGGTATTCCTTCGCTACCGGTGCAAAGCGGGGCTTGATAGAAGCTGGCTCTACGTCCAGCTCTTCGGCAATCAGCGTGGTCAGGCCCGTGTAGGTGCCCTGGCCCATTTCAACCCGGGCCAGGGTGAAGTAGATGTTTCCGTTGTCCTGGATTTCCAGCCAGGCATCCGGGCGCCAGATACCGGCGTTTTCGGAGTAACCGGTATCAACAGTGGCACAGCCGGGCAGTGACAGTGACAACACCAGTCCACCGGATGCGCTGGTGGACACTTTCAGAAAGTCCCGTCGGTTCATCGCCATGGGTACAGCCTCGAATTCTTGTTATCAGGTGGAAGACGCCGATTTAACCGCTTCGACAATTCGGTGATAGGTGCCGCAACGGCACAGGTTGCCGGCCATCGCGTTCACAATATCGTCTTCGCTGGGGGAAGGGTTCTGCTCCAGCAGGTGGGCGGCGGTCATGATCTGGCCAGACTGGCAGTAACCGCACTGGGGCACACCATGTTCTACCCAGGCCTGCTGCAACGGGTGCAGTTCACCGTTTTTGCTGAGGCCTTCTATGGTGGTGATCTCCTGACCGTTTACGGCCTCTACCGGAGTCTGGCATGCGCGGGTGGGGGTTCCGCCCACGTGCACGGTGCAAGCACCGCAAAGCCCTGCACCACATCCAAACTTGGTGCCTTTCAGGTTCAGTTCGTCTCTGAGCACCCACAGCAGCGGGGTGCCTGAGTCTACATCCAGGGACCGTTTTTCTCCGTTTACGACAAGACTGATCATTGCGGAAAACCTTTTGTATTTGTATGTCGTTGAATCAGCATATTAGGGGCGATCATCAAATTTTGTAAACCGGCGATGCTCGCACAGTATGCTGAAAAACCTGTAGATTCGAACGCTCATTTGAATTTGGCCCGATATGACCGCCGTCCTTACGTGACGACCTATTACTTTATCCGGCATGATGAATTGGTAAGTATACGTACTGTAGTACGATACAGATCATAATCAAAAACAAAAACGGGGATTACCCCGAACAGGAGGTCTGCTGTGGCTGCTGAATTCCGCCCGCGTGGTCTGGCATGTTTTGCGTTAGCCGGTTTTGTTCTGGCTTTGTCCGGTTGTGGAGGGGGCGATGGAGGCTCCGATGCGGTTGCTGATCAGAGCGACGCCGTGGCACAACAGCCTGACGAAAAGAATCCGCCCCAGGCCGGGGCCGGTTCGCAGCCTGAGGCCCGTGCCTACGCCTGGCAAGATACCCGTTACCAGTTTGCCAACGGTTGCTACAGCCTGCAGGCGGATGGCCTGTATGTATCCGAGGTAGCTGATGGCCAGTACAGCGTAACTCCGGATGCCGGAAAGGCCGCCCGTTTCACCATGCGGCCTACCGAGCTGGGCTCTTACCTGATGATGTCCGGTTTCTCCCGGGAAGACAGCCAGGTTGGCCAGTTTGAGTTGCTGGGCATCAGCGATCCGGGCGGTGAGTTCCTGGATACCGGCGGGCACTTCATCGGTGAGCTCAGTTACCTGGTGTCCGGGTTGGGAGATACCGTCAACCTGGTGCTGGATCCGGTACTGCCATTGGGCGGCATTCTGCGGGAGCTGGGTGAAAGCCTTGATTTTGCCGGCGGGCAACTGGGTAATGTAGACCTGCTGCCCCGACTGGCCGCAGTCGACCGACCCAGTGACCTGGCGGTCTGGAAACTGAACAAGCATGAAGGTGCAGACCAGTACACCATGACCTCGGCGGTCACCGGTCTTCTGTTAGGCACCTCGGAAGAGGGATTAACACTCTCGTCGCCGTCCCTGCGCAATGCCGCCAATACCTTTACCTTCACTGAGGCCGAAGGCTGCACCGAATACCCGGAGGCCGGCCTGAACCTGGAGGTGGCCGACAACCGTGGCCCGGCCATCTACCTGAAAGAGGTGGATCGCTTCAAAGGCATCCAGGGCATCGATAACGACGACATATACGGCTACGTGGATACCCATTCCCATATTTCCGCCTACGAGTTCATTGGCGGGCGCATCAACTACGGCGCACCCTTCCACAAATTCGGCGTAACCCATGCGCTGGAAGACTGCGAGGTTGCGCATGGCCCCTGGGGCACCACCGGCTTCCTGGAACTGGTCACCAGCGGCACAGGCCCCCACGATACCCAGGGCTGGCCTAGTTTTAACGACTGGCCCCGGTACAACTCCCTGCAACACCACCAGAGCTACTACCGCTGGCTTGAGCGGGCCCACTATTCCGGCATGAAAATCCTGGTGAACCACCTGGTGCACAACGAGATCCTGTGCCGCATCAATCCCCAGAAACAGAACGACTGCGACCCGATGGAGTCCATCCTGCTGCAGATCCAGCGCATGTATGAAATGCAGGACTACATTGATGCCCAGCATGGCGGCCCCGGCGAAGGCTGGTTCCAGATTGTCACCAGTTCCGGCGAAGCCCGGGACGTCATCGACGATGGCAAGCTGGCGGTGGTACTGGGCATTGAAATGTCCAAGGTGCTTAAGTGCGGCGAATTCCTGGATGTGGCCGAATGCACCCGGCAAGACATCGTGGAGCGGCTGGACAAGCTGTACCAACTGGGTGTGCGCAATATCTTCCCGGTTCACAAGTTCGATAACGCCTTTGGCGGCCACTTGCCCGATCTGACCTCCGGTGTCGGCATTGGCCCGGTGCTCTATGCCGGCAACCTGCTGGAAACCGGCCACACCATCGAATTCGAGGAATGCCCCGAAGGCACTGAATTTGTTGGCGATGAAACAGACCAGAATGCGGCCATGCAGCCCTTCGGCATCCTCGATCAGCTGCTGTTCCAGATGGACTACATCGGTGACCGCTTCCCGGAAACCCCGGAACAGCTGCGAGCGCTGGACCCGCGCCAGGGTACTGAACACCTGTGTAACCGCCGTGGCCTGACGGATCTGGGCGATTTCCTGATCCAGGAGCTGATTCGCCGCAAGATGATGATCGAAACTGACCACATCAGCCGTAAGGCTGCCGCTCGCATCCTCGACATTACCGGCCGGCTGGATTACCCGGTGATCAACAGCCACGGCAGCTGGGGAGGCACCGAAGCCCTGCGTGACCGCATTGCCAGCCAGGGTGGCATTACCGCTTCCTTTGGTGGCACCCGTGAGAACTGGGTCGACAAACTGCTGCGCGATGGCAACCGCCCCCGCACCGAAAATCTCAAGGTTGGCCCCTTCGGTGGCGCCGGCTTCGCCTCGGACGTCAACGGTATCGCTCAGCTGGCCAGTAACCCCGGTACCCCGGAAGACGACGCCCGCCTGTACCCGTTCGAATCGGTTGATGGCCGAGTGATCTTTCACAAACAAAAAACCGGCGACCGCGAATTCGGCCTGTACGACGGCCGCGGCGTGGCCCATTACGGCCTCTACCCGGACCAGATCGCCGACATGATCCTCAACACCGATCGCCCGAAAGAACAGGTCGACGAAGCCGTAAACCAGCTCTTCACCTCCGCCGAGGCCTACCTCCGGATGTGGGAACGCATCGAAAACGCCCCCCTTTAAAAAGGACGCGATTGCTATGAAATTCACAACCAGAACTCACTTACCCTGGCGCACCGGCGCGACAGTGCTGGGCATCAGCGCTTTGCTTTCCCTGAGCGGCTGCTTTGGCGGCTCGGGAGGCTCCACCGGCAGTCCTGCCGCAGAGAGTGATAACTCGCCGGAGCAGGAAGAAACCGTCGCCAGGTTCAGTGAAGGCAGGGTATTCAAGGTGGAACCCGGTGAACAGGCCACCGAAGACATGGTGGCGGCGATGATCCAGCTGCGCCCGGGAGATGCCCTGGAGTTTGGTTGTGGTTACTTCGACCTGTACCACGGCCTGTTGGTCCAGGCCACGGAAGATGTAGAGATCCGTGGTTGTGGTAAGGATGAAACCGTCCTCAACTTTCGCGACAGCGATAACGTAACCGGTCTGGAAGCCCTGAACGTTCGGGGTATCACGGTGAAGGATCTCACCATCCTCGACTCACCAGGCGATGCCTTCAAGCTCAAGGGCGTGAAGTGGGGTACTTTGCTGAACGTGCGGGCCATCTGGTCCGGTGGTGGTGAACCCATTACCCGGGAAAACTACGCCTCCCGCTTGCAGGTGGAATGCACCACCCCGCCGTTCAACGAAGGCGACCCGGCACCGGATTACGTGCCCAGTTCTGACAGCGGCCGTTACGGCATCTACCCGGTGGAATCCGAGAACATCCTGGTGGATAACTCCGAATCTATCGGTGCCTCGGACGCCGGTATCTACGTTGGCCAGACCAACACCGCCATCATCAGGAACAGCCGCGCGGCCTATAACGTGATGGGCTTTGAGATCGAAAACGTCCAGGGCGGCGAGTACGACAACAACCTGGCGGAATGTAACACCGGCGGCTTCCTGATCTACGACCTGGAAAACATCACCCAGTACGGAGACACCTCGGTGATGCTGAACAACGTCTCCCGCAACAACAATACCTACAATTTCGCCCACAGTGGCCTGGTGTCTGCCGTGCCCCGGGGTACCGGGTTTATTACCCTCGGTTACGACAACATCGAGGTGTACGACAACGTGTTCGAAGACAACAGCACCGCAGCGGTGATCTACACCAGCTACGAGCTGATTGATGGCAAGGGCAAGACCTCGGACAAAAAGCTGGACCCGTATACCGAAGGCCTGCACATCTACAACAACGTCATGAAGAACTCCGGCTTCGATTTGCCGGCTCCGAACCTGGAGAAAGTGATCGGCGAAGGCGAGGTGGAAACCCTGCTGCCCACGCTGATTGGCATCAAGAACATCCATAACCCGGGCAAGGGTGCCCACATTGTGTGGGATGGGCTGCTGGATGACTACGATGCCGAGTGCCCGTACCCGGTGGATGCCAGTGGCCAGCCGGTGCCGAAAGATGAGAACGGCAAGCCCATCCACACCAACGAGCACCCGAACCCGGCGTGCCATTACAACGCCTACAAGTTCAACGCACAGGGCGAGCGCAAGCTGCCGGAGTGGGGTTCGTGCATCTACAACAACGAGATGTCGTCAGACAGCCAGGATTACATCAATTTCCACGGTATGCGTGGCCTGGAACTGGTATTGAATGTTGTGGATTTTGACTTGGGTGCGATCTTTTCGTGGCAAGGGCTGCAGGACACGCTTACCGGCCCGCTCGAATTCTTCGCGGACACCGAGCTGGAAGACCACGACTGCAACGCCCGTTTCGGCCGTACATTGGCCAGCCTGCCCCGTGTAACCATTCCACCGTTCGAACGCAGCGGTTCAGTAGACCCGGCACCTACCCAGGAATACATCAACCAGCTGTGTGAAGCGCCGGTGAAACCGGGCGAAATCAACCGCGAAGCCCTGGCGGTAGACTGTCCGCGCCTGGACCAGTACAACCTGTTCGCCAACGCGCAAGACCCGCGCAGCATGCCCCATGAAGGCGGCGTGCCGTTCGTGCTCAACTCCAAGCTGTTCTCCGACTACGCTACCAAGTACCGGGTTGCGTTCATCCCACCCGGCACCAAGGCGGTGTATATGGATGGCCAGAATGGCGGCAACCTGAACGGCACCATTCACTTCCCGAATGGCACCGTGATCGCCAAAACCTTCGCCTTCACGGATGAAAGCAAAGGTACCGAAGAATTGGTGGAAACCCGCTTGCTGATCAAGCGTACCTCCCAGAGTGGCAAGGCAGTCTGGAGCGGCCCCACCTACAGCTGGAACACCGACGACAGCGGCAAGAAAGTGGCCAAACTGGTGCCGGGCGGCGAAACCCGCAGCGTAAGCTGGCACTATGAAGACCAGCACACCGGCAAGTTGCTGGCCGGCTCCACCGACAGCTACGCCATTCCCAACCAGAACCAGTGCATCACCTGCCACTCTAACGACGACCTGGAAGCGGGCGCCGCACCCATCGGCCCGAAACCCCGCAACCTGAATCGTGCCTACGTTCCGGAATCCCGCTTCATGGGCACTGAAGGGCAGGGCGGTTTCCCGCAGGTGAACCAGCTCAAGTACTGGCAGGATCAAGGCATCCTGGCCAACGTGCCGGCGCTGCAGATAGATGGTCGGGGCATCGCCACCAACATCGAGCGCCTGCCTCACTGGAACGTACCCGGTGACAGCGGTGCCACCGCCGGCTCTGAGGCCGACGTGGAAACCCGCCTGCGGGCCTACCTGGAAGTGAACTGCCAGCATTGTCACAACGACAAGGGCGCGGCCTCCAACACCGGCTACTACCTGGACCACTACCGCAAGATCGACGCCGGTTATGGTATCTGCAAGAAACCCACCGCCACCGGCGGCGGATCCTGCGGCCGACAGCACGTGGTGGTGCCCGGCAGCCCGGACCAGTCCATCGTCTCCTGCCGCGTGGAAAACGCCGATGACCCGCAGCGCAAAATGCCGCCCATCGCCAAGAGCGTAAGCCACACCGAAGCCGTCGAACTCCTCAACAGCTGGATCGCCAACGTCGTCAACTCCGACTACGAAAACGGTGAAGCCTGCAGCGGCACCGGCATCTTCCAGTCCCTCAACCAATAACAACGGCGGGTCAGACCCCCGGTACATTTCGAATGGTGAAATGTATCGGGGGTCTGACCCCGTTTACAAAAGGTGAAAGCACGATGATTAACAGGAACACGTTACGGGGTGCCCTGGTGCCGCTGGTGGCGCTGACTCTGGTGGCTTGTGGCGGTGACTCCGGTTCGGAACCGGTCACTGAAACGTCAGTTCAAGCATCTGCAAACCCGAAACCTGGATCGGCGCAGCCGGGGAATAACTCCGGTGCCGGCAATGGCTCAGGCGACACCGCACCGGAAGTCGAGCTTGGCCCGGTGGTTCCAGCGGTGGCCTACGCTACCGACACCCGCACTGAAAATAGAGATCCTTTCCCCAACATTCAGCCGATCATTTCCGATGCCCCGCCGTCATGCGCGCCTAAAGGCCGGCCCCTGGCTTCCGGCCCGTTCTGTGATGACGTGAAAGCCGCAAGCTATTACCGGGACAGTCCCACCACCTGGCTTGATGCCCAGGTATTCATTCCAGAGCATCGTGAAGGGGAAAAACTGCCGGTTATCCTGCACAGCCACGGATGGGCCAGCAGTAAACTCACCAGCCTGCCAGAGCAGCCTTATTGTGAAGAGCACCTGAAACCCTATAACTGTCCGGTCAACGAGGGCGGTGGCCTGCTATCGATGTTTGGTCAGCTGGATGATGTGCTGGCAGACCTCCACAACAGCGGTTACATCGTGGTGAGCTTCTCCCAGCGGGGCTTCGGCGATTCCGAAGGGCAGGTTATGGTGATGAACCCGTACCACGAAACCCGTGATGCCCAGGCGGTGATCGACTGGATAGCCCAAAGGGCGAGTGATGGTCGCCTGCCGGTTGCCATGGATGAAACCGGAGACTTCCCGCTGGGCCTGTTTGGTGGCTCATACGGCGGTGGCTTTCAGTTAACACTGGCCGCGCTGGACGAGCGGGTAGACACCATTGTTCCGGTAGGCACCTGGCACGCCCTGGAGCAAGCCATTATGCCGAACGGCGCCGTCAAAGGCGGCTGGGGCAACCTGCTGTGCCTGTTGTCGACCGGAAAATCCCGCAGCCCGCTGCTGGATGAAGCCTGTACGGGCATGTTCTTCCCGTTCATCCGCACCCGAGATGCGGTAGATCCGACCGGCGAAATCCTCAAGTTCATGAGCCAGAACGGCCTGCACTACCTGAAGTCCCTGGAAGTGGCCCAGCAGCCGTTCCGCGAAGGGGATGCCCCGTTCCAACTGCGCCCGATCGATACGCTGTTGATTCAGGGCAACCGCGACGTACTCTTCCCGCTGCAGGAAGCCATCAACAACTACCACTACCTGAAAATCGCCGGTGGCGATGTGCGCTTGCTCTCCAACCAGTCCGGCCATATGAACCCGCTGGCCAACCAGGTTGATGGCACCACTTCCTGTGGCGGTGTGGATATGTTCAAGGCCATCCGCATCTGGTTTGACGTGAAACTGCGCGGGGCGGATGAAAGCCTGCTGGAGCAGATACCCGGCGTGTGTATCACCCTCGACAACGAAAAAGCCCTGATTGCCGACGAAGTGCCAGGCCTCGATTTCGAAGCAGACCGGGCCATGGGTATGGACCAGACCTGGCGTTCATTCCACATGGACATCGGGGCCCTGAGAGGCGCTCAGGAGTGCCAGACCATATACGATGTACCAGCCGGCGAGCGCAAAGTACTGGTGGGTATCCCGAGGCTGCGTGACTTCAAGGTAAACGGAGACCTGGTTGGCGGACTGGGCGTGGCCTATATGGGCGTTTGTGTAGTCCGGGACGGCCAGACCTTACTGGTGGATGACATGCTCACCGGCTTCAAACCGGGTGACTACCCGAACCACGAACTGGTGGCAGTGGGCGAAGCCCTTCGCCCCGGCGACAAAGTTGGTGTAATGGCGTTCAAATCCCAGGAAAACATGAACTTCATGAGTACTGCTACCGTTGGCCAGGTTACCGAACTGCTGCTCAACGGCTTCAGCCCCGGTAGCGGCCTGCCAGGCAGTACCGTTCAAGGATTGCTGGAGCCCTTGCAGGGCCTGCTGAGTTCAGTAATCGTCAACGCCTACACCGTTTCCGGTGAAATCCGGCTGCCCGTGCTGGAGTCTGAACTCCTGAGCCAGCGCACTGCCGATCCTTACTACGGCATTCCCGAAAACTTCAACCAACAGCCCTGGTAACAACGGCGGGTCAGACCCCCGGTACATTTCGATTGGTGAAATGTATCGGGGGTCTGACCCGGCTGTACAAAAAGTGGACAATTTGGCGGTTGGCTGCCATACCTAAGCTGAAGCCAGTTGTGAACTCGCATCAGGCACAACTCTATTGCGCAGTGGGTCGGGCTTGTCTGGGGGATGGCAGGTCTGAACTTGTGCACAGAGGAACGTGTCATGAAAAACATAGTGTTTAACTATCTGTTTGCTTTGGTGGTTGCACTGGCACTGGCCGGTTGCAACAGCGACAGCTCTTCCTCAGGAGCTGATGATGTTGCTTCTCCCACGCCTACCACACAGCCCCAATCTCCAACCCCCTCCGAAACCGACCCAGAAACTGATCCACCTATGCAGTCGGCTGATCCATTGGTGCCGGTAGCGGGGGAGGGGTATGCCCAGAAGGGCCCTTATCAAACCGGTGCGACGGTTACAGTGCAGGAGCTTGATAGCCAGGGCAGTTTGACCGGGCAAACCTGGTCTACCCAGACGGACGCGGACGGAAAAATCCGGTTCGAAGGAATTGGCTGGCAGGGGCTGGCCATGGTGACGGTAAATGGTCATTACTTTAATGAGTACAGCGGTGCCTATACCCCCGAGCCCTTCCGCTTGCGGGCAGTCATGTATGTATCTGACGAAACCCTGGTAGGAAACGTAAACCTGTTCACCCACCTGATCGCCCGTTACATGGAATATTGGTTGCCTGAAGGTTATACCTACGAGGAACTGCGTGGTTGGGCGAATGACTACATCATGACCTGGTTTGGCCTTATGACGCCTCCGGAGAACCTGAACCTGCTCGACAGCATCGATCCTGCAACGGATCGCGACAGCTACATGCTGCTGTTGTATTCGGCCGCTATGGCGAAAGCAGGCCTGACGCAGGCAGACGTTGATGCGCTGGCAGAAGATTTTGCGGTTACCGATGCCGGCTGGGCGGATGAGTGGCCTGAGGGCCCGGGTAAGCAAGCCCTGATGAAAATGTTCAATGAAGCCCAGAACAATGAAGCAGCGTTGATAGAGCAGGCCCGGAAGGCGCTGCAACAGGAATTTGGCCGGGTATTCCAGGCTACCGAAAGTGGCGCTAACCGGGTGGCAGGAACCATTTGTGTCTATGCCGGAGTGCTTTGCCCCTGGGGCGACCTCACTAATATTCCGATCAGCCCGGAACCCAGGGATATTCCGGTAAGTGTGCCGTATTCCGGCTCTTACGGCTTCCTCATGTATTTCAATGATAACGGTTCGGGCGCAACAGCCAGGTTTGGCCGGGCTCCGGGAGATAACTCTATCCGCAGTGTGTCAGGCAGCGTGAGCGATTTTCTGGAGTTTATGATTCAGCCCATCGAGGGGGATCGGCGCTACAACCTGGGCCTGAGCAGCACCACCAACAAAACCGTCACAAGTGTGAGAATGTTCCAGCTCAGCCAGGGTATCAAGAAAGATCCGTACCCGCTGGTTGTTGGCGATAACGCCGGGTTGGTCGGGATTGAGTGGGGTACCTTCCGAAACACCGACAGCTACTACCAGCTGATTGCGGGCCCCGGCCGCTATCGTTTCACCATTGGCGGCTACACCTGTGGCACCAGCACTGCACCGGTGGTCGTGAGGGCCTATCAGTGGGGTTGGGATATCCGTGAGCCGTTGCCGGAGGACCAGGCCGGTAGAACGCCGTTCGACACGGCTTCGAGTGCACAGTCCAGTGAAAACCAGTGCTCGCATCAGATCGAGTTGATAAACGACACCCATCCCAACCGCCTTTATCTGCATGTGGAGGCTATTGGTATCAGGGATACAAGCATCAACGCTAACCGTGCAATTTCTGAGGATTTCACAATCAGGGTTGAGCGGATCTAAGGGAGGCGGGTCAGACCCCCGGTACATTTCGAGTGGTGAAATGTGTCGGGGGTCTGACCCCGTTTTGGATTATTCAGCCCTCTTCATGATCTCCGTGTGCTCTCCAGACACAATCGCCTCTACCCGCCGGTTCTGGGCGCGGCCTGCGTCGGTTTCGTTGGTGGCAATCGGCTGGGACTCGCCCATACCCGTGGTGCGGATGCGGTCGGCGTTGATGCCGAAGTGGTCGATCAGCACCTTCATCACCGCGTCAGCACGGCTCTTGGACAGTTTCTGGTTGTAGGTAGACGGGCCGGTGCTGTCGGTGTGGCCTTCCAGCAGAATGCGGGACGTGGGGTACTGCTTCAGTACGGTAGCCAGGTTTTCCAGTTCCGGGTAGAACGACTGGCGCACTTCCGTTTTGTCGTGCTCGAACTCTACGTACAGGGTTTCTTTAATTTCCCGGGTCAGCTCCTTGGCGCAGCCGTTGTCATCCACCAGGGCTCCTTGCGGGGTATCCGGGCATTTATCGCGGTTGTCGGGCACTCCATCGCCATCAGAATCGGCAGGGGCTACGGCCATCTTTGAGAAATCCAGCGGCCGCCGGCTAACCGGGGACGGCGGGTACTCGCGGCCGAACACATAGTGAATACCGGCGAATACCTGGGCGTCGAAGTACTCATCTTCCACCTCGATACGCCCGCGTACACCGGCCTCGGCCAGGAATCTCGGTGCAATCATTTTCTGCAGGCCACCCTCGCCGTACAGCATATCCTCACCCTTGGAACCGTAGGATTTCAGTTCGATATCGGCATGGCTGTATCCTGCACCGGCAAAAGGTCTCCAGCCGAACAGCCGGTAGCTGGCCGGGTGGAGCCGGCCACCAATGGTGCCCCGCAGTATGTCTGCGTCGTGGTTAAAGTTGCGGGTATCGGTTTCTGCGTAGCTACCCTGAAGCAGCAGGCTGACATTCGGATTGAACTGATGGGTGAAGTTAACGCCAAACTCCCAGTAGTTGGACAAGTCATCCACTGCGCTGGATTTGTTCTCGGAGTTCCCTGAATCTGCATAGCCGGCTTCAACCCCCAGGCTGCTGTATTTCAAGGGAAAGTCCTGAGAGGCCAGAGCCAGCGAGGGCAGGGTTAACGCTGCAGCAATCACTGCAGTCCTCAAGGTTGGCATAGCTGAAACTCCTTGTTGTTTACTGACGTTGCTTGTCGTTTTCGATTCGTGATGCTAAGTATAGCACTGTATATTCGATATTATTTTTCGGCGTTGCCCGGCGAGTGTCTGCCACCAGGGGCATCCGGTAGCGCCCGGAATTGATCTGGTGGCCAGGGAGGGCGCTATGAACAGTAGCCTGCACACAATAAACGCTAGCATGATCATTTCATGGTTGGTTATTGCTGGATTGTTTTTATTGGTTATTTTTCAGTACCGGGAAGTAACCCGCTACCGGCATAGGTTCAATCGGCTTCTTGGCGAAAGGCTGGGCCCGGATGGTCAGGCGAGAGTCCCCCATCCCACCCAAAGCTGGTTTGTTGGTGAGTTGATGTTGCCGGTTATTCTGCTGGATACCGCGAAGGCCCGTGTACTCAGCATCAGCCCCGGTGCCCGTGAATGGATGGCGGGCCTGGGAGTTTACCGGCCGGAAACCTTCATAGAGCGACAGCTTGCCGATAACGATGGCGAGAACCTGAGTTTTCGCGAGTTGAAGGAGCAAATGAGCCTCCGCCACCGCGAATCAGTGAGCTTTATCGACCAGGTTGAACTGGTGGATGATGTGGGGTGCACCCGGCGCCTTGCCATCAACGTGACCTCGCTGCCGCTGGCCTGCACGCGGGGCGATCAGTTGCTGGTGTTCGTGTCTGGCGTGATGTCAGAAACCGATGACGACACCGCCTTCCAGAAGTTCTATCAGCTGATTGGTGCGACACTTACCCAGCCCAGCCTGCCGCTGGCCCTGAACTCCATCTTGTCTGCCCTTGCCAAAACCACCAGCCAGCCTGTGAGCTTGTCGGTGAGCATTTACCGTCCGGAAACCGATAGCCTGGAGCTCACAACCCGCAGGGATTTGCCGGATGCCCTGACCGAACCCCTTAAAATAGCCGCAGCCGGTTACGGCCACGGAGTGCATGCCACTGCCGCAATACTGGACCGGCCGGTTTTGCAGAACCTGCGCAAGCCGAGCGATTCGTTGCCAAGGGCCCTGGCAGCAAAAATGATGGCAGCAGGCGTAACCTTCTGGGCATCCTGGCCGGTATGTGGGCTCAATGGCCAGTTGCTGGGTACATTAGATGTATACGGTAAGAGGCCGGGGGTGATTGACCGGTTATCCGGGCGGGTTCCGCTGGCCATTCATCTGGCCGCCGCCACGCTGGAGCGCCATCACGCTGCAAGGGAAGTGCAGGCCCGGGTGCAAAGCCTGGAGCGGCAGGCCCTGTTTGATCATCTCACCGGCCTGTACAGCCGGGGTAAAACGGAAGAGGCCATGCGCCAGGCCATTGCCCATGCCCAGCGTTACAAAAAGCCGCTTGCGCTGGCAATGTTTGATATCGACCTGTTCAAACGCATCAACGATACCTGGTGCCACGACATGGGGGATGAAGTGCTCCGGTCGCTGGCAAACAGGGTTCGACAGACCGTTCGTGGGGCGGATGTAGTTGGCCGCTGGGGTGGTGAAGAGTTTCTGTTATTGCTTCCGGAAACCCGCCTGGAAGATGCCATGCTGGTGGCTGAAAACATTCGCAAGAAAGTGGAAGACTGCAACTACAGCCCGGTGCCGGTGGTTACCGTTAGCCTGGGCGTTGCGGGCTACCAGCTGGGCGACACGCCGGAAACCCTGGTTAAAAAAGCGGATGAAGCCTTGTACGCCGCCAAGGAAGCCGGGCGCAACCGGGTGGTGGCGCACACCGGTTCAGGCTACAGGGAGGCTGCGTCTTGATGTTCGGTTGCCGGCGCCTTGAAGCTGACTTTGGTGCCAGGCGGAATTACGGTGGTTTCGTCGGTACGAATGGCGTCCATATTGAACACGGTGAGGAACTTCGCAGCACCAAAGCGGGTTTGCACATCGTAGGCGATAGCATTCAGCTCGTTGTAGGGCGGCAGGGCAACCAGCTTGTCCAGCAGGTCCATCCGGTTGGAGGCTTTGCGTGGGAAATCTTCGTTGGGGGCGCCTTCTTCATCCAGCCACCGATTCCAGTGCTGGTTAATATCATCCAGTACTTCCCGGTTAGCCCGCTGGGGCAGGTTCAGGAACCGGCAGTGGCCAAAGTTATCCAGCTTCTGTTTGTTGGCATCCCACTCGCCGATATCGATTTTAACGTCGGCAAAGCAGACCCCGGCACCAGAGCTGGCACTCTGGCGGACCGCAGCGCCAATCAGGCTGCCTGGGCCTTTGTGGCCGTACAGCAGGGTAACGCCACTGGCCGGCAGCCGGAAGCCGTCTTGCTGGAAGTAGTCTGGCCTGCAAATAATATGTGTGTCGGGCTGGGAATCACCCTCAAAAAAGAAGAACGTTTTGGCCCCGATAACAGACACGTTAGTGAATCCTTGTGACAGTTCAGTGCGCCCCATGCGGCGCTACGGCAATATTGCCAGACTCAATAATTGGTTATGTTAACATCGTACACATTTTCGGAAAAACATACCCTATACCATACAGGTACTGTGCATGCAGCAATCCAGAAGCCGGCAATCCCGGAATGAGCTGACCCACCCCTCGGCACCGATCAGTGGTAATACGCTGATGAACCTTAAACTGGTTCTCGAAAGTGTAGTTGGTGATGGGGAAGTCCGGGACCTTGACCTTGCCATGTTGCTGAACGTGCCGGTAAACCGCCTGGGCCGTTTGAAAAAGGCCGGTGCCCCCGCGGGCGCTGCTGAAACGCCGGAACCGGATGACGAACAGGACGATGCGGCCGCCGCAACGATTCGCCCCAACCAGGCCATCCTGGTACGCCTTCTTCTGAAACACCCGGAATACGCGCCGCTGACCATGCGCCCGGGTAATGCCGAAATGTTCGAGCTGATTGCTCCGCTGATGCCCGGCACGGGCAGCAATGGCAAGATGGCCGGCAAGCAGGGTTACGCGCCGCTGTTTGGTCGCTCCTACGTGTCGTCCTACAAAATGCTGGCCGAGGCGGAATCTACCAGTTTGCCGGTTGTCCGTTTGCAGTTGTTGATTGTCGGCCGGCTGGGGGAAATGTTCCGGGAGCTGTGCCTGAAAAAAGTGCAGCAGGCCGCCAAGAAAGTACCGGACTATGTCTTGCAAAGCCTGAAGCACGATGCCGGTTGGCAGCTGCTGAGAGCCAGGGACTCCCTGACCGATTGGATGCCGGATGTGGTTTTCGAGGAATTCAGTGCCGAGCTGCTCAGCCAGTGGCGCACCTGGTTTAACGAATGCTACATGACGGTGCTGCGCGACGAGGCGTTATCACGGGACCTGGACCCGGACAAGGTGATGCTCAAAGGTAACTGGACCAACCGGAAGAACGTAGAGCCGGCAGATCTTCAGAACTACGACCGCGCCACACAACCGATTCTCGGCTGTGAAGACAGTCTGTTCAGTATCTTCCGGGAAAGCTTCGGGCTGACCAGTGCCGAAGCTTTCTGGGCGCTGGGGCTGCAGGTGAAGGCCTTTTACCGCTTCCGCCAGCGCGCCCGGCAGCGCATCGATGCATCGTCCGCCCTGCTGGTTCGCTACCTGTTTCGCTACCCGGACGACATCCGCCACATAATTCCTGCACCACCCAGTGGCGCAAGCATCCTGCAAAGTATTCAGCAGGACGATCCGGCCTTCCGCACCAGCCAGCTGGGCCCGATGTTTGGTGCCTCCCGGGTGATGAGCTACGAATTTGCGGCAGACCAGCACTCGAGCCCCTTCTTCGCCCGCCGCCTGGCCACCATTTATGCCGAACAGAAGCGTCGGGGTCAGCCGATTTACAGTCAGTTGCGGGAATGTGTGGAAGACGAGTTGAAAGCCAGAGGGCTGGATTCCGGGGAGTTCTGGTGTGACGGGCGGTGGAACCCTTGAGTTTCAAAAGTTAGAAGGTGCAGGTTTGTGTAACTGCGTGTGTCAGTCGTGTTGCTGGCTTGGCCCCTTACGACAATAGATGAAGAAAGGCTCACTTTTCTTTACAAGATTTTGCACCCTTGGGGCTGTACAACTTGCAATAAGTAGATACCATTAGGGTATAAAGATGATACAGGTCAATATTGAATGACTTGATCGATGTTAGGCGGCGAATTTGTCGCTTGGTGGTTTGAAATTCTATTAACAACAGTAAGCCAGAGGTGATCAGTTATGAAACTTGATAAAGCAGCAGTTGCTCGGATTAAGAATGCTACGCCTAAGAAGCAGAAGGGGGCTTCGGCGATCGAGTATTTGGTTCTTGCAGGGGTAGTGATTGGGATTATTGTTACTGTTTTCGCAACGGGAACTGACACCACTATAGCAGCTTGGTTTCAAGATAAGGTTATGAGCCAGTTCTAAACGACGACGACCCCTGAGTGAAGTTGGTGTCAGTCTCAATTAGCTCTTCCAAATTCTGGGGGTAATTTGCTGGATAACTGTCGCAGCTAGAGAGGTTTTGAAGTGCGCTCACGATACGTATCTGGTGTGGTTGCCTTGGAATTTCTCCTCACCCTCCCTTTAGTTATAGGCCTGCTTTATGCGGGCCTGGTCTACGGGGTGCTGTTTCTTTCCAAAGTTGAGTTACAAAGGGCGGTAGATGGGGCGGCGACTTCTGTCTACTACCTGGATCGCCGTAATCTGAATCCTGAGGACGTGGAGGGCTTTGAAGTGGTAGTGCGTGATCACGCGGAAGCAGCTCTGGAGCGTTCGTCTAGTTTGTTAAGTCGCCGGTTGCTGGTGGATGTTACTGAGTGTGAGGCTCCAGATGCGGGTGATTCGGCCGTTGATGTCGTTTTGTTGAAATGCAATATATCCGTAATTCCGTCTGACGGAAGGGTGTCGTTTCTCCCGCAGCTTAACATGAGTTTCCTGGGTAGTTTCCCACCACAGCCGGCGTCATTGTCGGCGACAGCTGCCGTGACATTCTAAAAACAATGAGGAGCCATAGCTCCTGAACTAACAAGGACAGGACAACGATTATGAGGACAAGGCTCGTGTCCACCCTGCCGGCCCTGCTGCTGGCCCTGGTGGCGATCATTCTGGCGGTTGTGGGGTTGGTCAGATACAACGATCAGCCTGCGGTTACCTCATCATCGGCAACCGGTCAGGTTGCCCGGTCTGAGCCGGCCGGCGAGAAGGAGCCGGAAAAGCCGACATTCACCTACCTGTTCGCTAAAGAGGATATCGAAGCCGGCACCGAGCTGAAGCCGGAGTTGTTCTCTGAAATAACCACCACGGTTGAGCTGCCGGGCGCCCTCGCTAAAGGCTCAGCGACCTTCGGCGAAGCTATCCCCAATCCCCTCAAAGCGGGTGCCCCGCTGACCGACTACGCCATGGAAGACGCCAGCATTCTGCAGCGCGAGCTGCCGGAAGGCATCCGTGCCGTGGCCTTCGATCTGAACCCCTTGTCTGGCATCGGTGGCCTGTTGCGCCCTGGTGACCTGGTTGATGTGGTGGCCACGTTTAAAGGCAACTCCGCAGACAGTGCCCTGAGCACCGTGTTGCTGCGGGAAGTTGAAGTGCTGGCTATGCGCGGAACAACCGATCCATCAGGCGGAGCTGATGACGATGACCGTCGGCGCAACAGCACCATGGTGCTGGCAGTGCCGGAAGCCGAAGTGAACCGCCTCGCTCTTGCGTCTGCGGAAGCAAACCTGCGCTTTGTTGCCACCCGGCGTGGTGTGTCTATGGCGGAGCCAGTGGAGGGTGACGGCGAAACCGAGGTGATCGCCCAGGCTGATCAGAAACCGCAAGAGCCGGAAGCCATCTTCCTGGCCGACATTCGCCCCCTTTCTCCGGAAGCAAAAGCCAAAAAAGAAGCGGAGGAAAAAGCCCGGCGCCAGGAAAAGCAGAAAGAAACAGACAACGGGCTGAAGGTCCAGATCTTTGAAGGTTCCGACACAAGGACAGTCTATGTTCGCTGATAAAACGAAAATGGCCCTTCGGGGGCTGGCTTGTCTGATGTTGGCGGGATTGCTGCCTTTCACCGCCCATGCCCGGGACGAAGCCCCGGTTGCGCTCAGCCCCGGACAACAGCATGTGCTGGTGTTTACAAAGGAACTGGAGAAAGTAGCTGTGTCCAGCCCGGATGTGGCATCCGTTCAGGCCAGTGCGGAAAAAGAGGTGTTGGTAACCGCGAAGGCAACGGGTGAGACAACGGTCCGTGTATGGCTGAAGGGTGATGACACCCCTCGGGTGACGGACTATGCGGTGTCTGCCATGGCGGGCAAGCGTCAGCCGGTGCCCATGCAGGTGCAAACAGACATTCGGGTGGTAGAAGTAAACCGCCAGGAACTGAATACCCTTGGTTTTCATTACTCCAAACTACTTAACGGTGGGGAGAATGCGTTTGGCCTGTCTTCCAATGGTGGCGGTTTTACCAGCCCCGGAGGTGTTCCCGCGAATGCGCCCGGGCTGGGAACTGATGGTTTTAACCTTTTCAGCTTTGGCCCCAGTTCACTGACGGTCATCAACGCCCTGGAATCCGGCGGTTTCGCCTACACCCTGGCCGAACCCTCACTGGTCAGCCTGAGCGGCCAGAACGCAACCTTCCTGTCTGGCGGTGAGTTCCCGGTGCCTATCTCCGGTGTTGACCGCGAGGTGAGAATCGAATACAAGGAATTCGGTGTCAGCCTGTCTTTGACGCCCACCGTGGTAGACGAAAACCAGATCATCCTGAAAGTGGCGCCGGAAGTGAGCGACCTTGACTTCACCTCCGGCGTATCCTCCGGCGGAGTGTCTGTTCCCGGGCTTCGAGTTCGCAGAACAGAAACCATGGTATCCATGGCGCCGGGTGAGAGTTTTATCATCAGTGGCCTGGTTAGCCGCAGCACCTTCAACAACAGCGACCGTCTGCCGGGACTGGGTAACATCCCGATTCTGGGCGCACTGTTCCGCTCTGACCGCATTTCCAACGAAGAGCGCGAGCTCATCATGGTGGTTACCCCCAGGCTGGTCAGCGCCGTGCGGGAGCTTCCGGAATCGGCGAAAAATTTTGGTAAGAAGTACGAGTACAGCAGCACGGAGTGGGGCGATATGGTCATCAACCCCAGAGAAGGAACCGAACCTCTGGAACATGGCCTGAGCTGGTAAGGAGCCCGACACCATGAGTGAAACCCTGATTTGCGTTGTTGAAGATGTCGGAGTGCGTGTCTGGCTTGAGCGTGTCCTGGAAGATGAATGGAGCCTGGAATTTGTTTCCGCCTCTGACCTTTCCCGGGTAAGCCGGCTGGCTTCGGCAAGCGCTGCCAAACTGGCCCTGGTGGCCATCAGCGAGGATGAACCGGAAAAAGCCGTAAAACTGTTTTCGGCCCTGCACCAGTCCAATCCGGGGGTTACCCTGGTTGGGGTTGCCCGGCATATTTCCCAGGATGCGCTGCTACAGGTAATGAGGGCAGGTGCCCGGGATTGCCTGATCACCGCCGTGGATTCAGACCGGGCGAGGGAGCGGGTCCAGAGCCTGGTCAATGAGGCGGCCGCCGAACGCCAGCAAAACGGTGAGCAAAAACGCCGAAGCATTACCCTGGTGGTTGGTGCGTCTTCGGTGGTGGATACCCGTTTCTTTGCCCAGAACCTGGCAAGCGAGCTGAACGACCTTTACCCGGAGCAGCGGGTGCTGGCGGTAGACACCATGGCCACAGAGAATCACGCTTTCTACTTCGACAGCCTCAGCCGGTTGTCGCTGAATGACCTGGTCAACCGCACGGATTCCATTGACGAATCCTTCGTTAACACCGCGCTGGAAGAATGCAGGCCGGGGCTCCGGCTGTTGTCTGGCCAGATTATGGCGGACCAGCTGTCCGGTGACACGGCAGCGGACCTGTTCATTGCGATCTCCCGGCTGGCCGAGTTATTTGATCACCTGATTATCCGGGTAGTGGAGCACCAGTCTGCAGATTGGCTGAAAATTCTCGGGGCTGACCTTTCACGGCTGATGATTGTGGCCAATCCCATGGTCGAGCATGTGCAGTACGTGGAGACCATGCTGGCAGGCACAACCCAGTTGCTGGGCAGCAATTGCCAGACCAACGTGGTGATTGACGGCTTCGACAAGAAAGCGACGCTGGCGCTTGCCGATATGGAAAAACGGATGGGCACCCAGGCAAGCCTGAAGCTGCCCCTGGACTGGCTCAACCGGCTGGACTCCATCAACGCTGGCGTACCCTTGTCGGCCTTGCTCCGGCGCTCTCCCTACCAGAAAGGTCTTGCGGAGTTTGCGAAGCGACAGTACAGCGAGCAGTCGTCTGGTGCCGGTGCTCTCGGCTTCTTCAAAAAACGTGCGGCGGGCAAGGAGTAAACCGTGGCTACTCGTATCGATGAAGAGTACCAGCAGCTGAAAAAGCAGGTGCACAGTCATCTGATCGAGCGGCTGGAAGAAGAGGGTATCGAAGTAGAGCTGGCTGAAAAAGCCCAGCTGGAGCATTTTGTGCAGGCCAATGTGGGCCAGTACGTCGCAAGCCAACGAATTCCCCTGGCTACCTCGGATCAGTCCATGCTGGCCCGGGAAACCCTGGATGAGATCGTCGGCTTTGGTCCGCTGGAACCGCTGCTGGATGACCCGCAGGTCAACGATATCCTGGTGAACGGGCCCAACAGCATCTTCGTGGAGGTGGCCGGGGTACTGCAAAAAGCCCAGACCCGCTTCATCGACGACGACCACGTCATGCGCATTATCCGCCGGGTTCTGGCCCCGCTGGGCCGGCGCCTGGATGAAAGCAGCCCGATGGTGGATGCCCGCTTGCCGGATGGCTCCCGGGTGAATGCGATTATTCCGCCCATTGCCCTGGATGGTCCGTCTATTTCCATCCGGAAGTTTACCCAGAAACACCTCACTGCCAGCGACCTGGTCAATCTGGGGTCCATGACCCGGGAATGCCTGGAGCTGCTTACCGGGATTGTCCAGAACCGACGCAACCTTCTGGTCAGTGGTGGTACCGGTACCGGTAAAACCACCATCCTGAACCTGCTTAGTCAGTTCATCCCCAAGGATGAACGCATTGTGACCATTGAGGACTCAGCCGAGCTTCAGCTTAACCACCCCCATATTGTCCGGCTGGAAACTCGGCCCGCAAACGCGGAGGGAACCGGTAAGGTGGCCGCCCGGGATCTGGTGGTCAACGCCCTGCGTATGCGGCCAGACAGGGTCATCGTGGGCGAGGTGCGTTCTGGCGAAATTATCGAGCTGCTTCAGGCTATGAATACCGGCCATGAAGGCTCCATGAGTACCATTCATGCCAACTCCTCGAAAGACGCGCTGATCCGGATTGAAACCCTGCTGGCGGTGAATGGTTATGATGCCGGTGAGCGGGCCATTGGCCGGCTTATCGGTTCGTCGCTGGATGTGATTGTGCAGCTTGCGCGCCTGCCAAATGGCCGGCGCCTGGTGAGTGAAGTCGTCGCCATGACGCCGACCCGCGATGATCCGTACCAGATGGAAACCCTGTACCGGGCCAAGGAGCTGGATGCCCAGGAAATGGCGGGAGCCCAGCTGTGAGTGTTCAGGTGATCTGGCTGGCAGCGCTGTTCTTTGGCGCCCTTGCGGTGGTGGTTATGCTGCTGCAGCTGGTGATCGGCCAGGTCCGCCATGACCGCAACCTGAAAAAGCTCAGTAAGAACCGGCTATATCCGCAGGTTGTCACAGAAGGCCAAAAGAAAGCCGGTATCGATATCGGGCCGCTGGAGCAGTTGCTGATTCGCGCTGGTATCCGCATGTCGGTAACCAGGGTGGTTGTGGTTGCGGTACTTTTCTTTGGTTCCCTTATCGGTGTTTATGTCTACCGTGGGCCCATTGAAGCCCTGGTGGCCCTGGTGGCCGTTGTGCTGATTGGCGTTACCCTTTGGCGGGTGAAGTTCGAGCGACTTCGCCGGCAGATCTTCGAAGAGCTGCCGGGTATTGTGGATGCGGTACTTCGTTCTTTAGTGGCCGGTCGCTCGGTGGAGCAGAGCCTTCTGGTGGCCTTTGCCGATGCCTCCGATGTTTTCCAGCCCCTGAGCTTCCGCTTGCGGGGCGCGGTCAGCCAGGGCCGGGACTACACCCGCATCTTTGATGACTTCGCCGAGTTGTACAGTGTTCCTCCGTTTACCCAGATTGCCATTGCCCTGCGCACGTCTGCCCGTTTCGGCTCGTCGGTTCGCCCGGTTCTTCAGGAAGTCTCCAAGGCCATTCGTGCACGGCAGGAACTGCGCCGGGAGTTTATGGCAGCAACGTCAGAAACCCGTTTCACGGCCGTGGTCTTCGCCATTTTGCCGCCTGCTATGGGGGCTTACATCGTTTTGATGAACGAAGAGTTCTCGGAGGCGCTGCTGCACACCAGTACCGGCCACACCATGATGATAACCGCCGGTGTACTGCAGGTACTGGGCACCCTGTTGATCTGGAACCTTATCCGGGGGGTGGGCCGTGGATAACCTCTGGTTTGCGGCGGCTATCGTGTTTGCCATGGCGTCTGTGCTGTATGCCTTGGTCTGGGCGCCTGCCTGGGCCATGCGGGCGCGGGTAACGGCTCGGTTACAGCGCCGGCATCTGTCGGCAGATGATGTCCGCGAGGATTCCCCGCTGGCAGGTTTTCTGTACTGGCTGGTAGAGAAACCGCTGTTTGCCGGGGATTTCCGGGAGCTGGAGCCGGCACTGGATGCCACAGGGAAAACACCGCTGCAGGCCCGGGGCCATTATGTGTTGATGTGCTGGGTGGTTCCGGTTGTGGTGGGGGTGATTGGCTATATCACCAGCGACTTGCTGACCTTACTGATTGCGTTTGTGCTGGCCTTTTATATTTCCCGGCAGCTGATTCGTGCGGCTGGCCGCACGGCAGAAAAACAGCAGAACCGTGAAGCCATCGAGCTTTGCCAGATGACTCGCATGCTGATGCAGGCGGGCCTCAGCCCGGAGCGGACCCTGAAGCTGATTGCCCACCAGGCCCGGGACCTGATGCCATTACTGGTGCGCCGTATTGACCGATTTAATCGGGTGATGGAAAGCGGCGCAGACCGCACACGGGCGTTGGATGAGCTGGGCCACAACCGCAACCTCACCGTGCTTCGCAACTATGTAACCATTCTGAAGCAGGCCGGCAGCCTTGGGGCAGGCGTATCCAACGCCCTTGAACAGATTATTACCGAGGCCCACCACGAAGAACGCAGCAAACTGAAAGAAGAAACCAACCGTGTGGGGGCCAGGATGACCATCATCATGATGGTATTTATGTTGCCGTCACTGTTCATATTGATTGGCGGGCCGGCAGTGCTTTCCATTATGGATGCGCTGCAGCGGTAATCGACGAGTGATCACCAAGCTTTCCGGAAAGGAGCCATAGATGAAGTTCAAGAAAGTTGCCCGGTTACCAGCGATGGCGGTTTTTGCCGCGACCCTGGTGTCTGGCTGCGCCATGACACCTGAGACAGACGGTTCCGCTGACAGGGCAGACCGGGATCAGGGAACGCCGCTCCATGTGAGCTGCAAGACCAACATGACGCCGGAGCACCGGGTAGAGCTGGAAGCCATTGATTCCATGATGGAGAAGTCCAGAAACTACGCGGCATTGGCGCGGCTGGAAGAGCTGCCTTTCCAGACCCAGCATCACTGGCTGCGTTGGGCCCAGCTGCTCGCAAAAGTGGAGCAGCTGGATTATTCCGAAGAGGTTTACCAGCAGATTGCCGAAAGCTGTGACAGCGCACAGGCCTATCATGGCCTTGGAGTGGTGTATGTGAAAGGCAACAAGCTGGAAGAGTCCCTGACCGCACTAGGCACCGCCAAGGCCAAGGCGCCGGCCTCATCCGATATCCGCAACGATTTTGGTGTGGTGTTGATGCAGACCGGTTTCTATGGCCAGGCAGCGTTCGAGCTGCGCACGGCCTACGAGTTGTCTGGAGGTAGCGAGACCACCGGCCGCAATATGGTGGCGGCTTATTACCTTCAGGGCGGAAACAGCTCCCTGGCCCGGTTGCAGCAGGACCTGGGGTTGAGTGACCAGCTGCTTGACGCCGGTAAGGAATTCTCCAAACGCTTTGCAGGAGGTTCACGATGATCCGCATGACCTGCCTGGCTGGCGCACTGGCGCTGGCTGCCACGTCCGCGCTGGCAAACCCGCCGGAAAATGATCTTGGGCTGGCGGGCGTAAGTTTTGACCAGGATCACCGGACAGAAGCCCGTAAAGCCATGGACGAACAGGCGCAGCGGCCTGCTCGTGGTGGTGAGCTGAGTTCCACCATTTACATAAAAACCCAGGAGCGGCTGGCGAAGTCTTTCGAACAGCCAATCCGGGACAAGATTGGCGAGACCACCAGTGAATAAGATCCGTCGTCAATCCGGGGTGCTGGTTTTCCTGACCCCGTTTTTGATTGTGGCACTGGCCGTAGTCGCCGTGCTGGCCATGGATGCTGCCCGCCTGTATTCGGTGAAGGCAGACATGCAGCGTGTGGTGAATGCGGCGGCTACAGCTGCTGCAGATGAGGCTCAAGCTTGTAGCATGAATGCAGATATCGGCTTGATGAAAGCTAGAGCGCTTGTTGCAGCTAGGCAGGTAGGCTTTAACGGTAATGCCGAAGAGCTGGAAGTTTTTGCAGGCGTATTTGAGCCTGCTGGTGATGGCTCAAGTACGTTGAGTTTTACTCCCCAGAGTGACATTGATAAAACAAACGCAGCGGTTGTTCGTTATAAGCGCCAGGAGCGATTGTCATGGTTGTTGCCAGAATGGTTGTTTCCACCAGTAGAGTTGTCTGTTAACGCTGGGTCCCGCAAGGAGCTCTATGCTGCCCTGAGCGCGAGTGCATCGACGCTAAACCTTGAGGGGGGGCTGCTTGGTAACCTGCTGGGTGCAGTCCTCGGTCAGAGTAACTATTCACTTGATCCGACAAGTCTTCAAAGCCTTGAGTCAACTCTTTTGGGAGTTGGGGATCTGTTGACGTTGTTAGGCCTGGCGGATGTTACAGCTCTGCTGAATGCTCCACTGGTAGACGTGCTAGATGCGACCGTAGATTTGGTTGGTGGAGTGACTACCCCTGTAGGAACGTTGGTTAGTGAGCTAGCGGAAAGCGGGGGTCTCTCCGGGCTTGATACGGGGGCGGTTTTGTCGGTTGCGGGAGACGCTGATGCTGCCAAGAACGCAGAATTCCCATTATATGACTTTATTGTAAGTGTCGTGTTGAATAGTGCAAAGGCGCTTTCTGATGATGGCCAGGGACTGATTAATTTATCTGTTGATCCGTCAGAGTCACCAGTGTTAGAAACACTGCTTAATAACTCCTTGCTTGGGAGTATTGATATCCAGCTAAGGCTAGGTATTGATAATCCGGCTCCGGTAGTAATTGGGCCTGCTCGTCAAGGTAAGAACAATGAATGGCTGACTGAAGTTTCGGCGACGGACATTTCTCTCGAAGCCTTAGTAGATCTCGAGCTGTCCATCGGATACATAGGGGATCTCATCAGTGCTTTGACGTTGAATATAGTTAAAGCAGAGACGTTAAATGACATCCGCATACCGCTAGTTGTTCAAGTGGGTGGAGGGTCGGCTGAGTTTACTGGAGCCCAGTGCGCCCGAGGTGGCTCCAATGAAGTCGATTTGGCGGTTTACGCGAAGCCTGCAGTTGCAAATGTTGAAACCGGTACGTTATCAGCTGTTGGGGATCTTGTGCGAGAGCCAATTCATGCGACCATACTAAAGCTTAGTATTGCTGAGCAGCCTTTGTTGAACGTTTGTGTGGATGCGGACCTTGGAGCAAAACTCCCCGTTGTTGAAGATGAGCGATACGTTCAAGGCTACCCTCTTCGTTGTCCAGATGGCGACTGTAGTCGTGTGTTAGAGAGTAGCGGGCCGACTTGGGTTAAAGGGTTGGATGTGCAATTGGATAACTTGGCTTTGGATTGCGGGGAAACGAGTCTTTTGAGTATTTTGAATCCGGTGATTGACCTATTGAAGCCGGTTATTGAAACGTTGTTGAATATCGTTACCACGGTCGTGCTGCAAGGAATTATTTCTCCGTTGTTGATGCTCCTCGGTGTGGATTTATCAGGCCTTAACGTGGCTGTGGTTGGAGCGGATCAGTTAGGTAATCAACTCATAGAAAATGTAGAAATGTAAAGCCATAAGCGCTTGCCTTGCACGCTATGAATAGGAGCGAGTATCCTCGTGGGCTCGAAATCATCAACATATTCCGAAAGCCGGCATCGCCAGCTTTTACTAAACCGAAAATAGGGCAGGGCGCAGTGCGCAAATTAGTTTGGTTGCCAATGGTTGCCGCGATTGCATCCGGTTGTGCGGTGAGTTCCGATGCACCGGGGCAGAAAGTGACGGGTGTATACGCTTATGAGGTTGGGTCCGTATCGGAGCCAAAGCCATCCAGCACCCGGCAGGAGCCGGAACTGTCAGAGTCGGAAGCCGTAGATGCGTCTCCGGCCCGTGAGAGCGACAAGGCGGCAACCGCTCCACCGGAGACCGTAGCCGAGCCCAGCCTTGAATCACCGCAGTCTGCCTCACAAGCGGTGACCGGACAATCCGTTTCGCCTGCAGCTTTAATGTCTGCCCAGGCGGAGACTGGTGAAATCGATATTCAGCCGGGCCAGTGCTGGGTTTACGCCCAGATCCAGCCCCGGCCGGTGCAGGAAAGTGTTCAGGTTAAGGTTCGGGATTCCGAGGTGCGCCTGGATGTGACACCTGCGGAGTTCCGCCGTGGCGTCAAAAAGGTGGTAACCCGGGAAGGCACCAAAACCTATCGTGTGAAGCCCGCCACTTATAAGGAAGTCACTGAAGAAGTGCTGGTCAAGCCGGAAACCACCAGGCTGGTGATTGAGCCTGCAGTGTATGAAGAGGTTGAGGAAGAGGTGGTTCTGGAAGCCGCCCGAACCGAACTTGAGCCCTGCCGGACCTCCGGTGCTGTGGCTTACGGAAATGCCTCTCCGGCCTTCGGGTTTTGTGCGGTAGAGATTCCTGCCCGAACCAAGACGGTGAACGTCACCAAGCTGGTGAAGCCGGAGACCACCCGCACCGAAGTCATCCCCGCCGAATATAAAACGGTGACCCGTTGGGTGGTTGATCAGCCGGCGCAGGTGATTCCGGTTAAAACAGATGATGAGATTGAAGCCTTTGAGGTTTCTGAAGTGGTGGAGCAGCCGCAAACCCGGGAGACTGCGATTCCTGCAGAAACCCTGCAAATGAACGTGAAACGCTACGAAGGTAAGCCGAGGATTGTTGCCCGACAAGCCGTGTGCGACCGCAACCTTACCCGGGACATGGTCAGGGAAATGCAGGAAGCACTGGTGGAGCTTGGTTACGACGTTGGCGAGATTGATGGCTTGCCGGGCCCGGATACCATTGATGCACTAACCCTGTACCAGGTGGATAACGGCCTCGCCTCTGGCGCTATAACCATTGAGACCGCCGAACGCCTGGGCGTTCTTGACTGAGCGCTATCATGATTTCTGAAGCACTGTATATACCCCTGACGGGCCTTTTGGCCGCCCTCGCAGGGGGAGTGCTTCTTTTGGCGCTGATGCAAAGACGCAAGCATCAGCGCCGATATCGTGAGCTCCAGCACGAGTTCTACGATCTTCGCAGACAATACGCTTCCGCCCAGGAGGATTCCCGCGCACAGCTTGATCAGCTTCCTGCCGTTATTCTGATTTTTGATCGCCAATGGCCGAAACTTCTCTTCGCTAACCGCCTAGCCAGGGAGGTTTTCGGGTGCCAGACCGAAGAGCAGCTGATGGAGCGGTTGTTCAATAAGCCGGATGCCTGGTTGTCCGGCCCCCACAGCCTGGTGGATTTTGAAGATTGGCTGGCCGGCGCCCGGGATTTTGGTACGGCCCGGCGGGAGTGGTGTTTTGCCACAGGGCAGGATGAGAGTCTCTGGCTGGATTGCGAGGTGGGCAATACCATCTTTGCGGGGCAGCCGGCACGGTTGTTTTCCGGGGTGAACATCCACCATCGCAAGATGGAGAGCATTGCCGACAACCTGCGTGAACGGGCGCTGTTCGGGATCAATGCCGGCCGGCCCCTGGATCGGCTTATCGAAGCCGCGTCCAAGCTGCTGGAAGTTCAGATTCCCGGTACCAGGTGTATTGTTTCCCTTTACGACGAGCAGCGTGACGTTTTGGTTTCCCAGGGTAATTCCGGCTTTGCCAAAGAGTTCTGTACCCAGATACCGTCTGTGCCGGCTCGTTTCGGTGCTACCTCCATTGGTTCGGCCGCCCATACCCGCGCAAGGGTGACCACGGAATCCATCTCTGGCGACCACCAGTGGCAGGGCTACAGTCAGCTTTGTCAGGAGCTCAACGTAGACGCAGCGTGGTCTGAGCCGGTGCAGGATCAGCACGGAAACCTGCAGGCGGTGATCACCCTGTTCAGCTCGGCGCCCCGAAAGCCGGATAGTGCGGTTATCCAGCAGTTCTCATCGGTGGTGTCTTTGTTGGGGCTGGGGATTGAGCGGGAGCAGTGGAAGCTGGCGTTGGAGGCTTCGTCTGCCCACGAGCGCTTCGTTCGCGAAATCGGTGTCGAGATTGTGAATGTGCGTGCCGACGATTATGCCCTTGGCCTTCAGGAGGTGGCTCGTCGCATCCAGGCACACTATGGCCTTGGTGCCCTGAATATCTGGCAGGTAGAGCCGGAGGAGAACCTTCTGGTGCCTGTGGCCGGAACAGCGGGGCCGCAGTCCGGAGAGGGTGGCGCCAGCACCCTGCAGGTGCCGGTTGACTGGTTTGAAGGTGTCTTCCGCAGCCGGGAGCCTAAGTATGTCATTCCCCAGGATGAGCTGTATGCCCGTATCCGCCATAGCGGGCCGCCCAGGCCGGTGCTGGTGGTGCCGCTCTATAGCGATGCCGCCCGTGGCCCTTTGTTGGGACTTCTTACGGTGGAGTCCAGCCACCAGTATGTGAAGAAATCCAGTATCGAATACCTGAGTGTGATTGGTTCGGTTATCAAAACCAGTCTGATCAATCGCCGTTTGATGACCAGGCTGTCTGATGCCGCCGATACTGAGCGCCGGGCACGGCAGAAGCTGGAGGGTGAACTGGATGTGGCCAGGAGTATCCAGATGTCGATGGTGCCGGGTTCCGGGTCCTACCTGCAGCAGTTCCGGGCCTGGAGTATCGAGGCCTGGCTTAGCCCTGCAAAGGCGGTAGGCGGCGATTTCTATGAGTTGATTGCCTTGCCCCAGGGTCGGTTGCTGGCGGCGGTAGGGGATGTTTCAGACAAAGGTGTGCCGGCCGCGTTGTTTATGGCCAGAACTGTGAGCCTGTTGAATTTTCTGGCCCGCAGCAAAGATGGCAACCTCCGGGATATTGCTGAAGCGCTTAACCGGGAGCTGTGCCGGGGCAATGATGCCTGCATGTTTGTAACGCTGGTGCTGGTCCTGGTGGACCTGGCTTCGGGTAAGGCGGACATGCTGAGTGCCGGCCATACTGCACCGCTTCAACGATTTCGGGGCCGTCTGCCGCTGTTGTGGCGAGGGGAAGTGAGTGCCCCGCTGGGCCTTTATGACGATGTGCCATTCACCGCCGCACCGCTGGATATCCCGGACGGCAGCAGTCTTGTACTATACTCGGATGGTGTAACCGAGGCCTTCAACAAGGCCGGTTCAGAGTTCGGCGAAGATCGGCTGCTTAACCTTGGCCACAGAGCGGATGGTTCGGGCGATAGCTTTCTGGCCCATATGCGCGGGCAGTTGTCTGAATTTACAGAGGGTGCCGAGCAGTCTGATGACATAACGATAATGACCATCAACCATCACGGCTTTTAGGTATGAGACTCAACGTTCATCCGGCAGACCCCGTCAGTTATGTGCTGGTAAACATGGCGGGTGAGTTTGAGAGGCATAACGTGGGTGCTGGCGTTGTACATGATTGCCAGGTAATCATAGACGAAATCTACGCCAACCTCCGGGCCCATGTGCTTCCTGATAACCCGAACCTCACCTGGACCATCACCCTTAACCCTGCCGAAGACCACCTGGAGATGGTGGTGGAATATCCGGGCCCTTTTTTTGATCCAACCCGGCCATTACCTGTGGGCTACAGGCACCCGGCCGTGCGCCCGGAAGGCGGTATGGGGTTGTACCTGATGTCGGAACTCAGTGATGATCTAAAGCATACATACCATCGGGGCGTGAATACCCTGACTATCCGAAAGGAACTTGGCAGTAACTACAAGGAACATTCGTTATGCCGCTAAACATCAAGGTGGCCCAGGAAAGCGACGAAGCGCTGGCCCTGATGCTGACAGGGTCAATAGACAGCGATACCGCACCTGAGCTTGAAGCCACACTGGCAGACATGGTGCACCCGCAGATTTCCTATGTGGGCCTGAACATGGCCGGGGTGACCTTTATCAGTTCTGCAGGCTTGAGGGTGGTATTTAAGGTGTTCAAGCAGATGAAAGCGCGGGAGGGCCAGCTACTGGTAACGGAGATGAGCCCCCGCGTTGAAAAAGTCTTCGAGATTGTAAAAATGATTCCGGACCTGTCGGTATTCGCCAGTCACCAGGAAATGGACGACTATCTGGCAGTGATTCAACAGCGCGAAAGCGACGAGGGGTAGGCATGGCAATAATTCTGGACGGGTCGCTCGGTATTCAGCGTGATGAAGAACAGCAAATCGCGAATATTGAATGGTTCCTGTACGGCTTGCCGGACACAGAGGCCGCGCCGGAAGACGTGGTGTTCCTGAATGAATCCTTCGGTACAGACTCGCCGCAGATGGTGAGCTTTACGCTGGAAGGCGAAGAGTATGCCGTTTATGCAGACTGGCAATCCGTGGCAGACCGGGCCAATGCTGTGTCTGTGCGGCAATTTTATAAAGAGTACGGATATATACTGTTGTCGGGGCTGTTGGAATCTAATAGTCTAAGCGATAAACCGAAGAAGAAAGAATGGCTGGTTCCGGTGCAATACTTTGATGACTATGTGACGATGGTCAATAAGTTGTCGCACCCGGCCTGATATTTTCGGTCAATAAATTTGTCTGGAGACATAATGTGGCCACAGTCTACGATCAGCAGTATCTGGAAACCGTAAAAGGTATGGCACAGGCCGGTATGGAAATACGCCTGGTGGTGGGTGATAGCCTGCGACGTAAGACCGGGCAGACGGCCGGCGCGATGCCCGAAGAACTTCGTGCTGACGTATCGCGCCTTGCTGAGTGCACCCTGGAGCTGAGCGAATTCAGTGCCGAGCAGCTGGCTAGCCGTACTAGCCGTAGTGCTGACGCATCGCCAGCCCGGACCACAACTGGCGCGGGTCATAAAGTGGAGAGCTGACTCCGGGCTTCAGTATTTCCGGAGAGTGCTGTTGCACGAACTCAACGGTTGCGGCGGATGGCAGGGGCGGCGATAACCAGAATCCCTGGGCATAGTCACAACCGAGAGCCTGGAGCAGTTGCCATTGCTCACGGCATTCCACGCCTTCTGCGGTAACGCTTAACCCTGCCTTGCGCGCCAGCCCGATCAACTCCTGCACATGTTGGCGGCCGGCATGACTGTCGATTCCGGCGGTGTCTTTCTTGTCTATTTTCAGTTCCCTTGCCTGAAACAGCTCCATTCTTGAGGGCTGGTTGTGGCCCTGGCCAAAATCATCCAGTGACACCTCAACACCGTAACGGGCAAGGTCTTTGAAGGCTTTTACGGCCTGCTCGGTATTGTCCAGCGGGGCGGTTTCGGTGAGCTCGAACATAATGCGCGGGTGCAGGGTAGACGACAGAATGCGCTTAGCCGAGCGCAGAAAACCTTCGTTCCCCACACTGCTGGCTGACACGTTTACCGATACCGGCTCCAGGTTGAGCCGCAACCATGCCGGCCATTGGCTGATCTGCCCCAAGGCCTTCGAAAGCACATGGCAGTCCAGCTTCGGCGCAAGCCCCTGTTGTTCTGCGCATCGAATAAAGTGGTCGGGCTGTTGCCAGAGTTTTGCGCTGCGCGGGCCGGGCCATCGGGCCAGCACCTCTACACCGCAGGCCGCTCCGGTCGCCACGGAGAACTTGGGCTGATACACCAGTGCCAGCCCTTCGGTATCGATTACATCACGAAGAAAACCTGCCTGTGCCTGCCCGGATGGTTCTGAATTGGCGACTGATGTCATGATTCGGCCTTTGTTATGTATTATCGAATGACATATTCCATGCCTGAATAATACTTTAGTGTCGATTGCATCAAATGGCGGTAGCGGCAGTCCTTGTTGTCATTAGAGTCAAGGTAAAAATATAGATAGTCATACTATATTGATAAAAATCGGGGTCAGACCCCGGCCTGGAATGACAATAAGGAGCCCGTCATGGCCCGTAACAACAAAATACGATTTCGGTTAGCAATGCTGGGTGCCTTTGGCCTGTCCCTGGCCGGTTGTGGCGGCGATTCATCCGAAAGCCCTGCCCCCATTGCCGAAACCTCTCCGGAAGCTCCCATGAAGGAACAGCCCGGGGAGGTTGAGCAGCCCCGTGCAATTCAGCAAATGATGACGCTGGGAACCCGGCAACAGGAGGCTGGCCAGGTTCAGGTGGCCACCAGTGAGTCGCGCCAATGGCAGCCCTACGAAAGGGCGCCGGAGTTCAGCCATATGGTGGCCTTACCCAACCAGGTGATCACTATGTCTGACGGTACCCAGCTGTTTGCGAAAGTCACCTTGCCGGGCAGCAATGCTGATGAAGCCGCAACAGGGCCGTTTCCGGTGGTGTTAACCCAGACCTCGTACAACACGTCTCTGGGTAGCTTTGCGACTGCGGTTGGCGGGGCAAATGAGTTTCTGGTGAGCCGGGGTTATGCCCACGTTGTGGTGGATGTTCGTGGTACCGGTAACTCGGGCGGTAACTGGGAAGCCTTCGGGGAGCGCGAGCAGCAGGATTACGGCGAAGTGGTGGACTGGATTGTGCAGCAGCCCTGGGCCCAGCCCCGGATCGGTGTGGAGGGGATTTCCTATCTGGGCATTACCGCTATTCTGACCGCCCAGCAGAATCACCCGGCGGTAAAGGCAGCGTTTCCGATTGTCCCCATCGGCGACGGTTACCGGGACATTGTGTTCACCGGTGGCAACGTGAATGCCACCTTCATTCCCATGTGGATGGGGCTTGTGACGGGGTTGGGTGCAGTGCCCCTCGAGATGGCTCCAACGGATCCGTTCGCATTCTTCAAGGCTCTGCCGGAGCGGTTGTTAGGAGCTGCCCTGGACTTCCAGTTGCCCACTATTCTGAAGGCACTGCTGGGGGAGCCGAAAACCGCCTATGACGATGACTTCTGGGCAATTCGTTCGCCGCTGGAAAATGCCGACAAGGTGAATGTACCCACATTTATTGTTGGCGGCCTGTTCGACCTGTTCCAGCGCAGCGAGCCCCTGTGGTTTGAGCAGCTTAGCGGCCGGGTGGACACCAAGCTGCTGATTGGCCCCTGGAGTCACATTCAGGCCGCGGGAATTCCGGACAACGGTTTGCCGAAGGATGGCGTGCCAGATCTCGACACCCTGCGGCTGCAGTGGTTCGACGAATACGTGATGGGTCTGGATACCGCTGTGGCGAGCCAGCCGGATGTGACCCAATACGTGCTGGGCCTGGAGCGTTATGAAACTACCAGCCATTGGCCACACCCGGACATGCGGGCGGAGCGATTCTACCTGGCCCCGTCTGAGGAAACCGTTCCGGCCATGGGCAGCCTTGTGCAAGAAGTTCCTGAAGCCGTGGGTGAACAAAGTACCATCCAGTACCCGCTTAACGGGCTGTGTTCGTTCAGCCTGAACCAGTGGACGGCAGGCTTTGTCGGCCTGATGCCGATTCCCTGCGCTGAAGACAACAGCTATGCAGAAGCAGAAGCCATCAAGTTCGAACTGCCCGCAGGGGAAGACGGGCTATACCTGAATGGCCCCATGCAGGCCGACTTGTGGGTTTCTACCACTGCCTTCGATGTGCAGCTTTCCGTGCGGCTGGACACCGTGCACCCGGACGGCTCCACCAGCCCTATCACTAACGGCTTGCTGACAGCCAGCATGAGCACCGTCGATGAAAGCCGCTCCCGTTTCGTAAACGGCGAAATGATCCAGCCCTGGCACACCTACAGCCAGGAAGATGTTCAGCAGCACGACCCCGGCGAGATTCGCAAGGTTTCCGTAGAAATCTTCCCGAGCAGTGCATACATACCACCGGATTCCAGCCTGAGAGTGTCAGTGAACACCAGCAACATGGCCCAGGGCATACCACCACTGATCACCACCCTCAAATCCGCCCTCGGCGTGATGACCCTGCACACCGGCCCGGAAACACCCTCCAGCCTGGTGCTTCCGGTAGTCCCCGCCGCCAACCTTTAACCCCCGGCGGGGTCAGACCCCCGATACATTTCACCGCTCGAAATGTACCGGGGGTCTGACCCGCTTTTCACAACAAGAAACTGAGGAGACTGTATGACCACCAAAAACCATTTCCACAAAGCCGCGCTGGCGTCTGCGTTGCTGGCCGTCGCCCCGTTGACTGCGGATGCGGGTTTGTTGACCGGCTTGCTGAATGGAGGCGCGCAGGAGCCCGTTGAGGAGCAGGCGGATAACCGCACGATTCCCCAGCGGTACATTGTGACGGTGGATTCGTCTCTGTCATCGATTCTGGGTGTGGGTGGCCCGCTGCTTGCCGGTATTGAACAATTGCTGAATGCCGTTGGTGGTGGAAAGGTTCTCTATTTGTACGAGAGCGTGATGTCTGGCGCGACGGTTCAGCTTACGGACAGCCAGGCTCGGATGCTGGAGTCCCTGCCCGGGGTTGAGCGGGTAGAGCCGGATAGCTGGATGACGGCCAGCGGTACGCTCACTCAGCAGAATGCCACCTGGGGGCTGGACAGGGTAGACCAGGCCACGCTGCCGCTGGACAGCCAGTTTACCTATCCTGAACTTGCCGGGCAGGGCGTAAACGTTTACGTGCTGGATACCGGTGTTCTCAGCACCCACGTGGATTTTGAAGGGCGCGCCAGCGGGATGAACTTTCACGATGACAGCGGCCTTGCCGGACTGTCTCCGGGGCTGCCCATTGTAGGTGACCTTCTTAACCTTCTGCTGGGCGGTTTGCTGCCGTTTGAAAGTGAAGAGAGCATTTCCGCCTACTCGGCAGAAGACTGTAACGGCCATGGTACCCATGTGGCCTCCACGGCTGCCGGGGAGGAGTTTGGTGTCGCCAAGGAAAGCAATATTATCGGCCTGAGGGTGCTGGGCTGTAACGGATCCGGCGCCACCAGTGCAATCATCGAGGCGCTGGACTGGATGGCCGAGAACGCCGAGAAACCTGCCGTAGCGAATATGTCGCTGGGCGGTGGCAGCTCCCAGACCCTGGATGAGGCGGTTCAGGCGGTAGTTGCCCGGGGAATACCGGTGGTGGTAGCCGCTGGCAATAGTAACGCAGATGCCTGCAGCGGTTCGCCGAACAGAGTGCCGAAAGCAGTAACCGTGGGTGCAACCGACAACCGCGACCGCAGAAGCAGCTTTTCAAACCATGGAAGCTGTGTAGATATCATGGCGCCGGGCACGGACATCACCGCAGCCTGGTACACCGGTGATACCGACACCAACACCATCAGCGGCACTTCCATGGCATCACCCCACGTGGCCGGCGCAGTTGCCTTGATGCTGGGCCAGAACCCGAGCCTGAGCCCGGAGCAGGTTGACCAGGCCCTGAAAGCTCAAGCCAGTACCAACCAGCTGCAAGACCTCAACGGTTCGCCAAACCGCCTCCTGAACGTTAACCCGTAACCACTGCGGGGTCAGACCCCCGATACATTTGCCATGGTGAAATGTATTGGGGGTCTGTATTGGGGGTCTGACCCGCTGTGACGAACTGCACGCGGGCAATCCCCGGCGGTTTGTAATCGCGGGACGGGTGGTTATAATCGGCGCTGCTCAGGACGAGTGAGTTATAACCATCTAAACTTCAGGGACCGAAGTCATGCCCCAGGCAAGCGGATTGCAGTTCACCGCCCGTGTAGGCGAATTCCCCTCTGATCACTTTTCGGTAGTTGGCTTCGCGCTGACCGAACAGCTGTCTTCCTTGTTTCATGGCCGGTTAGAGTTGGCCAGTACTGACCCCGATGTAGCAGCGGCTGACATGCTGGAGCAGTCGGTAGATCTGGTGGTTTGGCAGGATGGTCAACCGCTGCGCCGCTTCACCGGTGTGGTGAACGAGTTTGTTCGTGGCAAAACCGGCCACCGCCGCACCCGCTACGAAGTGGTGATTCAGCCTCCGATGTGGCGCCTGGGCCTGATGCACAACAGCCGCATCTTCCAGACACAGACCACAGACGCCATCGTGCGCACCCTGCTCGAAGAGCGGGGCATTGTGGATTCCATCTTCGACTTCAAACGCCCCCCAGAAGAACGCGAATACTGCGTTCAGCACCGGGAAAGCGACCTGCAATTCCTGAAACGCCTGGCCGCCGAAGAAGGCTGGCACTATCGCTACCAGCACGGCAGCGTGGATGGCGACGAGCAACCAGCGTTAATCATTGCCGACCACCACGGCGATGCCCCGAAACTGGACCCGGTGACCTGCAACACCAAAACTGGCGGCAGCACCCAACAAGCCTGCGTGTTCAGCTTTGCCTATGAAGAGCGGGTGCGTGCTTCCTCCGTAGCCACGAAGGACTACACCTTCAAGAATCCGGCCTACGCCCTGATGCACGAACACAGCGCTGGCGGTGTGAATCACAGAGAAGATTATCAACACTACGACTACCCCGGCCGCTACAAAGCCGACGCCAGCGGCCAGCCGTTCACCCAGAATAAACTGGACGCCCTGCGAAACGACGCCTCCATGGCCAACGGCAAAAGCAACCGCCCGGACTTCACCCCCGGCGCCAAAGTGGAACTGCAGGACCACGACAGCCAGACCCTGAACCGGGAATGGCTGCTCACCGCCATCACCCACACCGGCAAACAGCCCCAGGCCCTGGAAGAAGAGGGTGGCAGCGAACCCACCCGCTACCACAACGAATTTACCGCCATCCCGGCCGACAAAACCTGGCGCCCCCTGTGCAATCAAAAACCCGTGATGGACGGCCCCCAGATGGCGATCGTCACCGGTCCCGAGGGTGAAGAGATCCACTGCGACCAGTACGGCCGGGTGAAAGTACGATTCCCCTGGGACCGCTACTCAAAAAATGATGAACACAGCAGCGCCTGGTTACGCGTAGCTCAAGGCTGGGCTGGCGGCCAATACGGCTTTATGGCTCTACCCAGAATCGGCCACGAAGTGATCGTTTCCTTCCTGGACGGCGACCCGGACCAGCCCATCATTACCGGAAGGACTTACCACGCCACCAACACACCGCCCTACGCGCTGCCGGAACACAAAACCCGGACCACATTAAAAACCAAAACCCACAAGGGTGAGGGTAGCAACGAACTGCGTTTTGAAGACGAAGCTGATCAAGAGCAAATCTACGTTCACGCCCAGAAAGACCTGGACCTGCTGACGGAAAACAACCGTACCGAAGTCATCAAGAACGACAGCCACCTGACGGTGGAGAGCCACCAGTTCAGCCATGTAAAAGCCGCTGAACACTGCACGACCGACGGTGAAAGCCGGCTTTCCGTGGGCGCAGACTGCAGCCAGATCGTGGGTGGCACTTACCATCAGAAAACCGGCCGTGTGATGGCATCCGAAGCAGGTACCGAAGTGCACCACAAGGCCGGTGCGAAGGTGGTACTGGATGCAGGGGCGGAGCTGACGATTTCTGGCGGTGGCAGCTTTATCAAGCTGGATCCCAGTGGCGTGACCTTGAGTGGGCCGGGGATCAAGATTAATTCTGGTGGGGCGCCGGGGAGTGGGGCTGTGCAAAGTTCTGCTAGTCCGGAGCTACCAAATCTTCTTGGCAAAGATGGGACGGCAACGCCACAGCCTCCCGAACTGGCAATGGTCGGCCAGCGCAAAACTGCCTCTCCTGACCAGGTGGAGTTTGATCAGTTACCGAGCTCCGATCGAAAACTGATCATTGATGTGATTGGCGGGCATCTTGAGCGTGGCTCTGTGGAAGCGATTAAAGGGACTGATGGGGAGGAAACTGTATGACAGATGCTGTGGATTTTGCAGATGAGTCCCGGGATCGCTCGATTCTAAGAAGAGCAGATTACGACGATACCGATCCTAAGGATCTCGTACTGACTGTGCCCAAGCGCGATGGCGGCAAGATCTCGATTCCTCTCCTGAAGCACGCAAGATCTAACATTGAGCGTGAAGATTACCAGGATAATACCCTCGTAAGGATTAAGCCCCTGGCAGAGATCGCCAGCAACTTACCTGTTAGACGTGGCTCCAATGCCCCCGTTTATCAAGGGAAAGGCGTAGCACTGTTGCGGCCTGGTTTTCTTTATATTTTCCGCGAAGACAAGCTCTGGCGAGAATTAGAGATCAGTCAGAACTCCCAATTCAGCGATATCGATCTTCAGGCAGTGCGGGCGGAGGTTGGTGACCCAGAATCTGGCTTGAGAATGGTGCGCCCATCAGCCGGACAGTGGTTGGACGATGTGCTTGTTCCAGTGTTTCTCCAGGGGCAAGCGGTGATGCACGATTTCCGTATGGCCTACAGTGAAATCCAGTGGGATTGGGCCTACATCCAAAAACTTGAAGAGAGTGCAGCGACTCGTAATGCAAGGACGACGGGTGTGGGTCACGCCTGGGCTGTCACATCGGTTGATTCGTTGAGTTTTGAAACCGGATTTCCTGCATCACGTGTTGAGGATGCCCCCGAGCTCAGGCACAGGGATCTGGGCATTGAACTGATGATAGAGAATCCTTGCGACTTCGTGCTCAGTTTTGAAGGGCCGGGTGAAGACGAACTATGCAGCAAGCTTGCGAAGTTATTGGAGAGCAACGAGAAGCAGGCGAGGGAGTCGGCGAACATTCTTGACCTTACCTGCCCACCTGGAGCGGATCTTTTGCAGCATCTTCGCTCGCAGAAGGGGGGCGTTTGCGTGGCTATCCCGGATCCTTTTTTCCTGTTCCGCCACGCCCTGGCCCAGTTGCACTTGGCCATGCATTATCTGGATGCCATCGATATTGCTATAAAGGACAAACCCCTGGTCCATTCCGCCATGTTAATCCGCCAGGCAGTGTTCGACCCGGCGCCGAGTGGCCAGAGCGGAGACCTTGCGAACTACCGGAACGCTATCAACCGGGAACAGCTGGATGACATTTTGGAAACGGCCGAAAGGAATCACGCTGTTCGGAACATAGAAGACCAGACGCGCCGCCTGAAGAAATTGATGAAGAGCTCGTCATTCAACTCGGTGTTCGACGATTATCTGCAAAGCCCGGATGTAGCCGCTTGTGAAGCCTTTTTGCTGTGCGCGGACAACTTGAATGTACTGCAGCAAATCCCAGGGGTACTCAAAGCACAGGGGGTGGATGATGATCAGGGGATCCCTGGCGCTCTGGCAAAGTGGCTATCGGATGAATCAATGTTGGCAAAGTGGTCGCCGGGAATCGCCGCCGAAACAGGGGAGGAAGGCACGCAGCCATCTCCCTACGAACAACTTCGGTCGCTCGCCAGCGACCAGACGGAGATTAACGATCAGCACCTGGGCCGCCTCAACCTCCAGGCTCTGGCGTATGCTGAGAAACAGTTCCAGTACGACGAGGAGTCCACTGGCGAGAAAGTCGCCGGGGAGGTGAAGGATGCAGGGCGTGTTGGGGCACTGGTAAGCGGGGTGCTGGGGGAGTGGAGTGCCTCAGTACTGACCGCCTGCAGAAGGCTGATGGAAGACGGTAGCGTGGAGGTCATCCAGGTCCACAGGATCATGCAGGCCGCGTCTGCCAATGCCATCCTTTCTGACTCCGGTCTGGCGGGTGTGGATCTGATGCGTCGAGGCGACGTAGACCCTACCAAGCACACCATTATTGGCGTGGAGGGTGACGGCATTCGCCGTGGCCTGACCGACTTCGACCGCGGCCAGGGTGGGCTGCTCACTCGCGCCAATGATTACCTCTATGCGGATCTTGTGGATCGGTCTGGACAGGTCCAGGGTTCCACCAGCCCAGCCCGTGCCTCTGGTGAGCTGGAAGAAGCTATCAAGAAAGTCGCTGGCAATACTTGGGTCTACGTGGTGCCTGCCGGACACCCGGAGGCAAGGAAGCTCAGTGTATTGAAGGTGGATCTCGCCAAGCGTGTTGGGGCGGTGGTGGATGGCCCGGGCGTGTCTAGTGGATTGGTGGCGTTGGCGGCGTTTAATTTGTTTTTGGAGGGAACATCCGCGGTTAAGGCTTACCAAGCTAATGATGGGAAGCGAGGGTTAGCTGTAGGGAAATTTGCGGGAGCCATCTTTGACCTCACTGCAGCGTCAATGAAATTGAGCATAGTTGCGCACGAAACTGCGGGGGTTGAGTTAACTCAGTCATCAAAGATCTATAGGGTTTCCAGTCGCCCACTCTTTGATATGAAGGGGTGGCCATTAATTGGCAAAAGGCTCGCAAAAGTTGGAGCAAGCACCCTTGTCAGAACGGTTGGCCTTGCCAGTTTCGTAGCAGGAGGTGTGGCAGTTGGGTTGAGCTATTGGGATATGAGGATCAGTCTGAGCCGGGGGGATCTTGATGCTGCGAATGGGCACGGAATAGCGGTCGCCGGTGGTTTGATCTTCCTGTCAGTACCATTGATAGGCGGGCTGCTGGCGATTCCGGGTTGGGGGTGGGCCGTTCTCGGAATGAGCATGGCTTTGGGTGGGTCATTGTATGCGGGAAGCGTGGCCGACGACCTCTTCGAAAGGGTGCTGAAACAGGGGCCATTGGGGACGCACCCGCAGGACTCCTTGGTGAATCTGGACGATTTGGCCTATTACGGGCAGTTGCTAACACTGCTTTCCCCGGTCAATATTTCCGCACAAAGATACGGGGATGTCGATCCGGATCCGGCGTTGACTAGCCCGGACCATCCGCCACAGCCGAATGATTATGTCATCACGTTACAAACTCCAGTGGTCAGTCGGTTGAAGGTGCTACAGGAGTGCCGTCCAGACCTGCCAACCCAGCCTTTCAAGATTGTGGTGCAGGAAGTGGCGTACATGAACAGCCGTGCCGAAACCTCCAACGTAGCGGTTGGCACAGTGGAGCAGGAAGTCATGTTGTCGACTACTCCACTTACACAAATTGTCGCGAGGCAGTCCCTGCCTGATGAGTCTGCCGTGCGTTTTCTGGTTAAACGGGAGCTCCAGAGCAGCAGCCTCCAGAGTTTTGGATATCAGGAAGACGTCAGTACAACGATACGGGTTGGATTGCAGGCTGTGGTCGGCACAGAACAGGGACCTGTGGTCTTTCCCACGCCTGTGATGGAGAGCTATGAACCTTATAATGATACCCGCCATGGCGGGGCACCGGATAAGTCCCGCAGTGTTTTAAATCCGCATTCCGAGCCATTAGTACCCTATTGGTTCCTTAAGGAAGTTTCTGTATGACCATACCGATAGAGACACAAGAATATGCTTCGACCGCCTATCGGTCTGATCAGGCGGTGGAGCTACCCGAAACTCGAGCTAAACGGGAACGAGTGGGGGACGAGCTTCAGCCGTATGGTGCCTACGCTAACCTTAACCCGTATCACAGAACCGTGGAGGATATTGATACCGTTCAGTCCAGTGAACGAGACGATCCAGAATTCTATAAGGAACACTGGTGGTGGGATCACCAGCGATTGCGTTTCCTCAATGAAAAAACGGGGCTTAAATTTTTAATATTGCTGTTGCCATTTACCTGGATATTCACACTTCTTATCGGGGGGGTGGCTTTAGTTGGTTGGAGTGTAATTAGTGTTTCTGACCATTTTGAGTTGCCAGCCTTTCTTTTCATGTTATTGCTCTTAGTATTGGTGCCATCGTGGATTTTCTTTGCATTCTGGATCATTCCCAGCACTACCAACTGGCTTATGACCAACGTCGTTGGAGCTATCCTGAAACCATTCGAGAAAACCCTGGAAAAGAAGTTGGACGAAACCCTGGAAGATGGCTGCAGCGAGTTCAACCGGGTCACCGGGCAGGTAAAGTTCGCCCTGGGCAAGGGACGTTCTTTTGAGGCACCGTTTGTGGAGTTCGATGCCTACGTGGAGCGAGTGGTCCAGCGGGGCGGTATCTTCTACCGGCTGATGTTCGTGCATCGTTACACCCAGAAGCAATTCAACAAAACTTCCCTGAGCAACATTGAAGCAGAGAAAACTGAGGTGCTGGCCCTGTGGGATATGTTGCAACGCTACATGGACGTCACCCAACCTCTGCCAGACATGCCCCGGTTGGAGCCGTTTCGCCACCTGGACCCGGTGACCGCCAAGTACGACCAGACTACTAGCCGTAACCCCCGCTACTGGCGAGACCTGGATATTGAAGCTTGGCAAAAAAGTGAAGGTGCGGAGCTACTGAGGAGCCAAAGGCAACACCCCTGGAGCCGCCGGCAGTGCAAGCTCACACCGCAACTGGGCAAAGTAGATATGCCGACTTATCGCCAACAAAGGCCTGAAACTGCCAGTGTTGTATAAGGCAGCGATGGCCCGAAAGGTTCCCGTATGACCATGCCGATGGAGACACAAGAATATGCTTCGACCGCCTATCGGTCTGATCAGGCGGTGGAGCTACCCGAAACCAGGGCTAAACGGGAACGAGTTGGGGACGAGCTTCAGCCGTATGGTGCCTACGCTAACCTTAACCCGTATCACAGAACCGTGGAGGATATTGATACCGTTCAGTCCAGTGAACGGGCCGATCCAGAATTCTATAAGGAACACTGGTGGTGGGACCATCAGCGGCTTCGCTTTCTTAATGAGAAGCTCGGATTAAAGGCATTAATACTCATTGTTCCATTAATTTGGGCGTTGTTAGTGCTTATTGGTGGCTTGCTGCTTATCAGTTGGAGTATTGGGACTTTCCTGATACCTATTTTGCCGGCGACTGCTGTGGTTTTAATACTTATAATTCTGGGTTCAGCATGGATATTTTTTTCTTTTTGGATCATCCCCCCTACTACCAACTGGCTTATGACCAACGTCGTTGGAGCTCTCCTGAAACCATTCGAGAAAACCCTGGAAAAGAAGTTGGACGAAACCCTGGAAGATGGCTGCAGCGAGTTCAACCGGGTCACCGGGCAGGTAAAGTTCGCCCTGGGCAAGGGACGTTCTTTTGAGGCACCGTTTGTGGAGTTCGATGCCTACGTGGAGCGAGTGGTCCAGCGGGGCGGTATCTTCTACCGGCTGATGTTCGTGCATCGTTACACCCAGAAGCAATTCAACAAAACTTCCCTGAGCAACATTGAAGCAGAGAAAACTGAGGTGCTGGCCCTGTGGGATATGTTGCAACGCTACATGGACGTCACCCAACCCCTGCCAGACATGCCCCGGTTGGAGCCGTTTCGCCACCTGGACCCGGTGACCGCCAAGTACGACCAGACTACTAGCCGTAACCCCCGCTACTGGCGAGACCTCGATCTGGAGGACTGGCAGAAGGGAGAGGGTGCGGAGATATTGAAAAAGCAGCGGCAGTATGCGTGGGGCCGCAGGCAATGCAGAGTCACTCCGCAATTGGGCAGTGTGAATATGCCCACTTATCGCCAAAGTCGACCGGAAACAGCCTGTGTCGTGTAAGGCCCTCACTTCCGGTTGTGGTGGGAGTTCGAATAGTTTCTTGTGCCCACGGAGGAATATTTTTGGCTGAAACCCAACCAGGTCAGCGGATGAATGCACAACAGCCCGTGTCCTGTTTTTCAGACACTGCATTTCGGGCAACTGATATTGGCCCATTGCCGAAACCGCCCGAGGAGCGAGCTCGAATTGGAGAAGAGCTCCAGCCCATCGGCAGCTATGCGCTCACTATCCCCTACCAGGGAACTGTTAATGACATTGAGTCACTTCAGGATCATGAAAAGCAGGATCCTCAGTTCTGTTCAAAAGACTGGTGGTGGAACCACCAACGCATTCGGTTTCTGAATGAGAAGCTTGGGTTTAAACTTTTACTGTTAATCGTTCCTTTTGTCTGGATCTTGACGCTGGTTATCGGTGGGATGGCCTTAATCGGATGGGGTGTGCTCACGATTGCCGGTGTGTATGACCTACCAGGCCTCCTTGTTGGTATTTTAGGTTTGATACTCGTACCAGGATGGATGTTGATCTCGTTCTGGATCGCTAGGCCAACCACAAACTGGCTAATGAGCACCGGCATGGGTTTCATCCTTAAACCCTTCGAGAAAGGCATCAACAAAAGGCTGGACAAGACCCTTGAAGACGGCTGCAGTGAATTCAACCGAGTGACCGGCCAAGTCCGTCTGGCCATGGGAGGAGGGCGCTTCTTTCAGGCGCCGTTTGTCGAGTTTGATGCCTACGTCGACCGCGTTATCCAGCAAAGCGGTGTGTTCTACCGTCTGATTCTGGTGCATCGCTACACCCAGAAGTCTTTTCACAAAATGGCGTTCAGCTCCATCGAATCCAGCAAGTCAGAGGTGCTGGCCACCTGGGACATGCTGCAGACTTACATGGATGTGACCCAACCCTTGCCCGACACCCCTCGCCTGGAGCCTTTCCGGCACCTGGATCCGGTAACCGCCGAGCACGATAAGAGAACGGGGCGCAATCCCAGGTACTGGCGTGACCTCGATCTGGAAGCCTGGAAAAACGGTGAAGGCTGGTGAGGTGGACCCCATCAGTTGGACAGCCTGAAGGTGCAGTTAAGCTCTGATCCGGCTGTATTCCCGGCTCAAGCTGCCAGGGTCATGGGTTGTTGGTAGTACACCTCATCCGGTGTTTGGTAATCAA
>Ga0315334_10000024_pt1 | contig 156631 bp, 148 predicted proteins | sample M150034915metaG_FD_205555 | JGI IMG/M metagenome (GOLD analysis project Ga0315334, IMG submission 205555) | Ammonia-oxidizing marine archaeal communities from Monterey Bay, California, United States - M1 500m 34915 | ecosystem: Environmental > Aquatic > Marine > Intertidal zone | place: USA... | reverse complement strand
CCAATCCGGTCGACGACCTGTCCGACGAGCGCGTGCGCGACGGGGGCGGACGGCTGACCCTGCGCCTGTTCGATTCCAAGAAACCCTTGATCGGCGCGTGCAACGGGGTGGCGGTGGGCGTCGGCGCGACGATGCAATTGCCGTTCGACATCCGGCTGGCGAGCGACACGGCGCGCTTCGGCTTCGTCTTCGCGCGGCGGGGAATCACGCCCGAAGCCGCCTCGAGCTGGTTCCTGCCGCGGCTGGTTGGCATGCAGACTGCGCTCGAATGGTGCATGACCGGGCGCATATTCGATGCACAGGAGGCGCTCGAGCGCGGCCTCGTCCGGTCGCTCCATCCGCAGGGCGAATTGCTCGATGCCGCGATGGGGATCGCGCGCGAGATTGCCGACAACACCTCGGCCGTGTCGGTGGCGATGACCCGCGCGATGCTGTGGCGGCTGGGCGCGGGCGGACATCCGATGGATGCGCACCGGATCGACAGCCGCGCGATATACCGGCTCAGCCGCAGCGAGGATGCCAAGGAAGGCATCGCCAGCTTCCTCGAGAAGCGCGCACCGGCCTATCCCGACACGGTCGGCAGCGACATGCCCGATTTCTACCCCTGGTGGGACCAGCCCGAATATCGCTGAGCCGCCGCGCCGAAAGCGAAGGTTACATCGGCAACGGCCTTGCCATGGGAGGGCCGTCCTATAAACGTAGCACCATGCCGAAACACCAGCCCGCCCAACGCCTTGCAGAGTTCCTGCCGTACCAGCTGTCGATCGCGTCGAACGCGGTTTCGACGCGGATTGCGGAACAATATCGCAAGCGCTTCGCGCTGAAGACCACCGAGTGGCGGATCATGGCCGTGCTGGGTGATCACGGCGCGCTGACGCAGCGCCAGCTTTCGCAGCAGACGCTGATGGACAAGGTGCCCGTCAACCGGGCCTGCAAGCGGCTGGAAGACCGGGGGCTGGTTCAGCGATCGCCCAATGCCAGCGACGGGCGGTCGCACCTGCTCGAACTGACCTCGGAAGGGCGCGCGGTCCACGCGGGTATCATGCCGCTGGCGCTCAAGATCGAAGGCCAGTTGTTCTCGGTCCTGAGCGAAGAGGAACGCGCCAGCCTGCTGGACATGCTCGTCCGCGTGCGCGACCAGGCCGGAGACTTCGACGCGGAAAGCCTGGCCGACTAGGCGTCGGCCAGGCTTTCGGGTCGCATCTGCCGCGGGAGCGTGCGGTCTAGCCGATCCCGCCGCTGAAAGCGTCGGCGATCGAACAGGCCGCCGGGCCGAGAATGACGATGAACAGCACCGGCAGGATGAACAGGATGAGCGGCACGGTCATGATGGCCGGAAGCCGTGCTGCCTTCTCTTCGGCGCGCATCATGCGTTCGTTGCGGAATTCTGCCGACAGGACACGCAGCGCCGATGCCAGCGGCGTACCGTAGCGCTCGGTCTGGATCATGGTCGTGACCACGCCTTTCACCGCGTCGAGATCGACACGGTAGGCGAGGTTGTTGAATGCCTTCTTGCGTTCGTTGAGAAACGACAATTCGATCGCGGTCAGCGCGAATTCGTCACCCAGTTCGGGATAGGCGCGGCCGAGTTCCTTGGCCACGCGATTGAAGGCGGCGTCGACGGTCAGGCCGGCTTCGGCGCAGATGACCAGCAGGTCGAGCGCGTCGGGCAGCCCCTTCCGGATCGCATCCGAACGCTTCTTGGCGATGTTGCTGATATAGAGTTCGGGGCCCTTGTAGCCGATGAACAGGGCGAGGGCGAGCGCTCCGACGCGCTTCATCTGCCAGTCGGGGTAGACTTCGACCAGATACAGCATGACGAAGGCGAAACCGCCCAGGAGGATCGGCAGCACGGCGCGCAGGCCGATGATGACGATGGCCAGTTCCTTGTTGCGGAAACCGGCCTGCGCCAGCTTTTGCTGAACGACTTCGACCTGGCTTTGCTGCAGCACTTTCATGCTGCCGAGCGTGTCCTTAATCCGGTCTGTGGTGTCGGTCTTGCGGACGAGGCTCTGGCGCTTCTTTGTGCCTGCCGTGACGAGCCCCATCTTGAGCTCTTCGCGGCGGCCTTCGAGCGCCTTGACGCGCTTGCTCATCGGATCCTTGATCGTCAGCGCCGTATAAATGGCGAAAACGACGGCCAAGGCGGCGATGCCTGCCATGATCGAGCCGACGATGTAAACGTCGAAACCAAGCAGTGTGGGGCCGGTTGCGGGATCCATTGCGCTTATCCTTCCCCGATCAGATTTCGAAGTTGACCATTTTGGCCATGATGAAGGCGCCGATGCTCATCCACACCAAGCCGCCGAGCCCGGTGACAATCAACCGGTCGTCTTCGAAGAACCCGCCGATGTAGGACGGATTGATCCACAGGATCATGCCGAAAACGATGAAGGGAAGCGCTCCGACGATATAGGCGGAAGCTTTGGATTCCGAGCTCATCGCCTTGATCTTGAGCTTCATCTGCGCGCGCTTGCGCAGCACGTCGGACAGGTTCGACAGCGTTTCGGCAAGATTGCCCCCCGTCTCACGCTGGATTGCCAGCGTGATGCAGAAAAAGTTGAACTCGGGAATGTCGAGCCGATCGGCGGTTTGCTGGAGTGCTTCCTCCATCGTCCGCCCGATCTTGATGCGCTCGACCACGCCCTTGAATTCCTCGCCGACCGGGCCTGGCACCTCCTGCGCCACCACGGCAAGCGTTTCGGTAACGGGAAGGCCGGAACGCAGGCCGCGCACCAGCAGTTCGATGGCATCGGGAAATTTGGCATTGAACTGGGCCGTGCGTTTCTTGATCGCACGCGAGACAATGAAATGCGGCAGGCCCGCGCCGACAAAGACACCGATGGCCAGCGCCAGACCGACAGAGCCGCTGCGCAGATACAGCAGGATGGCAGCGCCGATCCCGAGGCCGATCGAGGCGTAGGCATACTGGCTCAGCGTCCAACCCTTGCCCGTGCGGTCAAGCCGGTTGGCGAGAGCCTCGACGCGTGACGTCGATCCGGCAACCCGGTGCATCTTGGGGCGCCGGGCCGCGATGGCCTTCTTGAACTGCGATTCGACCTTGGCATCGGTGCTCTGCGAATGGCGATAGCGAAGCTGTTCGAGCCGCCGCTGGCTGGCCTTGCTCGCATTCGGTCCGGACAGCAGCATGTACCCGATCGCCAGTAGGGCAAAAACCCCGATGGTCAGCAGCGCGAGCTGGGTAATGTTCATGCTTGGTCTCCGTTTGCCTGCTGGCAGAACCGGGTTGGCCCCCGGGCGGCGTTATTGCGCGGGTTCTGCCACCGGGTCGGTCTTTTTCTTCGCGAGCAGCTGCTTGAAATCGAGTGCGCCGAGCAGCGATTTCTTCGCCCCCCCGCCATCGCTTTCGTCGAGATCGCCTTCGGCTGCGCCGATAACCAGCGAGGCAAGCTGATTGATCGCGGCACTGGCTTTCGATCCGCCATTCGCATCAACGAAGGTCTTGCCCAGCTTGGCCGCATTGGTCGCCGCCTTCTGGTCGAACGGGATGGAGATATCGATCTTGCGTTCGATCGAGGCCTCGAAATCAATCTTGCTGATCTCGGCCATGCCTGGCTGCACTTTGTTGGCGACGACGATGACCTGCGAATGCGGGGCGTTCGTTTTCAGCCAGGACAGGATCCGGATCGTGTCCCGTGCCGAGGCAAGCGACATCTCAGCCGCCAGCACGATCGCATTCACTTCATTGAGCAGATGCGGGAAATTGATCAGCATGTTGCGCGGCATGTCGAGCACGGTCATTTCGAACTGGTGCTTGAACTCTTCCTGCAGCTGCAGGAATGCGGCGCCATCGGTCATCAGCGGCTGGTTGATCGGCGCTTCGGCCGACAGGATGGCGAGGTTCTCGTTGGCGCGAATCATCGCGCGTTCGATGAACAGCCCGTCGATGCGGCCGGGATTGTCGATCGCGTCGGTAAGACCGCGGCCCGGTTCCAGGTCGAGCGTCAGCGCGCCGGTGCCGAAATGCACATCGAGATCGAGCAGTGCGGTCGGCATACGCTTCTCGGCCGAGAACAGCCATGCGAGCGAAGTGACCAGCGTCGAGGCACCGACTCCGCCGCGCGTGCCGATCACGGCAGTCGAAATATGGCGTTTGACGCCTTCGTCGTCGCCCGCCTTGGGGGCCATGAACACTGCCTGCGCCTGGGTCAGCGAATCGCGCAGCATGTTGGCGGACAGCGGCTTGAGAAGGTAATCGTGGATCCCGCTGGCCAGCAGGTCGCGATAGAGCCGCACGTCGTTGACTTGGCCGATCGCGATGACCACCGTGCCGGGTTCGCAGACTTCGGCCAGTGCATTGATGTCGTTGAGCGGATCGCCGCTTTCGGACAGGTCGACCATCAGGATGTTCGGACTTGCCGACACCGAAAGCGACTGGATCGCGTTGCGCAGACCGCCCTTGTTGCATTTCTCGGGAGGCCAGCCGAGCTCAATCACGACCGGGCGCAGCACGTCGAGGGCGTTCTCGTCGCAGATATAGGCTGCAAAGGCATCGCGGTTGCCGGGCAGGCCCGATTTGAGTGAAGCGCTCATGGCTGCTTAGCCTCCTTCTGTGCTGCTGACTTCGGCAAGATCGCCCGTGCCGGTCGGTTCCTTGTCGCGGTAGGCCTTGATGGCCTTGGTCGAGGTCGTGACGATCGTCTCGCCAGTGCCCGCCTGCCCGCTGATCAGGTCTTCGGGATCGGCAACCATGGCTGCCAGATTGCCGTTCACGGCACATCCGTATCCCGGGTAGGTCGCGTTATATTCGTTGCCCTCGGCATTGGCCGACCAATTGGGACAGTCGGGAACGCTGGCCGTCGACCGGGTGATGACGATCCGCGCCTGTCCCGGGGCGACGTAACCGGCAGTCACTGGCGATCCATCGCTGACCAGCAAGCCGTGCCGCTCTGCCAGTACGGCGAGGTCTTCCGAAACCGCCGGGTTGGCCGTGGGGTCGTCGAGCGAAATGCGGTCGCCATACCCGAGGCCCATCGCGTCGAACCATCCTGCGATCCGCTGCTGTTCAGCCACCGGCAGGCCTTGGCCGCCGGTCTGGACATCGAGCGTGAAATTGGTGCGTTCGACGACCGGCTGGCGGGCGCTGTAAAGCGACTTGTTCTCGGTCGGGAAGCCGCCGCATGCGCCCAGCGCGAGGCCGAGCGATAGTGCGAGCGAGCCGGCGAACTTGCCTTTGATTGCCTTGGCCATTCTACTCTTCCCCTTATTCGAAGCTGAAGCCGGGCTGCGCCGAAGCGCGGCGTGCCTCGCTCTCGCGCTTGGGTTGCTGTTCGCCGTCATCGGCGGGCAGGCCCTGCGATACCGACGGCGCGGCGGGCGTACTCTCGACAGCACGCGGCTTGGGCCGCTCGGCACCAGTGACGCCATCGCTCTGCTGGAAACCCAGCAGGCGCTGGAACTCGGACGGCTTGCGGAAGCCGTCGGTCGGCAGCTTGATATCGTTACCGTCCACCGGCTTCACCAGGTACGGCGTCACCACGATTACCAGCTCGGTCTCTCCCTTGCGGTAGGTGGTCGAGCGGAACAGGTTGCCGAGGATCGGTATGTCACCGAGGCCGGGTGCCTTGTCGATCGTGTTGGTGGCCGAGTTCGACAGCAGCCCCGCGATCATGAAGCTTTGCCCCGACCCGAGTTCGATCGTGGTTTCGGCGCGGCGAGTGGTAAGCGCGGGGACCTCGAACCCGTTGAGCGTGATCGCCCCCTGGCTCGATAGCTCCGATACTTCGGGACGGACGCGCATCGAGATGCGGCCATTGGCGAGAACCGTCGGCGTATAGGCCAGGCTCACCCCGTAGTTCTTGTATTCGATCGTGGTCGTGCCAAGGCCCTGGGCGAGGGGAATCGGAAACTCTCCGCCCGCGAGGAATTCGGCAGTCTCGCCCGACAGGGCGGTCAGATTGGGCTGCGACAGCGTGGTGACGAGCCCCTGCGTCTCCGCAAGATCCAGCGCGGCACCGATATCGAGACCGAGGAACTTGCCGAACGCGCCCAGCGTGCTGCCGGAGGAACCCTGATTGACAATGTTGTAGAGATCGCCCTCGAGGTCGCTCCCCACCGCAACCGGTCCGCCCGGCGAAACCTGCGTGAAGGGAGAGCGACCCTGGCCGATCCCGAACTTGAAGCCGCCGGTCGCATCCACGCTGGTGAGATTGACACCCAGCGCACGCACCACGCTGCGGCTGACCTCGGCAATGCGAACCTGCAGGTTGACCTGTAGCGGTGTCGCCATGCGCAGGCGGCTGATGACATTCGCGTCCGTACCGACATAGGCCTCGACGAGGCGCTGTGCTTCAGCGGCGTCTTCGGGCGCTGCGACCGTGCCGGTCAGCAGGATGACATTTGACCCCATGGTGGCGACCGATATCTTCGCCTGCGGCATGGCCATGGCGAGCAACTGGTCGATGCTGCCGATGTTCGAGCCCACGCGGATATTGGCGGACCAGATGATGTCGCCCGCCGCATTGCTGGCGTAGATCGTGGTTTCGCCGCCGGACTTGCCCATCACGAACAGCTGGCGCTGCGACTTGATCTGCACGTCGGCGATCTCTTCGTTGGCGACGAAGACGTCGGCCATGGTGCCGGGCACATTGACCAGTTCGCCACGGCCGATCGACAGGACGACTTCCGATGTCGGGCGCACGACCGACTGCGCCGTCGCGACGCTTGTCGGTGCAGCTGCCAGCGGCGCGATCGCCAGGCTGGCCAGCAGCAGTTTGGATGTAAGACGACGTTTCATGGCTTGGCCCCCTGAATGGCGTACCTTGTTCTGTTTTCCGCTCATCGACCGCCCACCGGTACCTGCGTGGTTTCCTTGCCGCGCGTGACGCGGACCGTGGGGCCCGAATATGTGAGCGCTTCGGGACCGGCGGTAGGCATTGCGGCCTGCTGCGGGGCGGTCGAGCCCTGCGGCGGAACCGTCCGGCGCTGGAAGCGCGAGACGTCGCCGCCCGTGACAAAACTTGCCTTGCCGTCGATCGGGCGCGACATCGCCTGGCGCAGGATGCGTTCTTCCTCTTCGGGCGTGGCGTCATCGGGGATCGTCACATCACCCGAAGCGATCGCGCGTTCGAGTTCGGTCTGGTTGTCGGCCAGCGAGCGCAGCGACAGGCTGAGCACGCCGATGGTCTGCGCGACGGCGACCTTTTCGGCGATCACCGGAGTGACTTCGAGCGTCACCGTGCGGAACTCCTTCACCACGGTCGAGCCGTCCTCGTTCTTTTCAGACACGGTGGACTGATCGGTGGCCAGAACGCGAAGGTTACGAAGGATGGTTTCCGACGCCTTCAGATTCGCACCCTCGGTGCCATCGACCTCCTGCGTCAGGACCATGTCGACGCGGTCACCCGGGAAGACGAAGCCGGCCACGCCCGACTGGGCGGTCACGGGAACGGTGATGGCGCGCATGCCCGGTGCCAGAGCGGCGGCGAGGAAGCCGCGATCGCCCGGCGCGACCAGCGTGCCCTGCGTGACGGGTTCGCCGGCCGTGATCGGGTGGCGTACCACCGTGCCCAGCAGCTTGCTCATATCGGCTTCGCCGTCGAGGAAATAGGCGTCCTGGACCAGCTCTTCGGGCCACAGCTGGAAGCCGATTGCATCGGCCGTTATGATCGTGCCGACCGGCAGCGCGCGCTGGGCAACCAGGACCTTGGGGCCCTGCGCTTCGACCCGCGCCGCGGCATCGGCCTGCGGTGCGCTTGCGCCGGCGAACATGCTGCGCGCAATCAGCGCCGTACCAACCGCGATTACCAGCGCGGCGATCAGCAGAACCAGCTTCTTCCTATCCATGGCTGTCTAGCCCCCTAATTCGGCCCGCCGGTCAAAGGTGCGGGCAAGTATGGTTTCGTGCCTTACGGGTGAATTGGTTAAGAACGGGTTCTCAACCGCCTGCGACGGGCCCCGCCTGCGCCAGCAACTGTCCGCTGGCGACGATCCAGATGCCCGCGAGCGAGATTGCCGGGCCGTAGGGGACCCATAGGTCCCGTTCGTGCCGGCGAATGATCCGGATCGATCCGAACGTGACGATCAGCAGGACTGCGAACGGTGCTGCAACGAGCGCGATGGCGGCTGAAGCGCTGCTCGCCGCAGCCGCGATCAGCGCTTCGGGCACTGGCAATTGCGGCCCGCCAAGGACCGCGCTCGCGAAGAGGGCCGCGATGAACGTTCCCACCAATAGCATTGCGGTATCGCGCGCCGGACGGGTCCTGATCGTGGTCGAATGCGCCACCCGCCACGCAGCGATCCCCATCGTCAGCACCCAGCCGAGCATCGCCATCGCGATCAGCAGCAAGGTAAATTGCGAGGGCGGGATCCACAGCGCCAGCGCGGTCAGCAGCTTGACGTCGCCGCCGCCCATCTGGCGAATGGTGAACAGCACGCAGCAGGTTGCGAAGACCAGCAGGGCCAGTCCGATCTGGAAGCCGATGCCGGGCCAGAGCGGCAATCCGATCGACAGCCAGTACAGCGGCGCACCAAGCGCAACGGTCAGCGTCAGCCGGTTGCTGATCGTCCGGTGCCTGAGGTCGGTCACGATTACCCAGAGCAGTGCGATTGCCAATCCGGCAAGCAATACGTAGGTGAAAATCTGGTTTTGCATGACGCTCCGCAAGCTCTGCTTCGGACGGCAGTGATAGCGCAGCGTGCTTACCAAAAAGTAACCATAGAGGAGGCCGCGGACACCAGCATGCCAGCGCCACAGGAAACCTTCGACCGCCGCGCCATTCCCGCGTCCGCGACCGAATCGCGTTTCGTCCTGCCCGATGGACATGCGATCAGGCGGATCGACTGGCCGGGATCGGGCGGCGGCAAACGGGGATCGATCCTGTTCCTTCCCGGGCGCGGCGACTTCTACGAAAAATATCTCGAAACGCTCGATCACTGGCATGGCGAAGGCTGGCGCGTGACCGCCGCCGACTGGCGCGGCCAGGCCGGTTCGGGGCGGCTCGGCGGCGACGCGGTGACCGGCCACGTCGCGGATTTCACCGACTGGACCACCGATCTCGCGCAGCTGTGGCGTGCGTGGAAGGAAGACACCCCCGGGCCGCATGTCCTGGCCGGCCATTCGATGGGTGGGCACCTGGTGATGCGCGCATTGGTCGACGGCCAGGTCGATCCCGATGCGGCGGTGCTCAGCGCACCGATGATCGGCATGGCGGGGCCCCCGCTGCCGCTGGGCCTGCTGCACATGGTGGCGCGCTTGATGACGCGGATCGGCGATCCCCGGCGCCAGGCCTGGAAATGGAGCGAGAAACCGGGCGAAATGCCGGCTGACCGCAACGCCCTGCTGACCCATGACGGCGGGCGCTATGCCGACGAGCTATGGTGGCGCGAACAGCGCCCCGAACTGGTCATGGGCCCCGGCAGCTGGGGCTGGGTCGAACGGGCCTATGCCTCGGTGCGGCACCTTGCCCGCAAGGGCATGCTCGAAACGGTCCGCGTGCCGGTGCTGGTGCTGAGCACTGCAGCGGACCGGCTGGTGAGCCATGCCGCCGCGGTCCGCGCGGCCGAGCGCTTGCCGCAGGGCAAACTGATCGCCTTCGGCGACGAGGCGCGCCATGAGATCCTGCGCGAGGTTGATCCGGTGCGGGCGCGGGCGCTGGCCGGGATCGCCGAATTCCTCGACCGCGTCGCGCCGGCGGGAGCAAGGCCATGACCGCCGATTTCGCGATCGTCGGCGCCGGCATTGCGGGTGCCAGCCTGGCCGCCGAACTGGCCGAGGGCGGCGCCAGCGTGCTGGTGCTCGAGGCGGAGGATGAACCCGGCTACCACGCGACCGGACGATCCGCCGCATTCTGGGAGGAATGCTATGGCGGGCCCGAGATCGTGCCGTTGACGCTGGCATCGGGCCCGTTCCTGCGCGACGGCGGTTTCCTACGTCAGCGCGGCGCCCTCTACATCGCGCGCGAGGGCGACGAGGAACTGGTGACCGACTTCATGCAGCGTTTCGTCCCGACCGGTGCGACGATCCAGCACCTGGGACGCGCCGACCTGCAAAAGCGGCTTCCCGGAGTCCGTCACGAATGGTCCGATGCGATCTGGGAGCCGGTCTGCGCCGATATCGACGTGGCCGCACTGCACGCGCATTATCTGGCGCGCATGCGTGCCGCCGGGGCGCAGCTGGAATGCCGTGCACGGGTGTCGGGGCTCAAACGCGACGGCGGACGCTGGGAGATCGCGACCGACCGCGGCGCCGCCCACCATGCAGCGACCATCGTCAACGCTGCCGGCGCCTGGGCCGACGATCTGGCGACGATGGCAGGTGCGCAGCCCGCCGGGATCGAACCCTATCGCCGCACGGTGGCGCAGCTGCGGATCGATCCGCCTGTGTCGAATGATCTCCCGCTGGTGCTCGACATTCGCGGCCGGTTCTATTTCAAGCCCGAATCCGGGCGTCTGTGGGTCAGCCCGCACGACGAAGTGCCGAGCGAGGCGTGCGATGCCGCGCCCGAAGAGATGGCTGTCGCCGAGGCGATCGCGCGGCTCGAGGAAGTGGTCGACTGGCGGGTGGAAGCGGTCGAGCACAAGTGGGCCGGGCTGCGCAGCTTCGCCAAGGACCGCCGACCGGTCTACGGTTACGATCGCGCAGTCGAAGGCTTCGCCTGGTTCGCGGGGCAGGGCGGCTTCGGTATCCAGACATCGCCGGCTGCCGCGCGCCTCGGCCGCCAATTGCTGCTGGGCGAGGCACGCGACGCCCTGACCGAAACGCTCGACGCCGAGCTTTATTCACCGGCGCGCTTCGCCTAGCCAAAAATGCGCCGGGCGCTAGGATGCGCCGGATCACGCCAGCGATTCAGGAAGGGAAAACATGGCTCATCACTTCGAAATCTACCGCGACAAGGCCGATGAATACCGCGTGCGGTTCAAGTACAATTCGGAGGTGATGTTCTCGACCGAAGGCTATGCTTCGAAGGCGAGCGCGCAGAACGCCATCGATTCGATCAAGAAGAACGGACCCGAGGCGGAGATCGTCGACAACAGCTGATCAGGCGGTGCGCGCGATCCGTTCCGCCTCGTCGCTGGCGAGGCGGTCCACCCGCTCGTTCTCGGGATGGCCCGCGTGGCCCTTGACCCAGTGCCATGCGACGCGGTGATGCGCGGTCAGCTCGATCAGGTCGTGCCATAGATCGGCGTTGCGGACCGGCTTCTTGCTGGCATTGACCCAGCCGCGTTTCTTCCAGCCGTGGACCCACTTGGTGATCCCGTCGATCAGGTACTTGCTGTCGGTATAGAGATCGACCTCGCAGGGTTCGATCAATGCACCCAGCGCCTTGATCGCGGCGATCATCTCCATGCGGTTGTTGGTGGTGTCGGGATCGCCGCCAACCAGTTCCTTTTCATGCGGCCCCATGCGCAGCAGCGCGCCCCAGCCGCCGGGACCGGGATTGCCCTTGCAGGCCCCGTCGGTGAATATTTCGACTTGCTTCATGCGAAGGCGCTCTGGCCGCTGGCGCGGTAGAATTCCATCCGCCTGACGAAATCCATCGGGTCCTTGCGGTGGACAAGCGCGTCGTCGGGCGTGTCGAGCCAGTCCTGCGCGCGGCTGGCGATGAACCGCAGGCACGCGCCCTCGGCCAGCAGCGGCAGCGCGGCCCGTTCGTCATGGCCGAGCGGGCGCAAAGTTTCATATCCCTCGATCAGCGCCCGGCCGAGCGCGCGATTACAGCGGGCGCCGGTCCCGTCGAAGCACCAGGCGGCATGGGTCACGGCGAGATCGTACGCCATCGACCCGGTGCAGGCGAAATAGAAATCGATCATTCCGGTTACGCGGTCGCCAAGCATCAGGACGTTGTCGGGAAACAGGTCCGAATGGATGATCGACCGGGGCAGGGCGCGGGGCCATCCGTGCACGATCGCCTCGCCTGTCTCTAGGATCGGGGGCAGATCCGGATCGATCGTGCCCAGCGCTGCCGCGCCGCATTGCTTGAGGATATCCAGAGTGTCGCCCGGCTCGAGCGTGCTGGTGCGCGATTGCGGGAAGTCGCGCGCGGCGAGATGGATCTGCGCCAGTGCGCTGCCCACCGCTCCGGCCTGCCCGGGCGTCGGGGCACTGGGCGAAAGACCGGGAAGGAATTCGATCAATGCCACGGCCTTGCCGTCCACCATCCGCCAAGCCGCTCCGTCGCGGTCATGAATGGTGCGCGGCACGGGGCAGCCGCCTGCCGAAAGGTGATCAAGCAGCCCGAGGAAAAAGGGCAGGTCGGCGGTCTCGATGCGCCTTTCGTACATCGTCAGGATAAACCGGCCCTGCGTGGTTTCCAGCAGCCAGTTGGAATTCGAGACGCCTTCGGCGATGCCCTTGAAGGAAACCAGCCGGCCGACGTCGTAATGCTCCATCAGCCGAGCGAGATCTTCGGCCCCTAGATGGGTATAGACCGCCACGTCAGTCGGTGAGTTGGCGCGGCAGCTTGAAGATCATGTTCTCTTCGGTGGCGGCGATCACCTCTTCCTCGACCAGCCGCCAGTCGGAGAGCCGGTCGACCACTTCGCGGACGAGCTTTTCGGGTGCCGAAGCCCCTGCCGTCAGGCCGATCGTGCCTATGCCCTCGAGCCAGGCCGGATCCATTTCGTCGGCACGCTGGATGAGATAGGCGGTGGTGCCCAGCCGTTCGGCCACTTCCACCAGCCGCAGCGAGTTGGAGGAATTGGGTGCACCGATAACCAGCACCAGGTCGCAGCTCGCCGCGATCTGCTTGACCGCCGCCTGCCGGTTGCTGGTGGCATAGCAGATGTCTTCCGCCTTGGGCGCAACGATCTGCGGGAAACGCGCTTCGAGCGCCGCGATGATGTCGCGCGTATCGTCGACCGAGAGCGTGGTCTGCGAGAGGTAGGAGAGATCGTCATCGGGACCGAAGTCGAGCTCAGCGACGTCGTCGATCGTCTCGACCAGCGTGATCCTCCCCTCGGGCACCTGGCCCATCGTGCCAATCACTTCCGGGTGACCCGCATGACCGATGAACAGGATGTGCTGGCCCTTTTCGATCTGCCGTTCGGCCTGGCGGTGAACCTTACTCACCAATGGGCAGGTGGCGTCGACATACAGCATCTTGCGCCGTTCGGCTTCTGCCGGGATCGCTTTGGGCACTCCATGCGCGCTGAACACGACCGGTGCGTCGTCGGGCACCTCGTCGAGTTCCTCGACGAAGATCGCGCCCTTCGCCTTCAAGCTGTCGACGACATAGCGATTGTGCACGATTTCATGCCGGACATAGACCGGGGCACCGTATTTCTGCAGCGCACGCTCGACGATCTCGATGGCGCGGTCGACCCCTGCACAGAAGCCGCGCGGCGCCGCGATCAGGAGCTTGAGGAGCAGGCGCGGATCGTTTCCGCTGGTGCCGGGCGTGGATGGAAAGGGGGCATTCATGTCCCGCCCTCTAGCGCTTTCGCGCAGGCCAAGCTAGGGCGTCCCGCAGCCTGAGGGGCTACGAATTCGAATGACCGCAAAAGGGAAATTAGCCGCATGACCATCCGCACCCGTCTGCTGCCCGCACTCGCTGCCGGTCTTGCGCTTGCCGGCTGTTCTACGGAAGGCGATCTGGTTCTCAACCAGGGGGTCGGCATTTCGGCGGTCCGCTCGACCTGCCCGGCGGTCGGTATTCCCGATTATACCGGCGATATCACCACCTTCCGTGCCCCGGGTGCGACGACGCAGGCGGATCTCGATGTCACGGCGGCAATCACCAACCTGCGTTCGAACTGCAACGAAGAAGCGGGCGACCGGGTCTATACCGAAGCCAGTTTCGACGTTGTTGCCCGCCGCAGCGACACCACTGGCAGCCGCACGGTCACGCTGCCCTATTTCTCCACCGTGCTGCGCGGCGGTTCCTCGGTGGTCAGCAAGCGGGTCGGCAATGTCACCCTGCAGTTCGCCGACGGGCAGGAACGTGCGCAGGCCAGCGGCACGGCGGCCGCCTATGTCGATCGCGCTGCCGCGACGCTGCCCGAGGATATCCGCGAGCAGATCACCCGCAAGCGCGAACCGGGCGATCCCGACGCTGCGCTCGATCCGCTGGCCGATCCCGCGGTGCGGGCCGCAGTGCAGCGCGCCACCTTCGAACTGCTGGTGGGTTTCCAGCTGACCGAAGCGCAGCTGCGCTACAACGCCACCCGCTAGGGCGCTGCGGGGCACGCCTCGCATCTTGCCATTTCGCGCCGATACGCTAGGCGCGCGCCATGGCTGATTTGCACACTCTTCACGCGGCGTTCGCCGCCCGGATCGACGCGGTTTTGAACGCTCTCGAGATGGAGGGCGTGCTGCCTGCCGATACGCCCCGCGGCAATGTCGCGGTCGAGCCGCCGCGCGATCCCTCGCATGGGGACCTGGCGACGAATGCCGCGATGGTGCTGGCCAAGCCGGCCAAGACCAATCCGCGCGCGCTGGCGGAGAAGATCGTCGAGCATCTGCAGCGCGAACCCGACATCGACGCTGCCGATATTGCCGGACCCGGCTTCATCAACCTGCGTCTTTCGCCCGACGCTTGGCGCCGCGAGCTGCTGGCGATCGCCGAGCTGGGCGACGACTATGGCCGTTCCGCGCTGGGTGACGCGCAGACGGTCAATGTCGAATATGTCTCCGCCAATCCGACCGGTCCGATGCACATGGGCCACTGCCGCGGCGCGGTAGTGGGCGATGCGCTGTGCGGCCTGCTCGAATGGGCGGGCTACCGGGTCGTGCGCGAATATTACGTGAACGATGCCGGCGGGCAGGTCGACGTGCTCGCGCGCTCGGCGCATATGCGTTATCGCGAGGCGCTGGGCGACGATATCGGCGCCATTCCCGAAGGGCTGTATCCGGGCGACTACCTCAAGCCGGTGGGCGAGCGGCTCGCGCAGGAATTCGGCGCTGCCTACAAGGACGCCGACGAAAGCGAATGGCTCGAGCTGTTCCGTCACCGTTCGGTCGCCGCGATGATGGAAATGATCCGCGCCGATCTCGCGCTGCTGGGCATTCACCACGACCTGTTCTCCTCCGAAGCCGAACTGCAGGCAGCGAAGAAGCCCGAAGCCGCCGAGGCGTGGCTGCGCGAAAAGGGCCTAGTCTACGACGGCGTGCTCGAGGCGCCCAAGGGCAAGGCACCGCCCGAGGACTGGGAGCCGGTCGAACTGCCGCTGTTCCGGTCGACCGAATTCGGCGACGACCAGGACCGTCCGATCAAGAAGTCGAACGGGGCGTGGACCTATTTCGGTGCCGATCTCGCCTACCACTTCCAGAAGGCCGAGAATGCCGATGCGCTGATCGACATCTGGGGCGCCGACCATGCCGGTACGGTCAAGCGGATCAGGGCCGCGGTCGCCGCGCTGACCAAGGGTGCCGGGCGCGATGTGCCCTTCGACGTTAAGCTGGTGCAGATGGTCAAGCTGCTGCGCGACGGCGAACCGGTTAAGATGTCCAAGCGTTCGGGGACCTTCGTGACCTCGGCCGAGGTCGTCGAAGAGGTCGGCAAGGACGTCGTGCGCTTCACTATGCTCACGCGCAAACCCGATGCGCAGATGGAATTTGACTTCGCCAAGGTGGTCGAAGCATCGAAGGACAACCCGGTCTTCTATCTCCAGTATGCCCATGCGCGCATCCATTCCACGCTGCGCAAGGCGGGCGTTGCGCCCGGCAGCGACAATCTCGACCGCCTGGGTGCGGACGAGCTGGCGCTGGTCCGCGAGGCGGCCCAGTTCCCGCGCGTGGTCGAAGCGGCCGCCAAGGCGCGCGAACCGCACCGGATCGCTTTCTTCCTCGGCGACCTCGCCGCTGCCTTCCACAGTTTCTGGAACGCGGGTAACGATGATCCCGCGATGCGGATCATCCAAGAAAGCGACCCCGAGCTTACGGCGGCGCGGCTGTTCCTGGCATCGCAGGTCGCGCAGGTGATCCGCAACGGCCTCGCCATTCTTGGGGTCGAGGCAGTGGAGGAGATGTGAGCATGACGGGGGCGAGCGCTTACGGCAGTGGCGGCGAGTGGGAGAACGAGGACCAGCTCGACCTCGCCGATGACGAGAGCCTTCCCTGGCTCGAGGCGGGCGAGGACGAGGAGCAGGCCGCGGGTTTCGACACCTCGCGGTTGATCCTGCTGGGCGTACTGGCGCTGATCGTGCTGGCCCTTGTGGTCGGGGCGATCTGGTTCGTGGCCAACCAGACGTCCGACGAGCCCGAAGCCGATGGCAGCGTGATCGCCGCCCCGGACGAGCCCTACAAGAGCAAGCCCGAAGACCCGGGAGGCAAGACCTTTGCCGGCACGGGCGATACCAGTTTCGCCGTGGGTGAGGGGCAGACGCGTGAAGGCCGGCTGGCCGAACCGACCACGACGCCGGCCGCCGCGGCTGACGACAGCGATGGTTCGGACGCGGGCAATGCTGCGGCGCCGGGCACGCCTTCGGGTACGGCGGTCCAGGTCGGTGCCTATCCGCGACGCGAAGATGCCGAGGCCGCGTGGTCCAACCTGATGCGGCAGACCGAAGCGCTCAACGGCGTCCGCCACCGGGTGGTCGAGGCACAGGTCGATATCGGACAGGTCTACCGGCTGCAGGCGCTCGCGGGCGACCGGGCCTCCGCCAATCGGCTCTGTGCGGCGCTGAAGGCCGACGGCCTCGCCTGCTTCGTCAAATAGAGCGGCCTCGCATCCGGTATCCACACCTGTCGCGCGCCGCGAACTTGCGGGAACGCGCGCCGCGGCGCATTTTCAGCAGATGACACCCGCCATTTTCGGCATCGCCGGGACCGCACTGGGCGCCGACGAGCGCGCCTTCTTCAAGGACGCCGACCCGGCGGGCTACATCCTCTTTGCGCGCAATTGCGAGAGCAAGGACCAGCTGCGCGCGCTGACCGACGAACTGCGCGCGATCCACGGACGCGATCGGCTGGTCATCTCGATTGATCAGGAAGGTGGACGGGTCGCCCGGATGAAACCGCCCGTGTGGCAGGCTTATCCCGCGGGTGAAGCATTCGCTGCCCTGTGGGACGTCGCCCCCGCTTCGGCGATCGAGGCCGCCCGCGCCAATGCCGAAGCCATGGGCCGCGAACTGGCCACCATGGGGGTCACCGTCGATTTCCATGCGCCATTCGATGTCCGGCGCCCCGAAACCGACGATGTCATCGGGGATCGTGCGCTGGGCAGCGATCCGTTGCAGGTCGCCGCGCTCGGCCGGGCGGTGCTCGACGGGCTGGGCCGGGCGGGGGTCGTTGGCTGTCTCAAGCATATGCCCGGCCATGGCCGCGCCACTTGCGATTCGCACAAGGAGCTGCCGCATGTCGCCGCCAGCGATGCCGAACTCGAAGTGGATATCGAGCCGTTCCGCACGCTTGCTGCGCATCCGCTGGGGATGAGCGCGCATATCGTTTTCGAAGCCTGGGATGCCACGGTGCCGACAACGCTTTCCGAGACGGTCGTACGGGACATAATCCGCGGCCGGATCGGGTTCGACGGGCTGTTGCTGACCGACGATATCGACATGCAGGCGCTCGACGGCACCATTGCCGAACGCTCGCGCCGCGCACTCGCGGCGGGATGCGACATCGTGCTCAATTGCTGGGCCAGGATGGAGGACCAGCAGGCGATCGCCGATTTGGGGAAGACGATGTCCGACCAGTCGGCGCGCCGGCTTGAAAGGGTGCATGCGGCGATGCATCCGCCTTCCGATGGCCCCGATACGGACGAGTTGCTGGCCAAGCGCGACGCATTGCTCGCGCTGGCGGAAAAGCGCGCGGCGTGACCGACAGCGGCCTGCTGTTCCCCGAGGACGATACCGCGCCGCAGGAGGATTGGGACGGCATCGCGGCAGAGGCGGCAGTCGATGAGAATGCGCTCTATCTCGAGCTCGATGGCTGGGAGGGTCCGCTCGACCTGCTGCTCGACCTCGCGCGGCGGCAGAAGGTCGATTTGCGGTCGATCTCGATCCTCGCTCTGGTCGACCAATATCTCGACTACATCGACCATGCCGAGGCGCTGAAGCTCGAACTGGCGGCCGACTATCTCGTGATGGCCGCCTGGCTCGCCTATCTCAAATCGGCCATGCTTCTTCCGAAGGACGAGAAAGAAGCCCCCGGGCCCGAAGAACTCGCCCTCAGGCTGCAACTGCGCCTGCAGCGGCTTGGCGCGATGCGCGATGCAGCGGCCCGGCTGATGGGCGGCAACCGGATCGGCCGCGATGTTTTCCTGCGCGGCGCGCCCGAAGGGCTCGAGATCGAACGCAAGACGCGTTGGCGCTGCGACCAGTTCGCGCTGATCGAGGCCTATGGGCGCGTGAAGGCGCGGACCGCCCCGGCGATCCACATGGTGCGCGAACGACCGGTGATGACGCTAGAATCGGCGCTCGACCGGGTATCCAACATGCTCGGCGTGACGCTCGACTGGATCGAACTGCGCGATTTCCTGCCCCCGCACGCGGAACCCCGCCTGCGCAAGTCGGCGCTCGCCTCGAGCTTCGTCGCCGCGCTGGAACTGGCGCGGCTGGGCAAGGCCGAATTGCAGCAGGACGATACGTTCGGACCGCTCCGGTTGCGGCGGGTCACCGGCTGATGGACGATCTCGCCCGCGCCATCGAAGCCGCGCTGTTTGCAGCGGAAGAGCCGATGACTGCCGAAGCGCTCGCCGGTTTCCTGGGCGACGCGGCGGTCGGCGACGTGCGCCAGGCGCTGCGCAGCGTGGCGCAGGATTACGAACCGCGCGGCATCCATCTGGTCGAGCGAAGCAAACGCTGGCATTTCGAAACCGCGCCCGATCTCGCGCACCTCCTGCGCCGCGAGCAAGAGCAGATCAGGCGGCTGAGCCGCGCGGCTACCGAAGTGCTGGCGATCATTGCCTATCACGAACCGGTCAGCCGCGCGGAAATCGAATCGATCCGCGGGGTGCAGACGAGCGGCGGGACGCTCGACGTGTTGATGGAAGCGGGATGGGTCAGGATCGCGGGCCGCCGAGAGGTGCCGGGTAGGCCGACGATCTATGCGACGACGCCCGAATTCCTCGAGCATTTCGGCCTGTCGAGCCGGCGCGACCTGCCCGGAATCGCGGAATTGCGCGCCACCGGCCTGCTCGACCCGGTCGACGATGCCTATGACGAGTTGATGGGAGAGGCCACAGGCGAGGATGGGGCGGACGATACCGAGCGAAGCGACGATCCCGAAGAGAGCTGACTGGCGCTAAGCCCGCGCAACGCCTATATTCGCATCCAAGCAATGTGAAAGAGAAGGTCCCATGGGTCTCAGTGTCTGGCAGCTCGCCATTATCGCCGTCGTCGTGCTCGTCCTATTCGGTCGCGGGCGGATTTCCGAAATGATGGGCGATTTCGGCAAGGGCATCAAAAGCTTCAAACAGGGCATGAACGAAGACGACGCGCCCGCCAAGCAGCTCGGCCATGAAGCCAAGCCCGCCGACGAGGCACTCAAGCCCGACCAGGTCAAACAGACCACCGACACCAAGTGATCCGCTAGCGGGCGGAGGCAGGCCATGTTCGATATCGGCGCCAGCGAATTGCTGGTGATCGTCATTGTGGCGATCCTCGTGATCGGCCCCAAGGACATGCCCAAGGCGCTGCGCCACGCGGGCCGCTGGATCGGCAAGCTGCGCCGCATGTCCAACCATTTCCGCGCCGGGCTCGACGAAGTCGTCCGCCAGGCCGAGATCGAGGAAATGGAAGACAAGTGGGCCGCGCGGAACAAGGAAATCATGGCCAAGTATCCCGACGGTTCCTCGCCGGAAGGGGGCGCGCCGGAGAACCTCCTGCCCGACCAGCCGATGGAACCGCTGGCTGCGGCAGGCGAGGTGCCCGATGCCGATGCCGCGGCGGAAGCCGCGATCAAGCGTGCCGCCCCGGTCAAGGCGGCCGAACATTCGGACGAACCCACCCTGCCGCTCGACCCTCCGCCCCTGGGCAAGGATAGCTGACATGGCAGTGATCAAGGACATCGACGAAAGCCAGGCCCCGCTGCTCGATCACCTGATCGAACTGCGCGGACGGCTGGTGCGCTGCGTGCTGGCGCTGGCGCTTGCCTTCGGCGTGTGCCTCTACTTCGCCGATCCAATCCTCGGCTTCCTCATCCAGCCGCTCAAGAATGCCTTTCCCGTGGGCGAAGGCCAGCTGATCTTCACCAAGCTCTACGAGGTCTTTTTCGTCGAGCTGAAAGTCGCCCTGTTCGCCGGCTTCTGCCTGAGCTTCCCGATCATCGCCAACCAGCTATGGGCGTTCATCGCACCGGGGCTCTACGCCAAGGAAAAGCGGGCCTTCCTGCCGTTCCTGCTGGCAACGCCGATCCTGTTCGGGATGGGTGCGGCGCTGGCGTATTACGTCGTCATGCCCACCGCCTTCCGCTGGTTCCTCGGCTTCGAGGGAACCGCGGGCGGGATGGAGATCCAGGCGCTGCCGACCGCCAACGAATACCTCGGCCTGGTCATGCAGTTCATCCTCGCTTTCGGGATGAGCTTCCTGCTGCCGGTGCTGCTGCTGCTGCTGCATCGCGCGGGTCTTGTCACGCGCGACCAGCTGGTGTCCGCCCGGCGCTATGTGATCGTGCTGATCGTGGCGCTCGCAGCGATCATCACGCCGCCGGACCCCGGTTCGCAACTGCTGCTCGCGGTTCCGCTGCTGCTGCTGTTCGAAGGTTCGCTGGTGCTGATGCGGCTGACCGATCGGCGCCGCCGTACCGACAACGACGGTGCCGACGAGGCTCAGTCCGCTTCGTAGACCTTGCGCCCGCCGACCCAGGTTTCCAGCACCTTGGTCGCGCGCAGTTCGGCAGGCGAGGCCAGCAGCGGATCGCGGTCGATCAACACGAAATCTGCGCGTTCACCGGGCAGCAGCCGGCCGAACCGGCCTTCGGCGAACCCGGCATAGGCCGCTGCGCTGGTAAAGCCGGCCAGCGCCTGTTCGCGATTGACGCGTTCCTCGGGTCGCCAGCCGCCGAACGGTTCGCCATTCGCATCCATCCGCGTGGTTGCTGCGGCGAGGCCGGCGAAGGGATCGGGCGATTCGACCGGAGCGTCCGAGCCGAAGGCCAGTCGCCCGCCAAGCTGCAGGATGCTGTTCCAGGCATAGGCGCCGTCGAGCCGATCCGGCCCCAGCCGCGCTTCGGCCATCGAGCGGTCGCTGGTCTGGTGAACCGGCTGCATCGAGGCGATGACGCCGTTCTGTCCGAAACCGGACAGGTCCGCCGGATCGATGATCTGCGCGTGTTCGATCCGCCAGCGCCGGTCGCCGGGGAAGCTTTCGCTCAGCTCGGCGATCGCGGCCAGCGCGTCGGCATTTGCGGCAGTCCCGATCGCGTGGATCGCGGGCTGGAAATTGCCCTGCGCGGCGCGGACCAGGATGTTGCGCAGCTTGGCCGGGCCGGTCAGCGGCAGGCCGGTGTTGCCGGGATCGTCCGCATAGGGCTGCTTGAGCCATGCACCGCGGCTGCCCAGCGCGCCGTCGAGGTAGATCTTGATCCCGTTCATGCGCAGCTTGTCGTCATACAGCCACGGCGTGGGACGGGCGCCGGCGATCAGTTCCATCTCGTCCGGACCAGCGGCATAGGCCATGATCCGCAGTGTCAGAGCATCCTTGTCGCCCGCGCGGCGGAAGGTCTGCCAATCCTCGATCGTCGTGCCCATGTCGGCCACGGCGGTAATGCCGTTGCGGTGGAGGACCTCCTGTGCCTTGGCGAAGGCAAGGTCGCGCTCGGTCGGGCGCGGGGCGGGAATGGCGCGGGTCATCAGGCTTTCGGCGGCATCGACGAAGACCCCCGACGGGGCCTGCGAACCGGGCATGCGTTCGACCCGCCCCCCGGCAGGGCTTTCCGTCGTCGCGGTGATCCCTGCGGCTTCCATTGCCATCGTATTGGCCCAGCCGGCGTGGCCGTCGACGCGCTGCAGGTACACCGGACGATCGGCGACCGCGCTGTCGAGCTCGGCAGCGGTGGGGAACCTGCCGAGGCCCCATTTCTCCTGATTCCAGCCGCGGCCGAGAATCCAGGGCCGGGCCTCGTTTTCGGCAGCGAAACGGCGGATCTTGTCGAGCGCTTCCTCGAGCGAATTCGTATCGGACAGGTCGAGCGTGAGCGCGCCGATGCCGATGCCCATGACATGCGCGTGCGCATCGATCAGCCCGGGGATCATGACTGCACCGTCGCCGTCTTCGCGGAAGTCGGTCTGCGGCACTTCGTCCCGCGCGGTCAGGATCTGCGCGACCTTGCCCTCGTCGTCGATCACCAGCGCGGTGAACCGCTTAAGCTTGCCATCCTCGCCGATCGTAAGACCCTCGACATTGTCGACCAGCACGTCCGCCGCGGCGGGCGTGGCGAGCGCAAGAGCCAGGGTGGATACGAGGAATTTGAATGACATGTCAGGCAGTCCCGTCTCGGTTAAGCGCGCCCAGCGATAAGGCATAGCTTGGTAGAGGCAAACCCTTTCGGCGATTGCGCCGCGCCCCAGCGCGCCGTAGGGGCGCAGACCATGACCCAAGCATCCTCCGCGCATGCCGACGCCCCCAAGGCGACCGACCAGCTGACCCTCGCCGATGTCCGCGCGGCCGCCGCACGCATCGCTGGTGCGGTTGTCCGTACGCCGATGCTGCGTTCGCAGACGCTGTCGGACATCGCCGGTGCGGATATCTGGCTGAAATTCGAAAACCACCAGTTCACTGCCGCCTACAAGGAGCGCGGCGCGCTGAATGCGCTGCTGCAGCTGAGCGACGAACAGCGCGCGCGCGGCGTCATCGCGGCATCGGCGGGCAACCACTCGCAGGGTCTGAGCTACCACGGACGCCGGCTGGGCGTGCCGGTGACCATCGTCATGCCGCAGACCACGCCGAGTGTTAAGGTGATGCAGACAGAAAGCGTCGGCGGCCAGGTGGAGCTGGTGGGCGAGACCTTCGATGAAGCCTATGCTCATGCGCGCGAGCTCGAGCGCGAACGCTGGCTTACCTTCGTCCATCCCTTCGATGATCCGCAGGTCGCGGCAGGGCAGGGCACCGTCGCGCTCGAGATGCTGGAGGAGAAGGACGATTTCGACTGCCTGGTCGTGCCGATCGGCGGCGGCGGGCTGATGAGCGGCATGGCCACCGTGGCCCGGGCGCTCAAACCCGAGATCGAAATGGTCGGTGTGCAGGCTGAACTTTTCCCTTCGATGTACTCGGCCGTGACCGGGGACGAGCGCCCCTGCGGGGGCGATACGCTGGCCGAAGGCATTGCCGTGAAGGCCCCGGGCCAATTTACGCGCCAGATCATTGCCGAGCTGGTCGACGAAGTGCTGCTGGTCAAGGAATCGACGCTCGAACATTCGGTCTCGCTGCTGTTGCAGATCGAGAAGACCGTGGTCGAAGGGGCAGGCGCTGCCGGGCTCGCCGCGGTGCTGTCCAATCCCGAAAGGTTCGCCGGCAAGACCGTGGGACTGGTGCTGTGCGGCGGCAATATCGACACCCGCCTGCTGGCCAACGTGTTGCTGCGCGACCTGGCGCGTTCGGGCCGCCTCGCACGGTTGCAGGTGGTGTTGCAGGACCGCCCCGGCGCGCTGTTCAAGGTCATGCGCGAATTCAACGCGCATGACGTCAACATCATCGAAATCTACCACCAGCGGATCTTCACCACGCTGCCGGCCAAGGGTCTGACCGCCGAGATCGAGTGCGAAGCCCGCGATGGCGGCCAGATCGATCGGCTGGTCGAAAACCTGCGCGCCAAGGGCTATGTCGTCGAACTGGCCGAACTGGCCTGAACCGGGGCCTCGATGACGCCGCTCGGCGGAAGAACGGGGCCGTTTGGCGAGGGGTGGTGGCTTTTCATGGTAAAGAGGGTTTTAACAAAGAACCCGCTCTGGCATTGATAGGCGCAGCAGGTAATTGTCCCCGCCGCCAAAAGGACGTCGCCGAAAGTGACCGCACCGATACGCTTCCCCCGCTTTTTCGTGACCAGCCCCGCGCCGTGTCCGTACCTGCCGGGCAAGAGCGAGCGGAAGGTGTTCACCGAACTGCGCGACGACAATGCCGACGAATTGAACGAAGCGCTCGGCCGGATCGGGTTTCGCCGTAGCCAGACCGTGGCCTACCGCCCCTCGTGCCTCGATTGCCATGCCTGCGTATCGGTGCGGGTCGTGGCGAAGGAATTCCGCCCGTCCTCGTCGCAGAAGCGCACGCTCAAGGCGAATGACGATCTGATCGCGACCGAATGCCGCCCCTGGGCGACGGCAGAACAGTTCGAACTGCTGCAGAAGTACCTCGCTGCGCGGCACCCCGGTGGGGGCATGACGCAAATGGAGGAAAGTGACTTTGCAGATATGGTGGAACACACCAGTGTTACCAGCTATGTGATTGAATATCGGGAGCCGGGCATCGGCACCGAACCGGGGCGTCTCGTGGGGGCGTGCCTAACTGACTATCAGGGTGACGGGCTGTCGATGATCTACAGCTTCTATGACCCTGAACATGGGGATCGCGCCGGTCTTGGGAACTACATCATTCTCGACCACATTCGCCGTGCGGCCGACAATGGGCTGCCTTTCGTCTACCTCGGCTATTGGGTCGAAGGGGCCGAGCGAATGCAGTACAAGGTCCGCTACCGCCCGCTCGAACGGCTCACCCGCGGTGGGTGGGAGCGCATGCCCGATGCGGAACAGAAGCAGCTTATCGCCGCTGCAACCGCGCCGCGAGCCAAGCGCCGCGACGATCCGCTTCCTGCGAAAGACGGGCTTGCTGCAGAGTATAAGGTCGACGACTGAGGTCGCGCGCGGCGCGCTTGCGACCTGTCTTGCCCTCGCGGCGTTTGCGGGTGCGCAGCCAGCAGTTGCGCAGGATACATCCGCGCCGGCGTCTCTTGAGGACCTGATCCCCGACAGCGCGGTCGACAATCCCGAAGCCTGGGCACAGCAGGGCACCGATGAGGGTATGACCAGCGCCGAACCCGTGCTGGCGGCCGAAACGCCGATCGCCGATCTGCCCGCCATGCCCGTCGCATGGCCCGACGATGTCGAGATCGAACCGCTCGAGCCGCTCGAACCGGAAGGCGATATCCAGTTCGCGGACCTGCTCGAGGATGCGCCGCAAATCGCTTTCGAAGACGCGGAAATCGAGACGCTGTCCGATTCGCTGGTGCTCGGCTTTCCGCAGAAGGAGCCGCCTTTCACCGAGCGCGGAGACTTCGTCGACCGGTTCGAAGCGCTCTCGACGATCGAAGAACTCGACAATGGCGATGAGAACGTCGCCCAGCTGGCGGCGCGCGCGCGCGAGGACGAGGAACTGCTGGCGACGCTGCTGCGGGTCTATGGCTATTACGATGGCGAAATCGTCCGCACGATCGCCACGCGTGACGCCGGCGAGGATAGCGCCGACCAGAATCCCCGCGTCCGTTTCGATGTCATTCCCGGGCCGCGCTATACCTATGGCGCGATAGACCTGGGCGAGCTCGACACGGCGACCGATGCGGCAGAGCTGCGCGATTCCTTCGACATCCAGCCGGGCGAATATTTGCAGTCCGACACGATCCTGGCCGAACAGTTCGACCTCGACCGTGCGCTGGGCGAAACCGGCTATGCCTTCGCCGAAATCGACGAACCCGAATTGCTCATCGATCACGATCGGGTCGAGGGCGATCTGACGATGCCGGTGCGCCCGAATGGCAAATATGTCTTCGGCGGCGTCGTAAGCGACGACGAGGCGTTTCTTTCAAGCCGCCATCTCGAGCGTATCGCCCGTTTCGAACCGGGCGATGTCTACCAGCGCAGCCTCGAGTTCGACCTGCGCCGCGCGATAACCGCGACAGGGCTGGTCTCCAGCGCCAGCGTCGAAGCCCGCGAAATCGAGGCCCCGCAGGGCGACGAGCCGGGCGTGGTGGCCATGGACGTGAGCATGGAACGCGCCGAGCTGCGCACGATCGCCGGGGCGATCGGTTACGGTTCGGAAGAAGGCGTTCGCATCCAGGCGAGCTGGGAGCATCGCAACCTCTTCCCGCCCGAAGGCGCGTTGCGGCTGCGCGGCATCCTCGGCACGCGCGAACAATTGGCGGGTGTCACCTTCCGCAAGAACAATTTCGGCGGCCGCGACAAGGTGCTCACCGTCGATGCCTATGCCTCGAGCATCGACACCAGCGCCTATGATGCGCGCACGGTTGCGCTGACGGGCACGTATGAACGCACCTCGACATTGCTGTTCCAGAAGCCGCTGGCCTGGGCGCTGGGCGGCGAGATCCTCGCCACCGACGAGCGCAATCGCATCGTCGATGGGGTGGCCCGCCCGCGCCAGACCTATTTCATTGCTTCGCTGTTCGGCCGAGCGACGATCGACACCAGCGACTCGCTGCTCGATCCGACCCGCGGTTTCCGTGTCACCGGGTTTCTCGCCCTCGAAACATCGCGCACCGAGGGCGAGCAGTACTATTACCTGCGGAACCGCGTCGATGCGGCCTATTACCAGTCGGTGGGCGAACGCACGGTGATCGCGGCGCGCGCGGCTTTCGCCAGCATTCAGGGCGCCGATCTCGTCGGCATCGCGCCTTCGCGGCGGCTTTATGCGGGTGGCGGCGGATCGGTGCGCGGCTATGGCTACCAGTCGATCGGTCCGAAGAACCAGTTCATGGAACCGATCGGCGGGCGCAGCCTCGTCGAAGCCTCGCTCGAAGCGCGCATCGGGACCGGCTTCTTCGACGGGGCGGTTTCGGTCGTGCCGTTCTTCGACCTGGGCAGCGTGTCGACATCGACCACGCCCGATTTCGACGAGATCAAGATGGGGGCCGGTGTGGGCCTGCGCTATGCGACCGGCTTCGGCCCGATCCGCGTTGATGTAGGCGTGCCGCTCAACCCCGAACCCGAAGATTCCCCGGTCGCGGTCTACATCTCGCTGGGGCAGGCTTTCTGATGCCCGAAGAGAGCGCGACCGCCCCCGAGGCATCGGTTTCGAGCCGCACCTCTTCCGGGAGAGGGGGCCGCAAATGGCTGCTGGGCCTGGCCGCGGGCCTCGTGCTGCTGGTGGTCGGCGCGCTGGCGCTGTTGAACACACCGATCGGCGAACGTTTCCTCGCCAACCGGATTGCCGAACGCACCTTCCCCAACGGGCTCAACATCCAGATCGGCCGGATCGAGGGCAATCTCTACGGCGCGGCGGTGCTGCACGATGTGCGTGTCTCCGATCCGCAGGGCGTGTTCCTGACAATTCCCCGCGCGGAAGTGGACTGGAACCCGGGTGCATGGCTGTCCAACCGGCTCGAGATCGACAGCATCGCGGCGCGCAGGGGGCAATTGTCGCGCCTGCCCGAGTTTCTGCCGAGCGAGGATGAGGGGCCGATATTGCCGGGCTTCGACATTTCGGTCGAAGAACTGGTGATCGACGATCTCACGCTGGCCGGCGGCATCGCCGGAGAAAACGCGCAGCGGGTCAACATCACCGGGAGCGCTCAGGTCGATGACCGCCGGCTGTTGCTCGATCTTGACGGGCGCCTGGGCGCGCGTGACCGGGTGGTGCTGCTGGTCGACGCCGAACCCGATGGCGACGATTTCGATCTTGCGCTGGATGCCTCCGTCGCGGCGGACGGGCCGATTGCCGCGCTCGCCGGACTCGATGCCCCGCTCGACATGCGCGTGCGCGGCGATGGCACCTGGACGCAGTGGGACGGCGCATTGCTCGTCCGCAGTGAAGACGAACGGGTCGCTGCGCTGCAACTGACCAACCGCGCTGGCCGGTTCGGCTTGCTGGGAACGGTCGACCCTACCGTATTCCTGACCGGCCTGCCAGCCGAAGCACTTGGCGACAAGGTGGCGCTCAAGGGCGATATCGCCATCGACAACCGGGTGTTCGACGGGACGGCCATAATGGCTGGCCGCAAAGTCAGCCTTTCGGCCGAAGGGCTGGTCGATCTGGCCGACAATCGGGCGGACGACCTCGAGATGGTGGTGCGGGTGCGCGATCCGGCGGTGCTGGGCGACGGTATTGCGCTGCGCGATACGCGGCTGGCCGCCACGCTCGACGGATCGTTCGACGATCTCGCCATCGCCCACGAGGCGCGCGTGGGCGAACTGGACATCGGTGGAACCGTGCTCACCCGCCTGAGGCAGGAAGGTACCGCGCGCTATGATGGCACGCGTTGGACCCTGCCGCTGGACCTGACGGTCGCCCGGATTGCCAGCGGCAATGCGATGGTCGATCCAAGACTTGTCGACGGCACCGGCCGCGGCACCTTGGTACTGACGGGTTCGACATTGCTGGCGGACGATTTGCGGCTGTCTTTCCCCAGCGCGGCAGCCAACCTCGCGCTGCGCGGCGATCTCGCCCGTGGAAGCTACAGGATTCGCGGACCGGTGCGCGCGCAGGGCCTGGCGCTGGACGATATCGGGACCGCGGGCGGCACGGCCGTGATCGATTTCGCGCTTGCCCCGGGGGCTCCCTGGCGCCTTTCGGCCGAGCTCGACGCGCGTATCGCACCGGTCACCAACGCCACCCTGGCCAATCTTGCCGGCACGCCGATCCGTGTACGCGGCGGAGTTGCGGTGGGCGGAAACGCACCGCTCGATTTCAATCGCCTGCGCGTCAACTCGAACAAGCTCGCTCTCTCGGTCGATGGTAGCATCCGCGCGGGCACCACGCAGGTCGCGGGCAGCGGCAGGCATGTCGATTACGGTCCCTTCACGGTCGAGGCGAGCGTCACCGATGCCGGGCCCAGCGCCGCACTGGTGTTCGCCCAGCCGGTGACGGGGCTCGAGAATGTTCGCCTCGCGATAGCGCCTACCGAGGATGGGTTCGCGATCGACACCGATGGCGAATCGGTGCTGGGGCCCTTCGCCGGCCAGTTGGCACTGGTCGCCCCGGAAGCCGGCCCCACGCGGATATCCATCGAAACCATGCAGCTGTCGGATACGCAGTTGACCGGCGCGCTGACCCTGGTCGATGGCGGCGTCGATGGCACGATCGCTCTGGCAGGCGGCGGCCTCGATGGCACAGTAGCGCTCGCGCCGCGCGGCGCGGGGCAGGGCGTCGATGTCGATCTGCAGGCACGCAACGCCCGGTTCGGCGGGGACACCGTCCTGCGTGTCGCGCGCGCCGATGTCGAAGCAAGCGGATTGCTGGCCGAGGGACGGACCACTTTCACCGGTTCGGCTACGGCGGCAGGCCTGTCCTATGGCACTTTGTTCATCGGGCGCCTGGCCGCCGAGGGCGAACTGGACAATGGGGTGGGCCGGGTCGATGCCTCGCTTTCCGGGCGGAGAAGCGGGCGCTTCGTACTCGACCTCAACGCGGCGATCCGCCCCGAACGGATCGCAGTCGCAGCGCAGGGGGAATTCGCCGGGCGGTCGATATCGATGCCGCGCCGCGCCGTGCTGACCAGCCTCGATAATGGCGGCTGGCAACTGGCACCGACACAGCTGTCCTATGGCGACGGCGCGATGGTCGCTGCCGGCAGCTTCGGCGGCGGCAATCTCGATTTCGATTTCAAGCTGGCGCGCATGCCATTGTCGCTGATCGATGTGGTGCGCCCCGATACGGGGCTGGGCGGGACGGTTTCGGGTACGGTCGATTACCGCGCCGGTGCCAATGGCCTGCCATCGGGCGAAGCCAAGGTGAAGATCGAGCAATTGACCCGCTCGGGCCTGGTGCTGACCTCGCGGCCCGTCGATGTCGCACTGGTAGCGCAGTTGACCGATACCGAACTCGCCGCGCGGGCCCAGCTTGCAAATGCGGATATCCAGCGTGGCCGGATCCAGGCTCGGATCACGGGTTTGCCCGCTCAGGGCATGCTGCTCGACCGGCTGCGCGAAGGCAGCCTGTTCGCGCAATTGCGCTACCGCGGCGCGGCAGAAAGCCTGTGGCGGCTGGCCGCGCTCGATACGTTCGATATCACGGGTCCGATTGCGATCGCCGCCGATACCAGCGGAAGCCTGCGCGACCCGACCGTGCGCGGGTCGATCTCCGGCGAAGCGCTCCAACTGCGCAGTTCTCTGTCGGGTACCAATATCCGCGATATTGCGCTGCGCGGACAGTTCCGCGGTTCGCGGCTGCAACTGACGCGGTTTGCCGGCACCCCGGTCAATGGCGGAAGCGTGACGGGAAGCGGGATCGTCGACCTGCGGACCCTCGGCGAGGCGGTGGAAGGCCGCATACTCGAGATTCGCGGCCCGACGATCGATCTGCGCATCGCAGCCGATAATGCCCAATTGCTTGATACGGGCGGCTTGAGTGCCACGGTCACCGGACCCTTGCGCATCGTATCCAACGGCCTGGGCGGCACCATAGCGGGCCGCGTACGCGTCAACCGCGCCAGCTGGACGCTGGGAACTGCATCGGATGATCTGCGGATTCCGCAAATCGCCACGCGCGAAATCAATGCCCCTGCCAACCGTGCCCCGCAGACAGCCCCGTCGCGCCCATGGCGCTATCTGATCGACGCACGGGCAACCAGCCGCATCGATGTCGACGGGATGGGCCTCGACAGCGAATGGTCCGCCGATGTCATCCTGCGCGGAACCACCGATGACCCGCGGATCGGCGGCAGCGCCGAAGTCGTGCGCGGCGATTACACCTTCGCCGGAACGCGGTTCGAACTCACCCGCGGCGAAATCGAATTCGACGCAAATCTTCCGGTCGACCCGCGGCTCGACATCCGGGCCGAAACCGAGCGCGACGGACTGACTGTCGAAGCGACGGTACAAGGCAGCGCGACCCAGCCGGAAATCGCCTTCAACTCGAATCCCTCGCTGCCCGAGGAAGAACTGCTGGCCCGATTGCTGTTCGGCGGGTCGGTCACCAGCCTGTCGGCCACCGACGCGTTGCAGCTTGGCGCTGCGGTTGCCAGCCTGCGCGGCGGTGGGGGGCTCGACCCGATCAACCAGCTACGCAGCGCGATCGGCCTCGACCGGCTGCGGATCGTCAGCGCGGATCCGGCGCTGGGGCGCGGCACGGGTGTGGCGCTGGGTAAGAATTTCGGACGGCGCTTCTACGCCGAAATCATCACCGATGGCCGCGGATACAGCGCGACCGAGCTGGAGTTCCGGGTGACGAGCTGGCTGTCTCTGCTTGCTGCGGTGTCCACTGTCGGACGCGAAAGCCTGGTGGCTGAAATCAGCCGCGACTACTGATCCGCGGCGTTGCGCGGATCGGGTGCCAGGATCGTGTCGATCGGAATGACGACCCCGTTGTTCACCGCGGTGGCGCTATCGACCAGCGCGGCGCGGGTGTCGCCTAACGAAACATACAGCTTCCCTTCCGATCTTGAAAAATAGACCAGCGTTCGGCCGAGCGTCGTCATCGCGACGGGCCCGCCTTCGCGGTCGATCGCTGCGTCGATGGCTTCGGGTGTGAGGTGCCCCGGCAGAAGGTGGTTGCGCAGGATCGCGATCAGGACGGGACGGTGCTCCGGTTCGAGCAATGGCATGGCGCGATCGTTCACCGCTTCGAACGCTGCGTTGGTCGGGGCGAGAAGCGTGTAGCTGGCCGGGCCGTCGAGCACGGTAGTGAGCTGCGATTTCTCGATGGCGTCCTGCGCTGCGCTGAGATCCGGGTCGGGGCCAAGTGCAGCAGCGACCGTAAGCGCGCCGGCATCCTCGGTAAGGACGGGATCGTCGTGGTCGGGCTGAGGTTCGCTGCCGCAGGAGGATAGCAGCGCCAACGCAAACAACGGCAGCACGGCATGCCCTGCGCGCCGGGCGAGGGACGAGGGGGGTGTCATACCAAGAGATCGATCGCTGCGGTGACCCGCCGGGTCCGCGGATCGACCCGGTACACATAGCCATCGACATAGCGGTACCAGACCGTGGGCGTATCCTGGTAACGCGTGCGATAGGAATAGGGGACGTTGTAGACGTCGTAGCCTGCGGGCATTTCCTGTCCGATGACGAATTCGTCACCTGTCAGAAGCGCGGCCACTCCGGTGATCGAAGCGTCTTCGGGATCTACCCGGTAGAGAACATTTTCGGCAAAGCGATAGGACTCTGCGGAACCGAGATCGAAATAGTCGACATAATAGGCCGGAGCGGCCGCACTCTCGATCCGTTCGGGCCAGGTCTTGCCTAGGGCAAGGGCGCCGCCGAGAAGGCCTGCCCTTGTGCGATAGCCGTCGAGCCACTGTTCCATCCGAGCGGTGCGATCGGTGTCCAGGCACGCAGCATTGCCCACCGCAGATCCGGACAAGCATTCCGCCCCCGATACCGCTTCACCGGCAAAAGCGGCCATTTCGGATCCAATTGCGGCATTCGTAGCCGGTGCGGCGCGTGCGCCGATCGATACGAGCGCCATGACTGCCGCGGCTGCGACCACCCTACGCATTAAGAATACTCCTTTGTCCTTGCAACGGCGGCGCGGGCCCTACGGTTCCATGCCGTTCGACGAGTGGAATGGGAGGAGTTCTGCGGCGTTCACTGCGAGCGGTAGAGCGCAGCCTCGGCCTTGCGGCGGCGGACCAGACCCTTGAGGATGCGGCCGCCGGCGCGGTTCCACCGCGCAAATTCGGCAGCGGCTTCACCATATTTTCCTGCCCGGTGAAGGCGCAGCAAAGTCGAACGGGCAATCGCGCCCGTGTTGTAATGAAAGCTGACGAGGGCATCGAATTGCGCCTGCGTCGTTTGCGCATTGCCCAGCGCGGTCGCGACATCGCGCGCGTGACGGGCGACATACTCCTCCAGCCGGTTGTCGCATTGCTCCTGCGTCCAGACCGTTCCGGGACCGATGCCTGGCCCGGTAGCGCCCCAGCCAATCGTCCATGGATCGGCTCCGGTGCCCGGGTCGGGATAGGCCTCGACCAGGCCATCCTGCCGGATTCGCGCGCAGCCTTCGAAATCGCGGATTAGCCGCAGCCCGCGCTCGCTGACGCCGCGCCCTTGGAACAATTCACCCGAGGGTGAGGTTGCGGCGCTGACAGCGTCGATTGCCGCGTCAAGCCGGTCGACCTCGGACTGGCGGAACCCGCGGCCCAGAATTCTGCGGATCGTATCGAAGAGCGGTTTGCGGTTCATAGTGTGGCCTCCCGGGGAAACGAGGCCGCTTTGCTAGGCACCAACCGGCAGAGTAGGAAAATGCTTTCGCGCATCGAAAAGGCCGCCCGGTTGCCCGGACGGCCCTTTCTTGCCGAACCGAAGGTCCGGTACGAATTGGCTCAGAACTTGAACGTTGCCGAAGCGCGATAGGTCTGCGCGTTGGCATTGTCGCGGGCGATCGTCGTGTCCACACCGATACCGAACTGCGCGGGACCGCTGTTGAACTTGGCGGAAATGCCCGCTTCGGCCCAGAACTTGTCCTGGCTGTTGACCGGGAAAAGCACACCGGGGCCGGTGCCGTTGGCGAACTGTGCCGAAACGGCGAACGGTCCGTCTTCGTATTCATGCACGAAGTCGACATTGGCATCGAGCTGGAGACCGGTGGTGACCTTCTGGTAGTCGAAACCGATCCGGCCTTGGAGGCTTTCGAAATCCTCGCGGTCGATGCGCAGGGCAAGCGGGCCGCCGGTTTCCTCGATCACGTCGAGCGAATGGTCGACATAGCGCACTTCGATACCGGGCGAGATCGTGCCGAACGCGCCCTCGATGTCGTAGGAAATCCCCAGCGCCGCGCCGAGGCCGCCATCGCCGCTGTCGCTGGTAAGCGTCTGCGTACCGCCGCCGAAGGCGATGGTGCGCGTCGTGTCCAGATCGACATCGGTAACCGTCAGCTGGCCATCGACCACGAAGCCGTCGACGGTCTTCACGCTGCCGTAGAGCGAGAGGGCGAGGGTCGTCGACTCGGTCTCATTACCAAGCGAAACTTCGGAATCGAGATCGGAATACTGCGCCGAGATGCCGATCATCGAGTTCTCGCCGGGGAAGTACTCGATACCGCCGCCGAAGAAATAGCCATCGACGTCGGTGTCACCTCCGGTTCCGGGCATGGCCGCGCCGCTGCCCTGCATCAGGCCACCTGCGAGATAGATGGCGACATCTTCGCGAAGCCCGCTTTCACGCACACGCGTCGGTTCGTCGGCCTGGTCGAGACCCATGGCCACTGCCGAGATCGGCTGACTTCCCCGCGAGACGCTGAGCCCGGCCGTACGGATCGGGTTGCCCAGCGTCGCGATGGTGCCGCCCGAACTCGCCAGCGTCGATTCCCGCAGCCGAGAAGCGTTGAACGACTGGACCTGGTTGTAGGACTGCGCGACCATTTGCAGCGCGGCCGTCTCAGTCGTCGGTGCCCAGCTTTCGAAGGCGCTCTGGATCGCCGACTGGTCGGCGAAATCGAGCACGTTGTACAGCGCTGCCAGAGCCGCATTGCCGCGGTTCTGATCGAGCAGCTGCGCATAGCCGCGCTGGACGGCATCGTTCCGATCGACCACCGACCCATAGCTGCGAGCCAGGATTTCCATCAGCACCGCAGTGTCGGTGTAGGTGAAGTTCTGGTACAGGATCGCGGAAAGATCACCGGCGTTGAAAGTGCCCGTCAGGCCGCCATCGGCGGTCAGGATGGTGAACTCCTGCCCCAGGCCGACACCCGGTTCCAGGACGCCTGCACCCACGGCCACGACGCCGCCAAGCGACGCTTCGCCGGTGATTGCAAGCAGGTCGGACGTGTTGTCCGGCCCAACATCGATCATCAGGGTCGAGCCCGACGAAAGTACGGCCGAACCATCGATGGTCAGCGTATCGATCCCGCCGACCGTGCCGGGCGAGATGGCTCCCATGACATTGGTGACGAACGGCGCGGTAACCGTTCCGCCGCCCTGCAGGGCGCCGCCGAAGATGGTGTAGTCACCGACCGAGTTCAGTGCGCCATCGACAGTGATGGTGCCGCCAAACTGGCTGATGTCGATCAGTGCAGTCAGGCTGCCGTCCGCGGTGATGTTCAGGCCGGCAGAACTGCGGACCGTCAGACGGTCGATCGTCACATCGCTGCTCAGCGTGGTCGTGCCGGCATTAGCCAGCGTCACATCGAAATAGCGCGGGTCGACATTGACGTCGGCGTCGCTGCTGACCACCGGATCGATGTTGTCGGGTACGAAGCCGGTCGCACCTGGCAGGCCGTTGTCCAGCGTCGGGTCGGGAAGCGCGGCGTCCGAGAATTCGGGCGTGCCGCCGTCGCTCGCGTGGGGGGCGTTTTCGGCGAACTCGGGGCCCTGGTTCTGCGCCTCGTTGGCATTGATCAGGCCGCCGCGGCCGACCGCCGAAGCATCGACGGCATCGGGATTGGCACCCTTTGCGCCACCACCACCGAGTGCATCGAGCATGTCGGCATCGGCTTGGCCGATGCTCGACGAGATGGAACCATCGGAGTTGCGGACCGGGGGCGTATCTTCACCGGTCGCCAGATCCTGGCAGCCTTCACCCGGACCGTCGCCTTGCGGGTCGAAGCAGACTTCGCCCCACTCGGGCGAGTCGCCGGTGATGCCAGCCCCAGGCGAGGTAGGCAGGCCGTTAACGACCTCGCCATCTTCGTTGATGACGCGATAGACGGGATCCAGCGTGGTTTCCCAGTGCGAGGCGTCTTCCCAGTTGCCGTCGCCATCCTTCGCCGTGACGTAGCGGTAGGGATTGGTGGCAACGATGTAATCCCAAAACAGATACAGCGGCTGGTAAAAGCTCTCGGTGCCATAGCTGGAGAAGACCTGCGGTCCGAAGAAACGCGAACCACCGGAAAGAACACCGATGACGAGGTCTTCGTCGCTCAGCGTATTGTTGGCCGCGTCGAGAATCAGCGGACCACCCGAATCGCCGCCAGCGGTGGTGCCTTCGCGCTCGCGCGCTTCATCCTTGTAAAGGTTGAAATCGAACGGATTGGTCTTGTTCGGATCGTCAAAGTCGAGACGATAGAGGTTCTGCGGCAGGTCGGCAGGACCGCCAAACAGGAACGTGTTGCGTGAATCGAATGAGGTGAGCGCACCGATCATGTTCTCGGCCGACTTGCGTCGCCAATCGATCCCCAGGTTCGAACCGGTGGAACCCGAGCCGGTAGCGCCGTAGCCGGTGATGTTCACGTGATACCCGGTCCCGTCCGCATCGTCGATTGCCTCGGGCGTCGGCAGCGGCGAGAACAGCAGCGACCAGGTCGGCAGGTTCGCGGCTGGATCGGACAGGCTGGCGACGGCAATATCAGCCTCGAGGAAGCCGACTGCTTCGGGGCGCTGCAGCGACCGCGCATCGTAGTAGATGCGATTGACGTCGAAGACCGCAAGGTCGGGATTGCTGGCGAAGCCATTGCCAATCCAGTCGCGGAAGCCGGGGAGGGCATCGACATTGAAGGAGAAAGCCGAGCGAACCGTCGTGTCGTAATCGGTTTCCGGACGATCGTTCACGCAGTGAGCAGCGAACAGCACGGTACGCGGATTGATAAGCGTCCCGGTGCAAACGAAGCCGTCGTTGCGGAAGAACATGCCGACGCCGCTGAACTCTTCGTCGGTATCGACGATGTCGTCGGGAGTATAGTTGTCGTTCGGTACGATGGCGTGAGCGGGGGTGCTCAGCGCGACGGTCGACAAGGCAATGGTGGCGGCGCCGGCCAACAGGCGGCTGCCGTTACGATTGAACGTGGATTTCATGACGAAGGTCCCTCCAAGAATATTTCGCATAGTGGCGCGCCCCAAGTCGCGCATATGGTTACGTTTGACCCCAGTTGGACGAAAAGGAAAGACCGGTAACGTCCTCGGTTGAACCATTTTGTATGCCTGTGTTGCGCGAAGGACCCACCTTTTGATTGCGCATGAAAAAAGGGCGCCCGGATCGCTCCGGCCGCCCCTCTTCTATCCATTTGCTATCTAACGCCGATTAGGCGTCAGGCACTGTAGTACATGTCGAATTCTGCGGGGCAGGGCGTCGTTTCCACGCGCAGGACTTCGTCCCACTTCAATTCGCAATACGCGTCGATCTGGTCCTTGGTGAAGACATCGCCCTTGAGCAGGAATTCATGGTCCGCCTCGAGCGCTTCGAGCGCTTCGCGCAGGCTGCCGCAGACCGTGGGCACGTCCGCCAGTTCGGCGGGCGGCAGATCGTAGAGGTTCTTGTCCATGGCTTCGCCCGGATGGATCTTGTTCTGGATCCCGTCGAGTCCGGCCATGAGCAGTGCCGAATAGGCGAGGTAGGGGTTGGCCATCGCATCGGGGAAGCGGAATTCCACGCGCTTGGCCTTGTCGCCCGCACCATAGGGGATGCGGCAGGCGGCCGAACGGTTGCGCGCCGAATAGGCGAGCAGCACGGGCGCCTCGAAGCCCGGTACCAGCCGCTTGTAGCTGTTGGTGGTCGGGTTGGTGAAGGCGTTCAGCGCCTTGGCGTGCTTGATGACACCGCCGATGTAGTACAGGCAGTTTTCGCTGAGGCCACCATACTGGTTGCCCGCGAAGGTCGGCTTGCCGCCGTCCCAGATCGACATGTGCGTGTGCATGCCGGACCCGTTGTCGTCCTTGATCGGCTTGGGCATGAAGGTCGCGGTCTTGCCGTAGATATGGGCGACCTGCTGCACGACATACTTGTAGATCTGCAAATTGTCGGCGGTTTCGACGAGCGTTCCGAAGGTCACCCCCAGCTCGTGCTGAGCGGCGGCGACTTCGTGGTGATGCTTGTCGCAGGGCAGGCCCATCTCGATCATGGTCGAGACCATTTCGCCGCGGATATCGACTGCGCTGTCGACCGGGGCCACGGGGAAATACCCGCCCTTGGCGCGCGGACGGTGCGCCAGATTGCCGCTCTCATATTCCTTGCCGGTGTTGGTCGGCAGCTCGATGTCGTCGATGGCATAGCCCGAACCGGCATAGCCATCCTCGAACCGGACATCGTCGAACATGAAGAATTCGGCTTCCATGCCGACGTAGATCGTGTCGCCCAGGCCGGTGCTCTTGACGAAGGCTTCGGCGCGCTTGGCGGTCGACCGCGGGTCGCGTGCGTACAGCTCGCCGGTCGAAGGTTCGACGATGTCGCAGAAGACGATCATCATCGGTTCGGCGCTGAAGGGGTCGGTATAGACGCGATCGAGGTCGGGCTTCAGGATCATGTCACTTTCGTTGATGACCTTCCAGCCGGCGATCGACGAACCGTCGAACATCAGACCGTCTTCGAGCTCGTCTTCGCCCAGAACGCCCGCGACCATGGTCAGGTGCTGCCATTTGCCCTTGGGGTCGGTGAAGCGCAGATCGACCCATTCGATGCCTTCGTCCTTGATCTGTTTCAGGACGTCGCTTGCACTTGCCATTGGTATTGCCTCCGATTGAACAGGATTGGGTTGATGCGGGACTGGCGCCCCCGTTTTTTCAGATCGCGTCGTCGTCTTTCTCGCCGGTGCGGATGCGCAAGGCACCCTCGATCGACGAGATGAAGATCTTGCCGTCGCCGATCCGGCCCGTTTGGGCGGCGGCGGCGATAGCTTCGACCGTGCGGTCGGCGATGCCGGCGGGCACCACGACTTCGAGTTTTACCTTGGGCAGGAAGTCGACGACATATTCCGCCCCGCGGTAGAGTTCGGTGTGGCCCTTCTGCCGGCCGAAGCCCTTCGCTTCGGTCACGGTGATGCCGGACACGCCGATTTCGTGCAGCGCCTCCTTCACCTCGTCCAGCTTGAACGGCTTGATGATCGCTTCGATCTTTTTCACCTGGTGGTGTCCCCCGAGAATTCTTTGGCCCGTAGCTCACGAGGTTTACGCGCCGCGTCCGCACGTGTTCCAAGAACCGTGCCAAACGTGCGCAACGCGTATTTGCGTGAATCGGGGCGGTGGAAGTGGCTGTCGGTGCCCGAAGCACAGACAGGCGGTGCCTGTTTTTTAGGCAAGTGTCAGGCGCAGCCCTGCCGTTTCGGGCAGGCCGCACATCAGGTTGAGATTTTGCACGGCGGCGCCGCTGGCGCCTTTCCCGAGGTTGTCGAGCCGGGCGACGAGCCGCGCGTGCGATCCGTCATCATTGCCGAACACGAACAGTTCGAGCGCGTCCGACGCGGGTGCATCACTGTCGAGCAGGAGTTCGGCGACCGGTGCCTTGTCGCGGACCGTAACGACGGCCGAGCTTTCGTAAAACCGATTGAGCGAGTCACGCAGGCTGTCGGCGTGCGGATTGTCGGCCATCGCTCCGAGATGCAGCGGGACTTCCACGATCATGCCGCGATAGGTCGACGCGACCGACGGTGCGAACAGCACCGGATGCGCAAGTCCCGCGTGGGCTTTCATTTCGGGCAGGTGCTTGTGCGCCATGCCATAGCCGTAAGCCATGAAGGCGGGTGCCCCGGCGGCTTCGAAACGCTCGATCAGGGCTTTTCCGCCTCCCGAATACCCGCTCACCGCATTGACGGTATAGGGCCAGTCGGCGGGCAGCAGCCCTTCGCGCACCAATGGTGCGACCAGGGCGAGGAAGCCGGTGGGATAGCAGCCCGGGTTGCTCACCCGGCGCGCCTCGGAAACGCGTTCGCGTCCGACCAGCTCGGGCAGGCCGTAGCACCAGCCTTCCGCAGTGCGGTGCGCGCTGGAGGCGTCGATAACCCGCGTGGCGCTGGTACTGTCGATCAGCTCGACTGCCTCGCGGGCGGCGTCGTCGGGCAGGCAGAGGATCGCGATATCGGCCTCGTTGAGCGCCTCGCGCCGCGCCGCGCTGTCCTTGCGCTTGGCATCGTCGAGCGCCAGCAGTTCGAATTCGGACCGGCCGGCAAGCCGTTCGGCGATTTCGAGCCCGGTTGTTCCGGCTGCCCCGTCGATGAAAACCTTATGCATCGATGACCGGTGCGAGCTGCCCGAGCCGGACATAGCCGCTAGGGCCTTCGGGGCCGCAGGTGATCCACGCCCAGTCGCCTGCGCAGTCGAGCAATTCTATTTCCTGTCCGGCGGGCAGGGTCGTGCCGTCTTCGGCATCGTCGCGCATGTTCAGCTTGAGCGTTGCGGGCGCCGCCCCGACAGCGCGCGGCTGCGGGATGACATAGTGTGCAGCGAGATAGGATTGCGCAAGCGCGATATGCGCCAGATCGCCGCGCAGGGGCAGCGTGCCCGGCGCAGGCTTGTCGACCGGGCCGTTCAATCCGACGACGCCTTCAGGAAGGGAATAACGGTCTGGGGCAGTCACGCTGTGTGCTAATTCCGGTTGTGAACGTTGCGGGCGCTTAGCCGCGCCCGCGCTTTCCCGCAAGCGGGCGGCCTTCAGCCTCCCCCGAAACGGGCCTGCAGCATGTGCCACGCGGCGCGCAATCCGTAGGCTTCGCCGCCCTTGGGCCGGCCCGGCTTAGCCTGCGGGCGCCAGGCGAATGTGTCGAAATGCGCCCAATCGATCCCTTCGCCCACGAACTTGTCGAGGAACAGCCCCGCCACGCTGGCACCGGCAAAGGCATTGCCATGCGCGTTGTTGGTGTCGGCAATGTCCGAGGCGAGCCATTCGCGATAGACATCGGGCAAGGGCAGGCGCCAGGGTTCGTCGTCATGCGCCTTGCCGGCTGCGATCAGCGCTGCGGCGGTTTCGTCGCGGCGCGTCATCAGCGCCGGGTATTCGGGGCCGAGCGCGACCCGGGCTGCGCCGGTCAGCGTGGCGAAATCGAGGATCAGCTCGGGGTTCTCTTCGCTGGCCCGCTGCAAGGCGTCGCCGAGGATCAGCCGGCCTTCGGCATCGGTGTTGCCGATTTCGACCGTCAGTCCCTTGCGCGTTTGCAGCACGTCGCCGGGCCGGAAGCTGTTCGAACTGATCGCGTTTTCCACCGCAGGTACCAGCAGGTGCAGACGCACGGGCAGATGTGCGCCCATCACCAGTCCGGCCAGCGCGATCGCATGTGCGGCGCCGCCCATGTCCTTCTTCATCAACAGCATGCCGCTGCTACTTTTGACATCGAGCCCCCCGCTGTCGAAGCATACGCCCTTGCCGACGATCGCGAGCACAGGGTCGCTTTCCTTGCCCCAGGTCAGGTGCATGATCCGCGGCGCATGATGGCGTGCGGCTGCGCGGCCCACCGCATGCACCATGGGGTATTCCTGTTCCAGCGTATCGCCCCTGGTTACCTCCAGCCTGGCCGCATGGGTCTTGGCCAGCGCTTCGCATTGCTCTTCGAGCGCGGCCGGGCCCATGTCCTCGGCGGGCGTGTTGACCAGATCGCGGATCAGGCACACCGCCTGGGCCTCGGCCAGCGCGCTGTCGATGGCCTTGACGTCCTTGGTAAGCAGCACCCGCGGACCGATGGGGCGTTCGGGTTTCTTGTAGCGATCGAACACATATTGGCCGGTCTGCCAGCCATGCAGCGCTGGGCCGGGTTCGCCCCCGGCACGGCGATAGGTTCCTTCGGGAAGGCTCTCGGCCAGTTTCGCCATGCACCAGCTCGACAACTCGTCCGGATTGGCAACGCCGCCGACTGCGAACCAGCCATCGCCATCGGGGACGATGCCGACCTGATAGCCGCCACCGTCGAATTTCTGCGCATCCAGCGCTGCGCGCTGGCTGGCGGACAGGGACTTCTTCCATTCGGGGAAACCATCGCGATTGACGAGGTGGATGGAAATAGCGTCCTGGCCCCGGTCGGGCTGGATTAGCGGTTGCTTGTCGGCCATATTGTTGGTGCCCCAGATCAATTCGTTCTTCGCATAAGGAAACCGCGATGCGTGCGCCCCTGTTCCTGATTTCGTTCGCGCTGTCGAGTGCGGCCTGTTCCGGGACCGCCGGCGATCCCGGACAGGGCGCGGCGAGCCGGGACGAAAGCGCGGCTGCCGCCGAGGGTGCGGGTGACGCTGCAGTGCCAGCCGAGGATTACGCGGAGGAAGAGGAAACCGAGCGTTATGTTTTCGAATATTCCTGGCCGGCCGCGGTTGCTGCCGAGGCAGGACTGGTCGAGGTGCTCGGGGACAGGGCACAGGGCATGAAGGCCGAAGTCGCCGCGCGCGCCGACGAGGATTGGGAGGCGGCAGGCGAGGGCGACTGGACGCCGCGCCAGCACAGCCTGTCCGAAGAATGGAAAGTGGTCGCCGACCTGCAGCGCTATCTCAGCCTGTCGGGCCATCTGGCCACCTATTCGGGCGGCGCCCATGGCATGTACGGTCTGCGTTCGCTGGTGTGGGACCGCGAAGCGAAGCAGGCGATGAAAGGCATTGCGCTGTTCAATTCCCCCGTTGCGCTGGAGCAGGGTCTCGGCCAGCGATTGTGCGATACGCTCAACGCCGAGCGGGCGAAACGCCGCGGCAGCCCTGTCGAACCCGGCAGCGGCAACACGTTCGACGATTGCCCGGGGCTGGACGAAGCCAGCGTGTTGCTGGGATCGTCGAACGGCAAGACGTTCGACCGGTTGAGTGTCTATTTTGGTCCCTATGTCGCGGGCCCCTATGACGAAGGCGATTACGAGCTCGATTTCCCCGTCACCGCCTCGGTGCTCGATGCGGTCAAGCCGCATTACGCCGACGCCTTCAGCGTAAAGCGCTAGTCCTCTCGCAATTCCGGCCACAACCGCCTATGTGGGCCGCATGACGGAATATCAGGTAATCGAGGCGGATGAGACCGTCTATCGCGACGGCACGATCAAGCTGCACGGCGAAGCCGGCTTCGAAGGCATGCGCAAGGCCGGGCGACTGGCCGCGGAAATCCTCGACGAGCTGACCGACTTCGTCCAGCCGGGTGTTACCACCGGTGCGATCGACGACAAGGCGCGCACCATGATGCTCGATGCGGGCGCAGTCCCGGCAACCATGGGCTATCGCGGCTATACGCACAGCTGCTGCACCTCGATCAACCATGTCATCTGTCACGGCATTCCCTCGGACAAGGCGCTGAAGGAAGGCGACATCGTCAATATCGACGTGACCCCGCTGCTCGACGGTTGGCACGGCGATACCAGCCGCATGTTCTTTGCCGGTGAACCGTCCATCAAGGCGCGGCGGCTGGTCGATGTGACCTATGAATGCCTTATGCTCGGCATCGAAGCGGCAGGACGGCCCGGCGCGCGGCTGGGCGATATCGGCGCGGCGATCGAGGCGCATGCCCGCCAGTATCGCTACGGCGTGGTGCAGGAATTCTGCGGACACGGCCTCGGCCGGCTGTTCCACGACGCGCCCGAGGTGATCCACGCGGCGCGTGCCGGAACCGGTCCGGAAATGAAGCCGGGCATGTTCTTCACCATCGAACCGATGATCAATGGCGGCCGCCCGCATGCCAAGATCCTGCGCGATGGCTGGACAGCGGTCACGCGCGACAAGTCGCTTTCGGCGCAGTTCGAACACTCGATCGGGATCACCGAAGACGGGGTCGAAATCTTTACCGAGAGCCCCAAGGGCCTGCACAAGCCGCCGTATTAGGCCTCGCGCGCTGCGCGCAGCGCGGCGCCAGCGATGAAGGGCGTAACCGCGCACAGGCCGAGGCTGATCGCCGCGGTGAGCAACAGCGCCGCAGGGTCGGGACGGCCGAGCGCGCCGGCCCCGAAAATCAGGATCGGCACTGCCAGCGGGATCACCATCAGCCCGGCAAGCGCCGCGCCGCCGCGCAGGCTGGCGGTGAGCGCCGCCACCGCGAGGCCCACGGCGGCGAGCCCTGGCGTACCAGCGAGCAGGCCTAGCAGGACGGTCCGGGTGGTGTCCGCGTCCAAGCCGAGCAATGCGGCGGCGGGCAATGTCGCCAGCAGCAGCAGCGGGGCGAAGGCCAGCCAGTGCGCCAGCAGGCGCGAGGCCATAGCCCATTCCTCGCTGATCCCGCGCAAGTGCAATTGGTCGAACACCCCCGCTTCGAGATCGTCCGCCACCAGCTTTTCGAGCGGGAGGATCGCGGCCAGCAGCGCCGCGACCCAGATGACACCGCCGCCGGTCCGTGCAAGCAGCTGGGCGTCGGGGCCGACCGCGAAGGGATAAAGCATCGCCACGGCGAGGAAGAACAGCAGCGGCAGGATGCCCCCGCCGCCGCGGCCGCCCGGCACCAGCAATCCGAGGTCGCGTCTGAGCAGCGCCGCTATCATGCCGCATACTCGGCGAGATCGATGATCGCGGGCGCAGGCAGCGCAATCGGCTGGTGCGACGCGGCAATAGCTACGCCGCCAGCCGCGCAATGCCGGGCGATAAGCGTTTCGAAGGCCGTCTGCGCCTGACTGTCGAGCCCGTTGAGGGGTTCGTCGAGCAACCAGATCGGGCAATCACGATTGAGCAGCCGTGCCAGCGCCGCACGTTTCTTCTGGCCGGTCGAAAGATAGCGCACCGGGACATCCATCAGCGGTTCGAGCTGCAACAGTTCGAGCGCGCGGCCAGGATCGCGGCATCCGTCGATCCGTTCCCAGAATGCGAGTGCCTGGCCCAGCGCGAGATTGGTGTCGAGTGCCAGGCGTTCGTCGACCAGACCCGCAGCGCCGGTCCGTTCGACCGCTCCTGCGAAGGGACGCAGCAGGCCTGCCAGGATACGGATCAGGCTCGATTTTCCCACGCCGTTGGCGCCCACCACGTGGATTGCTTCCCCGGCTTCGCATGCGAAGGAGAGGCGCCGGAACAGCAACCGCTCGCCGCGACGGCAGGCGATATCCTTTGCGACGAGGCGAGCTTGCATGGGCGAGGGCGATAGGCAAAAGCCGCGCCAGCGACAAGCCGGAGGAGATTCGCACGCCATGACCGTCGAGCAGCTAAGCGAAGAAGAGCGCAAGACCTGGCTCAGCGCCTTGCCCGAGTGGTCGCTGTGCCGCGACGGGAACGCGATCGAGCGCACGTTCGAATTCGGCGATTTCTCCGCGGCCTTCGCCTTCATGACGCGTGTCGCGTTGATCGCGGAAAAGCGCGATCACCATCCCGAATGGTTCAATGTCTACAACCGGGTGGAAATCACCCTGACCACGCATGACGCCGGCGGTCTTTCGCTGCGCGACGTTAAGATGGCGCGCAAGATCGACGCGCTGTCTGCCTGATCTTCGGGGCGCGGGCGCAGATCTTTGCGCCCGGCGGATTATTTGCCCATCGGCCGGATCGATGAACGCGTCTGCTTGCGCACCCTGCCGGGAAGCCAGCGTGCGGCAAAAGCCATGGTTTTCGCCGTCTTTCCGACCGTCGTGTGCAGCCGGTCGCCATGCACGGCCGCCCAGGCCGCCGCGGCCACGTCCGCCACGGGGGTTATCTCGAGCCCGGCATCGGTGACGCGCTGACGAATACCCTCGTTCGCGCCGGCGTGCGGGGTATGGTCGAGCAGCGGCGTTTCGATAAAGCTGGGCATCAGCGAAGCCACCTTGATCCCATCGGCCGACCATTCACCGTCGAGGCTTTCGGTGACCGCCCGCACCCCGAATTTCGTTGCCGAATACACGCTTGCGCCGGGCGTGCCGTAGATCCCGGCAGCGCTTGCGGTGTTGAGCAGGCAGGATCCCGGCGCGGTTTTCTTCAGATGGGGATGGGCCGCCTGAGCGCCGAACAGAATGCCTTTCAGATTGATGTCGAGACAGCGTTCGATTTCCTCGGCGCTGTTCTCGATCAGCGATCCGCCCAGCGGGATGCCGGCATTGTTGAACACCACGTCGATCCGTCCGCCGCTCGCCACCGAGAAGGCCTCGAGCGCCTCGTCCCAGGCAGCACGGTCGCGCACGTCGAAGACATGCGAATAGACGAAGCCATTGCCGATCAATTCGGCCGTCTCGTGCAGGCCGGACTTGTCGATATCGCCGAGCCCGACGAACCACCCGCGTTCGGCGAAATGCAATGCGACCGCGCGTCCGATGCCCGAACCGCCCCCGGTAATGAAGATCGCCTTGCGATCGCCCATGCTCTGTCTCCCTCGGTGCGCGCTAGAGCGCGGCGTTGGTGTATGCGTGCCAGGTGAAGATGGCCATTGCGCCGCGATGCGGCCGCCAAGCTTCGCCGATGGTACGGGTTTCCTTTTCGCTCGGCCGCTCTGCCAGTTCGAGCATGCGTCCGACCGCTTCCTGAACGGCCAGGTCGCCGGCCGGCCAGATGTCGCCGCGCCCCTCGGCGAAAAGCAGGTAGATTTCCGCCGACCAGCGCCCGATCCCCTTGATCCGGGTGAGTTCGGCGATGGCTTCCTCGTCGTCGCGCGGAAGGTCGGCAAGGTCCAGTTCGCCGCTGGCCACCAGTTGGCACAGGCTACGCGCATAGCCCTGTTTCTGGCGCGACAGGCCGCAGGCGCGCAGCGTGTCGAAATCGCGCGCCAGCAATTCGGGCGCGGGCATGGCTTCGCCCAGTTCTGCTTCGAGCTTGGCCCACACCGCATCCGCCGATGCGACGCTGACCTGCTGGCCGACGATCGTCCGCAGCAGCGTGCGGTAACCGGTGGGGCGGATGCGTTCCTCGGGATAACCGCAACGCTCCAACGCGCCGGCAACCACGGGGTCGGCCGCCGCCACCCGATCGAGGTCAGCGCGCAATCGTGCGTTGGTCAGCCCCATGGCGAGTGCGCTTGCCTTCCCCGTCGCGATTGAATAGCAGCGCGACGCATAGGGTCGACCAGTGGCCCTTTGCAACCGAGGAAACACGCAATGCCGAAACTGACCGTGACCACCCGCGAAGGCGAAACCAGCGAGATCGACGTCGCCGACGGCCTGACCGTGATGGAAGCGATCCGTGACAATGGCTTCGACGAGCTGCTGGCGCTGTGCGGCGGGTGCTGTTCCTGCGCGACCTGCCATGTGCATATCGATCCGGCGTTCACCGACAAGCTCCCCGAAATGAGCGAAGACGAGGACGATCTGCTCGAATCCACCGATCACCGCCAGCCGACTTCGCGCCTGTCGTGCCAGATTCCCTTCACCGCCGAACTCGACGGGCTGAAGGTTACTATCGCGCCTGAAGACTGATGTTGTTTGCAGCGTCGGGTCGGCAAGCCTAATTCGGGTCTCATGACTGCAATCCCCGTACGCGAGCATACGCTCGATCTTATCGGCAACACGCCGCTGGTCCGCCTCGAGGGACCGAGCGCCGAAGCCGGCTGCGACATCTTCGGCAAGTGTGAGTTTGCCAATCCGGGCGCCAGCGTGAAGGACCGCGCGGCGCTCTACATCATACGCGATGCGGAAGAGCGCGGCGAACTCAAGCCCGGCGGTACGGTGGTCGAAGGGACTGCAGGGAATACCGGAATCGGCATCGCGCTGGTGGCCAATGCGTTGGGCTATCGTACGATTATCGTGATGCCCGACAACCAGTCGAAGGAAAAGATGGACACGCTCCGCGCGCTGGGTGCGGAACTGGTCACCGTTCCGCCGACCAAGTATGCCGACTCCAACCATTTCCAGCACGTCTCGCGCCGCATGGCGGAAGAACTCGACGGCGCGGTCTGGGCCGGCCAGTTCGACAACACCGCAAATCGCAAGGCCCATATCGAAACCACCGCCAGGGAACTGTGGGACCAGCTCGAGGGCCGGATCGACGGCTTTACCTGCGCGGCGGGCACCGGCGGCACGATCGCGGGTGTCGGAATGGGGCTGAAGGAACTGGACGAAACCGTCACCATTGCGCTGACCGACCCGCATGGCGCGGCGCTGTACAACTACTTCGCCAGTGGCGAGCTGAAGGCCGAAGGGTCTTCGGTCGCCGAAGGGATCGGGCAGGGACGCATCACCGGCAATCTCGAAGGTGCGCCGATCGATACGCAGTTCCGCATTTCGGACGAGGAAGGCCTGACATGGGTCGCTCGCCTGCTTCGCGAAGAAGGTCTGTGCCTTGGCCTGTCCTCGGGCATCAATGTCGCCGGCGCGATTGCGCTGGGCAAGCAATTGGTGGCCGAAGGGCGCGAGAATCCGCGCGTCGCCACCATCCTGTGCGACACCGGCTTCCGCTATCTCTCGACGCTTTACAGCGCCGAATGGCTGGCCGCGAAGGGCCTGCCGGTGTTCGATTGGTTGCAAAGCGGCGATTGACTGTTGCCCGGGCGTGCCTAGGTTCGGGGCGTGCACCAATTCTTCGACATGAGCCGCAAGCCGCCAATGGGCGAGTTGCCCGACGTTCCGGGCAAGGATGCCCGGCGTGAACGGTCGATGCAGCGCCTGCAGATCGGCACGACCGGTATCGTCATGATGATCCTGCTGGTGGGCCTCGCCAGCGTCATCCAGAACCGCGCGGCCGAAACCGACGCGACGACCGTACCCGCGGCCGCGTCGACGACCGAACCGACCTCCGCCCCGGCCCGCAACGACCCGCTGGTCGAAGCCGGTGTCGTGCCGGACCTGCCCGCCCAGCCCTCGGCGACGCCCAGCGCATCACCGACACTCGACTCCCCGATGCCCAGCGATGCGCTTCCGCCGGCGAACTAGCCTGTCGGTAGCGCTGGCGCTGCTGATTGCCGCCTGCTCGGCGGGGCCGGCGGAGGAGACGGCCCCGGCCAAGCCGCGCCTCGGCCTGTTCTCGACACTGCCGATCTATTGGGGCGAAGGCGATGTCGCCGCGCTCATCGATTCCGGGGCGGAGCCGGACTGGGTGCGAGTCGAACTGGAATCGCGCTACGATCTGGTGCCGCTCGACACGCTCGAACCCGACGCACTGGCAGGGATAGACCGGGTGATCCTGGCGCAGCCGCGCGCTCTGGCGCCGTCTGAGAACGTCTCGTTCGACCAGTGGCTGACCGCTGGCGGGGAGGCGCTGATATTCGCCGATCCCATGCTGACACGCCATTCGGAATACCCAATCGGCGATCGCCGCCGGCCGCAGGACGTGGTGCTGCTCTCGCCGCTGTTCGACCATTGGGGGCTGGAGCTGACTTTCGACGAAACGCAACCGGGCGAGGAGCGGGTGTTGCCAGTCGCTGGCCTGCCCGTACCCGTGCGGCTGCATGGCCGCTTCGTGCGCAACGATAGCGGCGCGGAAGAGCGCACATGCACCACGCATGACGAGGGCTTGGTCGCGCGCTGCGCCGTGGGGCAGGGCACGGCATTGGTGCTGGCCGATGCGGCGCTGCTCGACTGGGACGGCAGCGCACCCGTTCCCGAACGGCGGAAGGACGCGCTGCAGGCGCTGCTCGGCGGGTTCGGCGCGCGAGAATCGCTGCCGCGCGATTGAGCGGGATTTCACGGGAAAACTGCGGGGAAAGACGGGGATGATGCTCATTCTCGCCGGAAATGCGTGCGCTTGCAGCGTGTTCGTTAGCGATTTGGTCACGAATTCGAGCCTTCGGGTCGGCGAAAATAGCACGATAAAACAGGTGCTTATCGTCTTATCCCGTAAAATCCCGCAAATTTCCCTTCCATCCCCGCTGCACCCGCGATAAACCGCAATCACATCGGACACCACTGTCACTGCGCGTTTCGCCGGCAGGCGATGCGTCTCGCCCATGCGTTCGGGCGGGCCGGGAAAGTTTTGTCCGATGAGGAGGTAAGCGAAACCGCAATCGAGGTTCGGGGAAAGTGTCATTCGGAGGGTATAGCGGTCAGGCTTATTCGCCCGCGGGCGACAAGGGCCGCTTTGTGCTTCCTCCCCTTTTCCGCAAGGCCGTGAAGGACAGCAGCGACGGTCGCGTCCTGTGCCTTTCCAAGCATGCCAGCTGGAATTGCCTCGTCGGCTTCGGCCTTTCGCGCAAACCCGAACTGGAAGCGCAGCTCGACCGCGAGGAAGAGCTTGCCGTCCGCCTGGGCCGTGAATTCGATCGCGATACCCGCTCGAGCCAGCTGTTCGGTTTCCAGGAGCTGCCCTTCGACGACAGCGGCCGCTTTGTCATGCCCGATCACCTGCGCATCCTCGGCAAGATCGAAGACGGGCTCTATTTCCAGGGCGGCGGACGGTTCTTCACGCTGTGGAACCCCGTGGAACTGGCCCAGATGGGCGACGATTGGGCGGGCGCGAAGGCGGCCTGCGCCAGCTTCCTTGCCGATGCGAAGGCCAAGGGCAAATGACCGGTGCCCCGCACATTCCCGTCCTGCTGGACGAAGTGATCGCCGCGCTCGATCCGCAGCCCGGCGATGTCGTGATCGACGCCACCTTCGGCGCCGGCGGTTATACGCGTGCGCTGCTCGAACGCGGCGCGACGGTCCACGCTTTCGACCGCGATCCCGATGCGATCGCGGCGGGCGAGGCATGGCCCGAGACGAAGGTCGATCCGCCGCGGCTGGTGCTGCACCCGCACCGCTTCTCCGAAATGGCGGAAGTCATGACGGCTGCCGGCGTCGCTCGGGTTGACGGGATCGTGATGGATATCGGTGTCTCGTCCATGCAGCTCGACCAGGCGCATCGCGGCTTTGCCTTTTCATCCGACGGCCCGCTCGACATGCGGATGAGCCAGGATGGCGAGAGCGCGGCCGATTTCCTCAACACGGCCGACGAAAAGTCCATTGCCGATGTGCTCTACCTCTACGGCGAAGAGCGCCAGTCGCGCCGAGTGGCCCGCGCCATAGTGGCCGCGCGTCCGCTGAAGACGACCGGCGAACTCGCGCGCATCGTGCGCAAGGCGCTGGGGTACAAGCCGCATGACAAGAAGGATCCGGCCACCCGGACCTTCCAGGCGGTGCGCATTCATATCAACGGCGAGCTCGACGAACTGTCGCACGGACTGTCGGCCGCCGAACGCTTGTTGTGTGAAGGAGGCCGCCTTGCGGTGGTCAGCTTCCACAGCCTCGAAGACCGGATCGTCAAGCGCTTCCTGCGCGAGGCATCCTCAACCCCGAGCGCCTCGCGGCACGTCCCATTGGCGGCGCAGGACGATCCGGTCTTTTTGCAGGTCAGCAAGGCAATCAAGCCGGGCGAGGCCGAGATCGAGCGCAATTTCCGCGCCCGCTCTTCGGTGCTGCGCCACGCCACGCGCACCGCCGTGCCCGCGCGGGAGGCCGCGTGATGGTCGGCGGTTCGCGCATTCGCCAGATCGGCTGGGCGCTGGTGCTGGCCGTGTGTTTCGCGCTGCTGCTCGCGCTGACCTTCAAGGTCAACGCGGTGAAGAGCGACGTGCGCCTCGCCGAGCGGCAGATCATCGCGGCGCAGCGCGCCAAGCTGATGCTCGAAACCGAGTTCGAAACCCGCGCCAGCCAGCAGCAATTGTCCGACTGGAATGCGGTTGAGTTCGGCTACGCCGCGCCGCGCGCGGATCAGTATCTCGAAAGCGAGCGCCAGCTTGCCGCGCTGGGTTCGCCGCGCGGGATCGATGCACCAGAGCCGGTGCGGGTGGCGCTCAACCGGCCCGCTCCCGAAAGCGACGGCCTGCTGGCCGAATGGATCACGGGTGAAGAAGGCGATGCCGCGCCCGAACGGGCGGAGCGCTCCGAAAGGCATGACCTGATCGCCGCCGGCGGGCTTGCCGAACGGCTGGCGAGCCCCGTGGCCGGAATGGCTAGCGTCGCCGAGGCGGGCCAATGAACGCCTTTTCCGGCTTCGGCCCTGCAATCGCCGCGGGCAGAAGCGGATATGGTGCGGTGAGCATGGCCGTGGCCTCGGGCCGCGTGCAGCTGGTTACCATCCGGCAGGAATCGCTCTCGCTGGCACGCTGGCGCCTGCTGTGGGTCGCGCTCGGCTTCGTCTTCGTGACGCTGCTTGCGCTGGTGCGCATCGGCTATCTCGGGGCGTCGGACAATGGCGCGCGCGGCACTTCGCTCGAAGAAGCGCTGCTGCCGCCTCGCGGCGAGATATCCGATCGCAACGGCGTGCCGCTGGCGCGCGCCTTCCCCGCCTATGCGCTGTGGTTCAATCCCACTGCGCTGGGTGGAGACGGTGCGCCTTTGGTCCGCGATCCGGCGGTGGTCGCGGGCAAGCTGAAGGACATTTTCCCGGATCTCGATCAAGCCGCGGTCACCGCGCAACTGGCAGCGGGCAAGCAGGGCTATATCCGCCGGCGGGTGCTGCCCGAGGATGCCAACCGGGTGCAGGACATCGGCGAACTCGCACTCGAGATGCCGATGGAGAACGACCGCCACTATCCGCAAGGCTCGATGGCGGCGCATGTGCTCGGCTATGTCGCGGCGGATGGAACGGGCCGCGTGGGGATGGAGCAGGTGCTCGACGCGCATCTGTCCGATCCGGCGACGCGCGGCACCCCGATCGCCCTGTCGATCGATTCCCGCGTCCAGGGCGCGCTCGAGGACGAGCTGCGCCGCGGGATGAAACTGGTGCAGGCGCAGGGCGGTGCGGGCATCGTGCTCGATGTCGACACCGGCGAAGTGCTGGCGCTGGCTTCCCTGCCCGAATTCGATCCCAACAAGATCGATGCGCGCGGCCAGAAACTGATGTTCAACCGCGTGACCAACCAGGTCTACGAACTCGGTTCGACCTTCAAGCCGCTGTCGGTCGCGGCCGCGATCGATGCCGGCGTGGTACGCAATCTCGGCCGCCGGTGGGATGCGAGCCCGGTCAAGGTCGGCCGCTTCGCGATCAAGGACAGCCACCCGATGGGGCCCGATCTCAATGTGGTCGAGGCGCTGATCCATTCGTCGAACACCGTGACCGCGCGGCTGGCGGACGAGCTTGGCCCCGAACGCATGCGCCGCACGATGATCGATCTCGGCATGAACGAGCGGCCCTATATCGAACTGCCCGCCAAGGGCTTCCCGATCTGGCCGGGCAAGAAGTGGCCGCGCCTGCGTTCGATGACGGTCGGCTATGGCCACGGTATCGCCGTTACCCCGCTGCATCTCGCAAGCGCCTATGCGGCAATGGTCAATGGCGGCATCTGGCGCCCCGCGACACTCAGGAAGCTGGGGCCGGGCGAAGCGCCCAAGGGTCGCCGCGTGTTCAAGGCGTCGACTTCCAGCCGAATGCGCCAGCTGCTCCGCGCGATCGCCGTATACGGCACGGGCAAGAACGCCGATGCGCCGGGTTACCGCGTGGGCGGCAAGACCGGCTCGGCCGAAAAGCCCGGCGGCAGCGCCGGCTATCGCAAGACCGCGCTGGTTTCGACCTTCGCCGCCGCCTTCCCGATGGACCGTCCGCGCTATGTCGTCATCGCCATGCTGGACGAGCCCCGCGGCACGCTGGCCAGCTCCTACCAGCGTACCGCCGCGTGGAATGCCGCCCCGATCGTCAAGCGCCTGGTGCCGCGCATCGGACCGCTGATCGGCGTGCGCCCCGACGATACGCGCGATGTCGATATTTCCGATCTCAAGCCGCTCATCCCGGAGGCGAACAAGTGAAGCTTGCCAAACTCTGCGCCGCGGCGGGATTCGCCTGCGATGGCGATGCCAACGTGACCGGTTTCGCAATCGACAATCGCAAGGTCGCACCCGGCACCGTCTTCGGTGCGTTCCAGGGTACGCAGGTAAACGGCGAAGACTTCATTCCGGCGGCGATCGAAAGCGGGGCCATCGCGGTGGTGGCGCGGCCCGAAGCGACAGTCGAAGGCGCGGTCCATATCGCCGATCCGGAGCCGCGCCGCGCTTTCGCGGCCCTCGCAGCGCAGTTCTTCACCCCCGTGCCCGACCATATCGTCGCGGTGACCGGCACCAACGGCAAGACCTCCACCGTCGAGATGACCCGTCAGATCTGGCGCATGGCGGGGGAACGCGCGGCAAGCATCGGCACGCTCGGCGTCACCACGCCCGACGAAAGCGTTTCGACCGGACTGACCACGCCCGATATCGTGACCTTCCTTTCCAACCTCAGCGGCCTGGCGCGCGAGGGCGTTACGCATGTCGCCTATGAAGCGTCGAGCCACGGACTGGCGCAATTCCGCAATGAAGGCGTGCCCGTGATGGCCGCCGGCTTCACGAATTTCAGCCGCGATCACCTCGATTACCATGCCGACATGGAAGACTATTTCGCGGCCAAGATGCGGCTGTTCGATGAAGTCGTAACCGATGGTGCAGCGGCAGTGATCTGGATGGGGTCGGGCGACAGTGGCTGGAATGCCCGCGTGGTCGAGCATGCGCGCACCCGCGGGCTCGCCGTGATGACCGTCGGCGAACAGGGCGAAGCGATCCGCCTCGTCAATCGCGAGCCGACCCAGCTCGGGCAGTCGCTGACCGTCAAACATGCCGGGCAGGAGCGGACAATCGATCTGCCGCTGATCGGTGCCTATCAGGTGTCCAATGCGCTGACGGCGGCGGGCCTTGCGCTTGCCACCGGGACCGAAGTCAGCCGGGTCTGGGATGCGGTCGCGCGGCTCCAGCCGGTTCGCGGACGGCTCGAGCGTACGGCGATCGCGCCTTCGGGTGCACCGATCTATGTCGATTACGCGCATACGCCCGATGCGATCGCGGCGGCGGTTGCCGCGCTGCGCCCGCATGTGTCGGGCAGGCTGATTACCGTTTTCGGCGCGGGCGGCGACCGCGATCACGGCAAGCGTGCACCGATGGGTGCTGCTGCGGCCAAGGCGAGCGATGTCGTCATCGTCACCGATGACAATCCGCGCGGCGAAGATCCTGCGGATATCCGCCGGCAGGTGCTTGAGGGTGCGCCGCAAGCGCGCGAGATAGGCGGGCGTCGCGAAGCCATTCTCGCAGCCATAGCCGAAGCGGGCGCGGAGGACATCGTCCTCGTCGCCGGCAAAGGACATGAAACGGGTCAGATCATCGGATCGGGAGATAACATGCGAGTGCTGCCCTTCGACGATGTCGATGTCGCGCGCGAATGCGTCGCGGAAATTGCCAGGGGTGCCGCATGAGCGCCGCCATCCTGCGTCATCCGGCCTATAGCGAATGGCCCGCCGACCCGCGTGACCGGCTGCCGCTGACCCTGTGGGATGCGCGCAGCATCGCCGAAGCGGTGGGCGGCATCGCCAGCCATGATTTCCAGGTCGCGGGCGTCGAGATGGACAGCCGCGATGTCATCAACGGCGATCTTTTCATTGCCTTGAAAGGGGAGGCGATGGACGGCCACCGTTTCCTCGACAAGGCCTTCGCCAATGGCGCAGCGGGAGCGATCGTCGACCGCGCTGTCGACTGGCCGCACATTCTCGTCGAGGATACCACTGCCGCGCTCGAAGCGCTGGCACGGGCCGCGCGCAGCCGCGTCGAGGCGACGGTTATCGGGGTGACCGGTTCGGTCGGCAAGACCGGGGTCAAAGAAGCGATCTTCGCGAGCCTCGAACGTGCCAGCCGCGGCGCGGCGCATCGGTCGACGCGTAGCTACAACAACCATGTCGGGGTTCCGCTCAGCCTGGCGCGCATGCCCGCGCGCAGCCGGTTCGCCATTTTCGAAATGGGCATGAACCACGCGGGCGAAATCGCGGATCTCACCACGCAGGTCCGACCGCATGTCGCTGTCATCACGACGATCGCTCCCGCGCATATCGAGAACCTCGGCAGCATGGATGCCATTGCTGCGGCCAAGGCGGAAATTTTCGCCGGGCTCGAGCCGGGCGGAACGGCAGTGATCCCCGCCGACAGCGAACATAGCGCGGCGCTCGAACGCGCCGCCAGGGATGTCGGCGCGCGCGTGGTCAGCTTCGGCCGTGCCCGCTCTGCCGATGTCCGCCTGCTAGACGCGATCCCCAGCGCCAATGGCGGCAGCCTGGTAACCTGCGAATTTCCCGAAGGCCGGCTGTGCTACACCGTGGCCGAACCCGGCGATCACTGGGTGATCAACTCGCTCGCGGTGATGGCTGCAGTCCGGGCCGCGGGCGGCGACATGGCCGCCGCCGGACTGGCGCTGGCGGAAATGGGCGGGCTCAAGGGCCGCGGCGCCCGGCACGGCATCGCGGTGCCCGGCGGCAAGGCGCTGCTGATCGACGAAAGCTACAACGCCAATCCCGCCAGCATGCGCGCGACGCTCGCCCAACTGGGGCAGACGCCCTCCGGACGCCGGATCGCCGTACTCGGGTCGATGAAGGAGCTGGGCGATTTCGGTCCGCAGTTCCATGCCGCGCTGGCCGAGCCTGTGCTGGCGGCCGATGTCGACTACGCCTTGCTCGTCGGCGACGAGATGGCCGCGCTGGCGCAGGAACTGGGGAAACCGCAAAGCCCCGTTCTTGGCAAGCCGTTCGCCTGGGCGCATTGCCAGACCGCCGACGAGGCGATCGGGTTGCTCGAGGACTTCGGCGTAGTCGCGGGCGACGCCGTGCTGGTCAAGGGCTCCAACTCGGTCGGACTTGGCCGGCTCGTGGATCATTTCACCCGCGCCAGCTAGGCGCGACGAGAGGCTCGATTGCTTTATTTGCTCGCCGAATGGTTGAATTTCGAAGGCGTCTTCAACCTCGTGCGGTACCAGACATTCCGCGCCGGCGCGACGCTGATGACCGCGCTGTTCATCGGTCTCGTCATCGGTCCGCGGTTCATCGACATGCTGCGCGTGCGGCAGGGCAAGGGGCAGCCAATCCGCGAGGATGGCCCGCAGAGCCACCTCGCCAAGCGCGGCACGCCGACCATGGGCGGGCTGATGATCCTGATCAGCCTCAGCCTGGCGGTGCTGATCTGGATGGATCTGAGCAATCCGTTCATCTGGGCCTGCCTGGCGGTCACGCTGGGCTTCGGGCTGATCGGGTTTCTCGACGATTACGACAAGGTTTCCAAGGCCAGCCACAAGGGCGTTTCGGGCAAGGTCCGGTTGCTGCTGGAATTCGCGATCGCGGGCGTCGCCAGCTATCTGATCGTCGGCCAGATCAACACTTTCCTCTACGTCCCCTTCGTCAACGATTTCGGCATCGAGCTGGGCTATTTCTACTTCGTCTTCGCGGCTTTCGTGATTGTTGGGGCGGGCAATGCAGTCAATCTGACCGATGGGCTCGACGGGCTTGCGACCATGCCGGTGATCATCGCGGCAGGCACCTTTGCGTTGATCGCCTATCTGGTCGGCCGCGTGGACTATTCCGAATATCTCGGCATCCCGCACGTGGCGGGCGCGGGGGAACTGGCGATCTTCTGCGCCGCGATCATGGGCGCGGGGCTCGCCTTTCTGTGGTTCAACGCGCCGCCCGCTGCAGTGTTCATGGGTGACACCGGCTCGCTCGCGCTCGGCGGCGCGCTGGGCGCGATCGCCGTCGCCACGCACCACGAGGTCGTACTGGCAATAGTGGGGGGATTGTTCGTCTTCGAGGCGTTGTCGGTCATCATTCAGGTGTTCTGGTTCAAGCGTACGGGGAAAAGGGTCTTCCGCATGGCTCCCATCCACCACCATTTCGAACAGCTCGGCTGGTCGGAGAGCAAGGTCGTGATCCGCTTCTGGATCGTCGCCATCGTGCTCGCACTCATGGGGCTCGCGACGCTCAAGCTACGATGATCACTTCGCCCGCCTGGAAGGACAAGAAATACGCCGTTCTCGGACTGGCGCGGTCCGGCCGGGCAACGGCCGAAGCGCTGTTGGCGGCGGGTGCCGACGTGCTGGTGTGGGACGACCGCGCCGAGGCGCGCGCAGCCTTCGCCGGGCGCTGCGCGGTCGCCGACGCGCTGGAGGTGGACCTTGCCGGCTATGCGGGAATGGTGGTCAGCCCCGGCGTTCCGCTCAACACCCATCCGATCAAGCCGCATGCCGACAGTTTCGGCGTGCCGGTGATCGGCGATATCGAACTTTTCGCGCAGGCACGCGCCGCGCTGCCGCGGCACAAGGTCGTCGGCATCACCGGCACCAATGGCAAGTCGACCACCACCGCGCTGGTCCATCACATGCTGAAAGAGGCGGGCGTGCCGGCCACTATGGGCGGCAATATCGGCCTGCCGATCCTTGAGCAGGAGCCGCTGCCCGAAGGCGGGGTCTATGTGCTCGAACTGTCGAGCTACCAGATCGACCTGACCCATTCGCTCGCTTGCGACGTGGCGGTGCTGCTCAACATCACCCCCGACCATCTCGACCGCTATGACGGCGATTTCGCCAAATACGCTGCCAGCAAGTCGCGCCTGCTGGCAATGCAGACGCGCGGCCAGAACGCGATCGCCCGGTTCACCGATGCGCGGGTGCTGGGGCAGTTCGCCGAAGGTTCGATCGCAAGCATTCTCGAGGATGTGCTGCAGAACCGGGGAATCGCGCCGGGCGAGCAGACCGAGTGGCCGTCGCTGCAAGGTCCGCACAACCGCGAAAATGCCGCAGCGGCCATTGAAGCCTGCGATATCCTGGGCATCCCGACCGCGCAGATCCGCGCCGCGCTCAAGAGCTATCCCGGCCTGCCGCACCGCATGGAGCGCGTCGCGGAAATCTCCGGCGTTGCCTATGTCAACGACAGCAAGGGCACCAACACCGCCGCTTCGGCGCCCGCGCTGGCCGCGTTCGAGAACATTCACTGGATCGTCGGCGGGCTTGGCAAGGAGCCGGGACTGGGCGAGTGCGAGGCCGAGTTGGGCCGCGTCAAGGCGGCCTATACCATCGGCAGGGCCGGACCCGACTTCGCCGCGCTGCTCGAAGGTCGCGTCCCGGTCGAGCAGTGCGAAACGCTTGACCGCGCGGTGGCCAGTGCCGCTGCGAAGGCCGCGGCGGGCGATACGGTCCTGCTCAGCCCCGCCTGCGCCAGCTTCGACCAATATGCCGACTTCGAGAAACGCGGCGACCATTTCCGCGCGCTGGTGGAGGGGCTGGCATGAACACGATGCAGCCCTACGTTCCCGGCAAGCGCCAGCCCGCGCATATGCCCAAGGGCAAGCTGTCGCGCTGGTCCGAGCTCAAGATCTGGTGGCGCGAGATCGACCGCGTGCTGCTGCTGCTCGTGCTGCTGCTGATGAGCTTCGGCACGATCGCGGTGGCTGCCGCCAGCCCGGCCAGCGCCGATCGTCTCTCCACTTCCAGCCAGACGCTCGATCCGCTGTATTTCTTCTACCGCCACCTTGCCTGGCAGATGCTTGCGCTGGGCACGCTGTTCGGCGTGTCGATGCTGACCCGCGACAGCGCGCGGCGGTTCGGGCTGCTGCTGGCCGCGGGCATGACCGGGTTGCTGTTCCTCGTCCCGCTGGTGGGCGCGGAAATCAACGGCGCACGGCGGTGGATCAATCTGGGGATGCAGTTCCAGCCGTCGGAATTCCTCAAGCCCGGCTTCGCCATCGCCACGGCCTGGATCCTGTCGTGGCGGATGCGCGATCCCAACATGCCGGTGGCGGGCATCGCCACCGCCTATGTCGCGCTGATCGCCGCGCTGATGATGATGCAGCCCGATTTCGGCGGCACGATCCTGTTTGCGGGCGTGTGGTTCGTCGCGATGATCCTGTCGGGCATCGACATGAAGCGGATGGGGGCAGTGATCGGCGGCGTGATCGTTGCGCTGACCGCGACCTATTTCCTCTATGACAACGCCCGCCACCGCATCGACAGCTTCATCGGCGGGGGGACCGCCTACGACCAGGTGGATCTGGGGGCACGCACGCTGACGGCGGGCGGCTGGACGGGCGCGGGTTACGGCCTCGGCATCCGCAAGATGAGCCTGCCCGAAGCGCATACCGACTACATTTTCAGCGTCATCGGCGAGGAATTCGGCCTGATTGCCTGCGCGCTGATCGTGCTGGTCTATCTCGCCATTGTCGGGCGCGTGCTGATGCGCCTGCTCGACGAAGAAGACCTGTTCGCGCTGCTGGCCGGGGCTGGCCTGATCGCGCTGCTCGGCGGACAGGCGTTCATCAATATCCTGGTCAACCTGCAGCTTTTCCCGTCGAAGGGGATGACCTTGCCGCTGGTCAGCTATGGCGGATCGTCGACCATTGCGATCTGCCTCAATGTCGGTCTGCTGCTGGCGATAACGCGGCGCAATCCGTTCCTGAAAAGCCGGACCATTGGGCTTGGCGACAGGCTCGGCTTCGGGCAGACGGCCCCGATGAAAGACACCGCGCCTTCCCCGCACCGCGAGATCCACCCATGACCGGTGCCAGCCGCCATTATGTCCTTGCCGCCGGGGGGACGGGCGGACATCTGTTGCCCGCCTTCGCGCTGGCCACCGAACTCGAACGGCGCGGCCATCACGTCGCGCTGATCACCGATACGCGCGGCGCGCAAATCCCGGGCAAACCCGATTTCCTGCCTGCCCATGTCATTCCCGCGGGCCGGTTAGGCAAGAACCCGCTGAGCTGGATCAAGGGCATCCGCGCGGTGCTGCAGGGCCGGCGCATGGCGCTGCGCCTGTTCGACAGTTTCCAGCCGAGCGCGGTGGTCGGGTTCGGCGGTTACCCGTCGCTGCCGACCGTGCTCGCGGCGAAGAGCGCGGGCGTGCCCACCGTGGTGCATGAACAGAACGCGGTGCTGGGCCGGGTGAACCGGTTGTTCGCGCGGCACGTCGATGCGATCGCCACTGCCTATCCCGAAGTCGAACGGCTCGATCCCAAACATTCCCGGAAAGTGCATCTGGTCGGCAATCCGGTACGCGCGGGCGTATTGTCGCTGCGCGACGAACCCTTCCCGCCACTGGGCGAGGAAGGCCTGCTGCGGGTGCTGGTGACCGGCGGCAGCCAGGGCGCCCGCGTCTTGTCCGAAGTGGTGCCCGACGGGCTGTCGATGCTTCCCCCCGCGCTGCGCCAGCGGTTGCAGGTCACCCAGCAATGCCGGCCCGAAGATCTCGACGCTGTGCGCGAGCGGTATCGCAACCATGCCATACCCGCCGAACTGGCGACCTATTTCGAGGACATGTCGGCGCGGCTGGCCGATGCGCATTTGTTCATCGGCCGCGCCGGGGCATCGACCATTGCCGAACTTACTGCCGTCGGGCGGCCGGCGATCCTCATTCCGTTGCCGATCGCGACCGATGATCACCAGGCCGCCAACGCCCGCGAACTGGCGAAAGCCGGCGGCGCGCGCGTGATCCGCCAGGAACGCTTCAATGCCAAGGAACTGGCCAAACAGATCAAGGCGCTGGCGGACAACCCGCAAGGGCTCGGCCGCGCGGCGCATGCCGCCTGGAATTGCGGCCGTCCGCGCGCGGTCGAGGATCTCGCCGATCTCGTCGAAAGCTTCGGCGGAGCAGATATGATGGATGTAATTCGGGTCGGCGGCAACAACGCGCGGGGCGCTTCGCAGGGTCTGCCGGCCGGACAGGGTGCAGTGCGGGAGAGTGCGGAATGAGAGGCGTTCCAACTGATATCGGGACCGTCCATTTCGTCGGCATCGGCGGCATCGGCATGTCCGGGATTGCCGAGGTGATGAACAATCTCGGCTACACCGTGCAGGGTTCCGACATGAAGGAAAGCGCGACCGTGGAACGGTTGCGCCAGCGCGGGATCGAAGTGGTGATCGGCCACGCCCCCGAAAACGTCGCAAGCGCGGCGGTCGTCGTGACCTCGACCGCGGTCAAGCGGACCAATCCCGAAGTCGCCTATGCGCTGGAAAACCGCATTCCCGTGGTCCGCCGTGCGGAGATGCTGGCCGAACTGATGCGGCTGAAATCCACTGTCGCGGTCGCCGGGACGCACGGCAAGACCACCACCACCAGCATGATCGCCGCGCTGCTCGATGCCGGCAAGATCGATCCCACCGTGATCAATGGCGGGATCATCGAACAATATGGTTCGAACGCACGGCTGGGCGACAGCGAATGGATGGTGGTGGAGGCCGACGAGAGCGACGGCAGCTTCCTGCGGCTCGACGGGACCATCGCGGTGGTCACCAATATCGATCCCGAGCACCTCGACCACTACGGCGATTTCGACGGGGTGAAGGACGCATTCGTCGAGTTCATCCACAACGTCCCGTTCTATGGCGCGGCGATCCTGTGCATCGATCACCCCGAAGTACAGGCAGTGATCGGCAAGGTGCGCGACCGCAATGTCGTGACCTACGGCTTCAACCTGCAGGCGGATATCTGCGGGGTGAACATCCGCCCCGATGCGGGCGGCAATGTGTTCGACGTGATCGTGCGCCGCCGCGGGCAGGAGGATCGCCGGATCGAAGGCGTGCGCCTGCCGATGCCGGGACGCCACAATGTGCAGAACGCGCTCGCCGCGATTGCGGTGGCGATCGAGATGGGCTGCCCCGACGAGGTCATCTGCAACGGCTTTTCGGCCTTTGGCGGTGTCCGGCGCCGCTTCACCAAGGTTGGCGAAGTGCCCAGCGGCGCGGGCGTGGCGACGATCATCGACGATTACGGCCATCACCCGGTCGAAATCCGCGCGGTGCTGGGGGCGGCGCGCGAAAGCGCCGGGACGGGGCGCGTCATCGCCGTGGTCCAGCCGCATCGCTACACTCGCCTGCGCGACCTGATGGATGAATTCCAGAGCTGCTTCAACGAGGCCGACCAGGTCTATGTGACCCCGGTCTATGCGGCGGGCGAGGATCCCATCGAGGGCGCCGACGCCGAGGCGCTGGTCGCCGGGCTCAAGGCGCGCGGCCACCGCGCGGTGCAGAGCGTTGAGGACGAGGACAATCTGGCCGCGAAGCTGGCGGACGATCTCGCGGCGGGCGATTTCGTCGTCTGCCTGGGCGCGGGCGATATCACCTATTGGGCGGCGGGGCTCGCCAACGGGATTGCCAAGGCTAGTTCGGCATGAGCGCAGGGGCTGCCCCGATCGACACGCAGGGCCTGCGCGGCAAGCTGACTCCCGATGCGCCTCTGGCGAAACTGGTGTGGTTCAAGGCCGGCGGCGCGGCCGACTGGCTGTTCGAGCCGGCCGATCGCGCGGATCTCGAGCTGTTCCTCCAGCGGCTGGGCGGGCGCCTGCCGCTGATGGCGCTCGGGCTGGGGTCCAATCTCATCGTGCGCGATGGCGGGGTCGCAGGCGTGGTGATCAAGCTGGGCAAGCCCTTCGCCGGGATCGACGTCGAGGACGGGCACGTGCTTTCCTGCGGTGCGGGCGCGCATGGCATACTGGTGGCATCGACTGCCCGCGATGCGGGCATTGCCGGGGTCGAATTCATGCGCGGCATTCCCGGGACGGTGGGCGGCTTCGTGCGGATGAACGGCGGTGCCTACGGCCGCGAGGTTGCCGATGTGCTGACCGATTGCGATGTCGTGATGCCCGATGGCGCGCTGGTCACCTTGGCTGCGGCTGACCTGCATTACAGCTATCGCCATTCGCAGCTGCCCGAAGGTGCCGTGGTGGTCGGCGCACGTTTCCAGGGGCAGCCGGGCGACCCGGCCGAAATCGGCGCGAAGATGGACGCAATCGGCGATGCACGCGAGAATTCGCAGCCGCTGCGTACCAGGACGGGGGGCTCGACCTTCAAGAACCCTCCCGGCCAGAAGGCGTGGGAACTGGTCGATGCCGCCGGCTGCCGCGGCCTCAAACTGGGTGGCGCGCAGGTCAGCGAAAAACACACCAATTTCCTCATCAATGTCGATGATGCAACCAGCGCCGATATCGAAGCGCTGGGTGAAGAAGTGAAGCGCCGTGTCCACGCGCATTCGGGGGTCGAACTCGAATGGGAAATCCAGCGCGTCGGGCGGCAGCAGGACAGGTCATGACCGAACTACCCAAGCTCCATATCGCCGTGCTGATGGGCGGCTGGGCCAATGAACGCCCCGTCAGCCTGATGTCGGGCGAGGGCATCGCCAAGGCGCTCGAGGAGCGCGGCCACCGGGTCACGCGCATCGACATGGACCGGCAGGTCGCGGCACGCATCGCCGAGGCCGCGCCCGATGTTGTGTTCAACGCATTGCACGGCGTGCCCGGCGAAGACGGCACGGTGCAGGGCATGCTCGACCTGATGGGCGTACCCTATACGCATTCGGGCCTCGCCACGTCGGTGATCGCGATCGACAAGCAGCTGACCAAGCAGGCGCTGGTGCCGCAGGGGATCCCGATGCCCGGCGGGCGGATCGTCAGGAGCGCCGATCTGCACGAGCGCGATCCGCTGCCGCGGCCCTATGTGCTGAAGCCCGTCAACGAAGGCAGCTCGGTCGGGGTGGCGATCGTCACCGATGATGGCGATTACGGCAATCCCATCGCGCGCACCGCCAAGGGGCCGTGGCAGGACTTTCCGCAGCTGCTTGCGGAGCCCTTCATCAAGGGCCGCGAGATGACCAGTGCGGTCGTCGATTTCGCCGATGGTCCGCGCGCGCTCGCAGTGACCGAGCTGAAACCCAAGAGCGGGTTCTACGATTTCGACGCCAAATACACCGACGGGCGGACCGATCACATGTGCCCCGCCGATATCCCGCAGGCGATTACCGACCTGTGCCTCGAATACGCGCTGAAGGCGCACCGGGTGCTAGGCTGCAAGGGCACCAGCCGGACCGATTTCCGCTGGGACGAGGAACAGGGCGAGGACGGGCTGTTCATCCTCGAAACCAACACCCAGCCGGGGATGACCCCGCTCAGCCTGGTGCCCGAACAGGCGCGCTTCGCGGGCATCGAATATGGCGAATTGTGCGAACTGATCGTGGCCGCCGCGCTGCGCGACCATGCCGGCACGGCGGGCGGCGGCGATGGCTAAGGTCAGGCGCAAGCCGACCGGCGTGCGCCGGTCCGCCGCGGCGCGCAATCGCAGCCAGAAGGCGCATGCCGCGCGCAAGCACACCAGCGGCCTGCTCGACCGGGTGATGGCGGCACTGCCCTTTTCCGAAGAGCAGTGGCACAGGTTTTTCCTGACCGTCATCGTGGCGGCGGGGCTGGGCATCGCCTGGACCATTGCCAGCTTCGCGGGCGTTCCCGAACTGGCGCGGACCGAACTGGCGAAATCGGCTTCGCGGTCGGGCTTCGAGGTCAGCCGCGTGCAGGTATCGGGCGTCGAGCGGATGAACGAGCAACTCGTCTACGAACGCGTGCTGGCGGAGCAGGACCGCCCGATGCCGCTGGTCGACCTCGCGCAGGTACGCGAACGGCTGCTCGAACTGCCGTGGGTCGCCGATGCGCGCGTCTCGCGCCAGCTACCCGATACGCTCAAGATCAATATCGTCGAGCGCGTCCCGCACGCTGTGCTGCGCAAGCCCGATCGGCTGATGCTGATCGACCCGCAGGGGCACGAGCTCGAACCGGTGAGCGCAAAGGAGGCCGAAGGCAAGCTGCTGATCGAAGGGCCCGGAGCCGCGCGCCAGGTCCAGGAGCTGGGGCGCCTGCTCGATGCCGCGCCCGCGCTAAAGCCGCAGATCGCCTCGGCCGAATGGGTCGGCAATCGCCGCTGGAACCTGACCTTCAATTCGGGCCAGCTCCTGGCGCTGCCCGAAGGCGACCTCGGCGCCCCCGCGCTGGTCAAGTTCGCCCAGCTCGACGGGATGCACCGGCTGATCGGCGGGAAGCCCATCGCCATCGACATGCGCGTGCCCGACCGCGCCTATCTGCGCTGCGACGACGGGCCGTGCCCGAAGCAAATGTCGCTCAATGGCAGGAGCGACTGATGGCGACCCAGCAGCCCCGCATCACCCGCGTCTTTGGCGCGGTGAACATCGGGTCCTTCCGCGTTTCCGCGATGATCATGGGGCAGGCCGAAGACGGCGCCATGATCGTGCTGGGTTCGAGCCACCGGGCGAGCGACGGGATCAAGCGCGGCTATGTCACCGACATGCGCACGGCGAGCCACGCCATCCGCACCGCGGTGGAAAAGGCCGAGGCCAATGCCAACACCTCGATCCAGAGCGTGTGGATCGGCTGCGCGGGCGCCGGGCTGTCGAGCAGGATTTCCAGCGTCGAGATCGCCATCGGCGGACGCCGGATCGAAGAGGACGATATCGAACACCTCCTCTACGCCGCGCGCGATCATCTGCATCCCGACGGGCGGACGGTGCTGCATGCGCAGCCGGCGCATTACACGCTCGACGGTGCGCACGGCGTCGCCAATCCCAAGGGGCTGCACGCCGAGGCGCTGGGCGTCGACGTCCATGTGACGCTGGCCGAAGGCGCGCCGGTGCGCAATCTGATCGAGGCGGTGCAGACCGCGCATCTCGATGTCGAAGGCGTCGTCGCCAGTCCGCTGGCCGCCGCGCATGCGTGCCTGACCGGCGAAGAACGCGACCTCGGCGTCGCGCTGGTCGAAATCGGCGCGCAGGTCACCAATGTCTCGGTGCATGCGGCGGGCATGCTGCTGGGGCTCAAGTCGATCCCCATCGGGTCGAACGACATCACCGATGCCATCGCGTCCTCGCTCGGCATTCGCCGCAGCCAGGCCGAACGGCTCAAATGCGTTTCGGGCTCGGCGATCGCCACCCCGACCGACCACCGCGAGATGATCCCGGTCAATGGCCCGGGCGAAGAACCGGGCGGACCGCTGGCGCGCGGGGCGGACGAACACAATCGCATCGCGCGCGCCGAACTGGTGGCGATCGTCACCGACCGGCTGGGCATCGCCACCGCCGAGATCGGCAAGGCGCTCAAGAGCATGGGCTTCACCGGCGCGCAGGGCGGGCAGGTCGTGCTGACCGGCGGCGGGGCCGAACTGCACGGGGTCGCCGAATTCATGCAGGGCGCGCTTGGCCGGCCGGTGCGGATCGGCAAGCCGCCCGTCCTGCAGGGCCTCCCCGAAGCGCACGCGACGCCGGGTTTTGCCACGCTCGCGGGGCTGTGCCTCTACGCCGCCGACGATCCCGTCGATATCCGTTCGGTCGGGCCGCGCTACCAGCCGACCAAGCGTTATCGGGGCATGGGTCTGGTCAACCGTGTTTTTCAAGCGGTGCGTGAGTACTTCTGAGGCTTGATGCGGAGCCGGATTCCGCCTTTAGGCCTTGTGGATAAGGCTGGCGCGGCTTCGATCTGCGATTCGCTTTGTGCCAGTGTTGTGACATAAAGCCAGCACGTGACTTTCGAATACCCAGGGGACTCTTGATGAGTATCAATATCGGACCGGCATCGGACGACGATCTTCGTCCCAAGATCATGGTCGTCGGCGTCGGCGGTGCGGGCGGCAACGCCATCGCCAACATGATGGAAGCGAAGATCGAAGGCGTCGATTTCATCGTCGCCAACACCGATGCGCAGGCGCTCAGCACGTCCCCTTCCGAAAAGCGCATCCAGCTCGGTCCGGATATCACCGGCGGGCTCGGCGCGGGCGCCCGCCCCGAAGTGGGCAAGGCCGCAGCCGAGGAAACCGTGCAGGATATCGAGGACGCGCTCGACGGGGTGAACATGGTGTTCATCGCGGCGGGCATGGGCGGCGGCACCGGGACCGGTGCGGCCCCGGTCATCGCCGAGGCGGCGCGCAAGCGCGGCGTGCTCACCGTGGGCGTGGTTACCAAGCCGTTCCTGTTCGAAGGGACGCGTCGCATGCGCGCGGCCGAAGCGGGCATCGACGAGCTGCAGAAGCATGTCGACACGCTGATCGTCATTCCCAACCAGAACCTGTTCCTGGTCGCCAAGGCGGAAACTACCTTCAAGGAAGCGTTCCAGCTTGCCGACGAAGTACTGCAGCAGGGCGTGCGCTCGATCACCGACCTGATGGTCATGCCGGGCCTGATCAATCTCGACTTCGCGGACGTGCGTTCGGTGATGAGCGAGATGGGCAAGGCGATGATGGGCACTGGCGAAGGCGAGGGCGACAACCGCGCGCTGGAAGCGGCCGAGCACGCGATCGCCAACCCGCTGCTCGACGGCGTGAGCATGGCCGGGGCCAAGGGCGTCATCATCTCGATCATCGGCGGCGAGGACATGAAGCTGCTCGAAGTCGACGAGGCGGCCAACCATATTCGCGAACTGGTCGACGAAGACGCCAACATCATCTGGGGTTCGGCGTTCAATCCCGATCTCGAGGGCAAGATCCGTGTGTCGGTCGTCGCCACCGGGATCGAGCCCGACGGTTCGGTTGCCGCTGCCCCCATGAGCAGCTTCGCCCCGCGCGAAAGCAGCGCGCCGCGGCGTCCGGTGCTCGACCTGCCAAGCGAAAGCGAAGCCGAAGACGAGCCGTTCGAACTCAACGAAGGTCTTTCCGCCGATCCCGAGCCGGAAGCGCCGCGCGGTTTCGATCCGGCCCCGCAGTCACCGGCGCAATCGCAGGCGTCTTCGCATGCCGATGCGGACGATGCCGATGCGCTCGACCTGACCGACGAAGCAGAAGAGGACGACGCGCCGCGCCCGTTCGGGTTGTCGCCCGCGACGTCGGGTTCCTCGGCGGAGCGCGACGAAGATGGCTACGACGATGTCGACGATATCGTCGACCCGCTGGCCGGGCTGCGCAACGAACAGACCGAACGTTTCGACAGCGACGATGACACCGGCGCGCCCGCTGCAGGCGGACATGGTTCGGACGCCGCGCAAGGGCAGGCGGATGAGTCCGCTGGCCGCGCTCCGCTCGACCTGTCGGGCGACATGCGCGAGCCGTCTGCGTCGCAGGACGAATTCGAACTGGGCGACGAACAGGGCGCCAGCCCGCTGGCGAGCAAGCCGGTCCGCCGCCAGCCGATCGTGCCGGGTGACAGCCCGGCACCGGCCGCGCCGAGTGCTCCCGCCAGCGGCGCAGGCGCGGGATCGGGATCGCTGCCCGGGAACACGCTGTTCGAGCGCATGGCCAATCTCTCACGCGGTGCCAGTACCAGCGAAGAGGAAGACGAGGACGACGATGCCGACAGCGGCAATGGCGGCGGGTTGAACATCCCGCGTTTCCTCGGACGCCAGAACAACCAGTAAGCGGCCGTTTCAGCGCGGGTTAACGCCCGCGCTGCAAAGGATAGGACATGATTTCGACCCGGCGTCTTGCTGCTGCCACTGTACTGCTTGCCATGGCGGTGCAGGGCGCACCTGCGTCGGCCCAGCGCGAGATCGTGCAGCCCCTGCCGGGTGCGGGGGAGCAAAAACTGAGCGATGCGCTGTCGCGGCTGGCACGTAATTCGCAGGATGTGACCGCGCTGCTTGATGCCGGAGAGGCCGCGCTCGAGCTGGACGATATCGATGCGGCGATCGGCTTTTTCGGGCGTGCGAACGAATTGTCGCCCGGCAATCCCCGCACCAGCGTCGGTCTGGCGCGCGCCTATACGCGCTCGCACCGCCCGATCGAAGCGCTGCGCCTGTTTGCCGAGGCCGAGCGGGCGGGGGTGCCCGATACGCGGATGGCGCAGGATCGCGGCCTGGCCTTCGATCTCGTCGGCGATGCGGCCAGCGCGCAGCAGCTTTACCGTCTGGCACTGGACAATGGTGCGGGCGCGGAAACAGTGCGGCGGCTGGCGCTCAGCCAGGCGATCTCGGGCGACCGTGAAGCGTTCGAAGCCACGCTTTTGCCGCTGCTTCGCGACGGCGATGTCCCCGCGTTCCGCACGCGCGCTTTCGGACTTGCGGTGCTCGGCGATGCGGAAGAGGCGAAGGATATCGCCAACACCGTGCTGCCGGCAGGGCTTGGCGCGCGGATGGCCGCCTATCTCGATTACATGCCCCGCCTGACCCGCGCGCAGCAGGCCGCTGCGGGCAATCTCGGCGTGTTCCCGCGCACCTCCAGCATCGGTACCGACGAAGCGGCGATCGCCGCCTATGCACCGCGCCCGGTGCAGTTGGCGCAGGCGGCACCGGCGGCTGCGCCGCAGGCACCGGGTGCTCCCGCAAGTGCAGGGGCCGAAACTCCGGCTCCGGCACGCGGTCAACCGGCGCGACCGGGTGCGGGCAGTATGCCTCCCGAGCCGGCCGATCGGCTGCCGCAGGACACGGACGTCGCCGCTCCTGCAGAAGCATCCGCCGCGACCCCGGCCCCGACATCGAACCCTGTTCCGGCCCCAGGGACGCCCGCGCCGTCGCTCGCAGCGCCTCCCGCACGGCAGGCGGCCGCGCCGGAGCCGGCCGACCCGCCGGCAGGCCCCCGGATAGTCGCTGCCGTGCCGGACGACCCCGTACCCGCACGATCCGACCGGCCCGGGCCCACTGTCATCGCGCGCGTCGATCCGACGGCATCCGCGCAGCCGGTGGACACGGCAACCGCCTCAGCGTCACTGGCTTCGGGCACCGCCAGCGCGGGCGCAGCGGCGGGCACATCGATCGAAGATGCCTTCGACGGCTTCACGCTCGCGCCGCCGGCTCCGCCTCCGTCTGCGACCGGCGCGGTCGACATCACGCGCATCGCCATCCCGCGCGAAAAGGTCAGGCCCAAGCCGCCACCGCCCCCCGCGCATCCCGCGCGCCACTGGGTTCAGGTGGCCACCGGCAAGGACCGCGCCGCACTCAAGTTCGACTGGCGCCGCATAACCCGCAGCGCCGAGGGCAAGCTCGACGGCACCGGACCCTTCGTGACCCCGTGGGTCGAAGCCAACCGCCTGTTGTCCGGCCCCTACGACAGCGCCGCCGAGGCTCGGGAAATGGTCAACGAACTGAAGAAGATAGGCTTCGACTCCTTCCCTTTCACCAGCGCCGAGGGCGAAGCGGTCGAACCGCTGTAACAAACCCGCGCGGTTAACGCGTCGTGCTAGCTTGTTCACAGGCTTTGCACAGGCGTTAACGGTTCTCCCCAGCGTGGATCGTTGCGCGGATTGCCAAGCCGGGTCCCGGTTCTGCATTCCGTACCCATGACGGCTACGGGACAGCTTCGATGAGGGCAGCGGAAGAGCGCTACGACACGGATCAGGACGCAGCGCCACTCGACATGCTGGCTGCGCTATTCCGGGCGCGCGGCTGGCCATGCGAGACGACGGCGAACGAGCTGTGCGGCGAGATCCAGGGAAGCTGGACCAATTACCAGCTGCGCGGCATTTGGCGCCCCGAGGACCTCGTCCTCCAAATCCTCTGCCTGCCCGACATCCGCATCGGCAAGGACAAGCGCACGCAGGCGCAAGAGCTGGTCAGCCTGGTGAACGAGCAGATGTGGCTCGGCCATTTCGACATCTGGTCGAATGGCGGCGTGCTGCTCTACCGCAATGGCACGATGCTGGGCGACGACGGCATGCTCAGTCTCGACCAGGCGCAGGCCCTGGTCGAGATCGCGGTCGAGGAATGCGACCGGTTTTACCCGGCGTTCCAGTTCGTGCTGTGGGGCGGGCGCACGCCGGCTGAAGCGCTCGAAGCGGCAATGGTGGATGCCGCCGGGGAGGCGTAAGGCGCTGGGGTTCGGGGTTAATCCGAATTAGCCGTGCGAATTCCGGTTTCGCTTGAAATCGCGCGCCAAAGTGCCGATATTCTTCCCAGGAGCAGCGCGTATCACCGCGCCGCCAAAAGGAGTTGCAGACACATGGCCAATTGGAACGACACCGACCAGAGGCAGGGCTTCGGCTCGGTGCCGCGCGCTGGCGACGCCGTTGCCAGGCAGGAAACCTTCGATGCGGGCCTGCGCGCCCACATGCTCAAGATTTACAATTACATGGCTTCGGGCGTGTTGCTGACCGGACTGGTCGCCATGCTGACCGCGCGCAGCGGCTTGGCGCTGACCTTCGCCAGCGGTCCGCTCATGTGGATCGTCGCGCTGGCGCCGCTGGGCTTCGTCTTCGCGATGAGCTTCGGCGTGAACAAGTTCAGCCAGGCTACGCTGCAGCTGATGTTCTGGGCCTTCGCCACGGTGATGGGCCTGTCGCTGTCGACGATCTTCCTCGTCTATACGGGCGAAAGCATCGCCGCGACCTTCTTCGCTACGGCAGGCGCCTTCGCCGGTCTCAGCCTGTTCGGCTACACCACCAAGAAGAACCTGCAGGGCATGGGTACATTCCTGGTCATGGGCGTGATCGGCCTGATCATCGCCAGCGTGATCAACATCTTCCTGCAGTCGAGCACGCTGACGCTCGCCGTGAGCTTCATCGGCGTGCTGATCTTCGCCGGCCTTACCGCCTACGACACGCAGCGCCTGAAGCGCGAATATCAGTACCTGCGCGGTACCGAATTTGCCGGCAAGGCCGTGATCATGGGCGCGCTGAGCCTGTATCTCGACTTCATCAACATGTTCCTGTTCCTGCTGCGCTTCATGGGCAGCCGCGAATAAACCATTCGTCGCAAACAGGAATCGTTTGAACGTGCCCGGGGCGTAACCAGCGCCCCGGGCATTTTCTTTGCCATTGCCAAACGCTAGGCAGTTTTTCTTCATCCCCCGTCAACCGATGACGAGGCAGGATGATCGCCTTATTTTCCGAGGAGGGTCACGCGTCATGAACCGCGGTTCGAACATCACCATTCGCATGGCGGCCGTGGCTGCCGGCATCGCCGTCCTGGGCGCCTGCGCCACCCCGCCGCCGCCGCCGCCCCCGCCGCCGCCGGTGGTGGAAGCGGTCCCGATCCGTCCGCAGCCCCCGGGCCAGGCATCCTATGTGATGACCATCCCCCGCGTGAACTCGCTCGGCCAGCGCGAGACTGTGCACCTGGGGATTTCGGACGACGAGAAGGTGTGGCACTTCCGTTCGGCCTGGAATGTCGCGGCGCTCAACTGTCTCGATCCGCAGTACCAGCCGATCCTCGACGCCTACAGCAGCTATATCTCGGACCATGCGCGCCCGCTCAAGCGGGTGAACGATCGGATCGATGCCGAATACCGGCAGGAACACGGCGCCCGCCGCGCCGGTATCCAGGCGCGCGAAAGCCAGATGACGATGGTCTACAACTATTTCGCGCTGCCGCCCGCACGGGCGGATTTCTGCCGCACCGCACTGGGCGTGTCGCAACAGTATCTGGCGGCCGAACAGATCGATCCGATCGCCTTTGCGCTGGCCAACTTCCAGACGTTCGAAGGCCCGTTCGAGCGGTTCTTCGTGGCCTATGAGGAATACCAGCGGGAATCGGCGGCATGGGATGCGCGCTACGGCGATCGCTATGGCTCTTCCCAGCCGGGATACGTCGCGGTCAAGAACGCCTATGGCTACCAGGCGCCGCAGCCGGGTTCGGATCCCGCGACGCTGACCGCCACGCCGCTGCAGGAAACCAAGGTCGTCGATCCCGATACAGGGGCGCAGATCCCCGTAGCGCCGGTCGACGAAACGCGTTCGTCGCTGCCGGTCGTGCAACCCATTCCCAGCGACGACAATTCGAACTAGTTTCCGCCAAGATGATCCCGCGAGGCGCGCCGTTCCCCGGTGAACGGCGCGCCTTCGTTCGTATTGGCAGGCACCGCCTTGCGCTCGCACCTGCGCCCATCACCGCCAGCAATGTTTGCCCCTGGCGCCGGCCGCGCCTATCGGCACCGCGATGGACCTGCAGACAATCGTTACCGAGACATGGAATGCGCTGGCCGATGATCGCGGCAGCGGCAATCCTGCGCGCTATATTCCCGCGCTGGCGGCGGTCGACCCGCGCAAGTTCGGCATAGCCATCGCTACGCCCGACGGGCGCGTGGCTGCCGCAGGCGATGTCGACGAAGCCTTCTCGATCCAGTCGATTTCGAAGGTCTTCGCACTGGCGCTCGCGCTCGAGCGCGAGGGATCGGCGCTATGGGATGCGGTCGGCCGCGAACCGTCGGGCGATGCCTTCAATTCGATTGTCCAGCTCGAGAAGGAAAAGGGCATTCCGCGCAACCCCTTCATCAATTCGGGCGCCATCGTGACGACGGACCGGTTCATCGGTAACCGCGGCGTCGACGCAGCGGTGCGCGACCTGCTCGATCGGCTGCGCCGCATGGGCCGCAACCCGGCGATCACGTTCGACGAGGACGTGGCGCGCAGCGAGAGCGAGGCGGGCGAACGCAATCGCGCGCTGGCGTGGTTCCTCGCCGATTTCGGACGCCTGCTGAACCCGGTGGAAGAGGTGCTGTCGGTCTATTTCCGCCAATGCGCCCTGTCGATGAGCTGCCGCCAGCTGGCCGAAAGCGCGCTATTTCTCGCCTTCGATGGCAGCGACCCGGTGACCGGCCAGCGGATGTGTTCGGCCAGCCGGGCGCGCCGCATCAATGCGCTGATGCTGCTGTGCGGTCATTACGACAATTCGGGGCAATTCGCTTTCGAGGTCGGCTTCCCGGGCAAATCGGGGGTGGGCGGCGGGATTCTCGCCAGCGTTCCGGGCCGCGCCGCGATTGCCGTGTGGTCGCCCGGGCTGAACCGCGCGGGCACCAGCCTGCTGGGCGCGCGGGCGCTTGCCGAGATTGCCCAGCGGACCGGCTGGTCGGTCTTCAGCGGACCGCTTCCCGAAGGCTAGAGCGCGCCGAAGGTCCAGCCTTCGGTGCGGGCGATATCCCGCGTCAGCCCCGCAGGCGTCCAGCGCGCCCGATCGCTTGCGACGCGGCGAAGCCATGCGGCGGTGAGCAGCGCGTCGGACGAATGGTCCTCGATCGCGCCCTGTCCGGCCACGGGCGGGCTGCCGAGCCCGGCCAGCGCGGAATTGAGGTCTTCGAAGCTGCGCATCTTGGCCTTTGCCGCGCTGCGCCCGGATTCCAACGCGGCGAGGCTGGTGTAGATTTCGACGACCAGCGAGCCGTGTCCCGGATCCGGATCGACCGGCCAGACGGGCAGGTGCCCGCGCAGCCGGTGCAGCACGCGCATTCCCGTCAGACTGGACTTGCCCACCTGCGCCGCACCGACGAGATTGAAATTCGAATAGGGCTTGCAGCCCATCTCCGCCTGAGCCTGTTCGGTGACCCGGAACCGCCCGCGTCCATGTGTGGCGCCGTCGCAACCGAAATGCACACCCGTATCCCGGCCATTGCGAAAATAGGGCGCGAACTCGGGATGGTCGACAAAGCTTTGCGCGCCCAGATTGGGATCGCCGGCGCAGATATCGTCGATCAGCGCCCATAGCGACGGGGCATCGGGCAACAGCACGTCGCGGCGGGGAAAATAGGCCCCGCAATCGGCGAAGGGCAGCGCAATCCCCAGATCCATCCCGACCAGCGTATCGTCGGGCAGGTCCTCGCGCAGCAGCGCCAGCACGTCTCCGCGCGACCAGCCGCGGCCCCGCTCGACCAACACGGGCCGGCCCCCACCGGCATCGGCCAGCGCCAGCGCGATGCCCTTCTGTACCGGCCCTTTTGCGCCCGACCAGTCGATCGCCAGGAAGTGCCTAAAGCTGCGCACGGTCGCGCCGCAGCTTGTCCCAGTAATCGAGCCGCTTCTTCACCTCGCGTTCGAAACCGCGTTCGACCGGTTGGTAATAGCTTTGCGGCTCCATTTCCTCGGGCCAGTAATCGTCGCCCGAGAAGCCTTCGTCGGCATCGTGATCATAGGTGTAGCCCGAACCATAGCCGATGTCCTTCATCAGCTTGGTGGGCGCGTTGAGGATGTTTTGCGGGGGCATCAGGCTGCCCGTTTCCTTCGCCGATCTGAAGGATGCCTTCTGCGCCTTGTAGGCGGCGTTCGACTTGGGCGCGGTTGCGAGATAGATGCAGGATTGGACCAGCGCCAGTTCGCCTTCGGGACTGCCGAGAAATTCGTAGGCGTCCTTGGCGGCCATGCATTGCACCAGCGCCTGCGGGTCGGCCATGCCGATGTCCTCCACCGCCATGCGGACCAGCCGCCGTGCGAGGAACCGCGGTTCCTCCCCCGCGGTCAGCATGCGCGCGAGGTAATAGAGCGAGGCCTGCACATCGGACCCGCGCACCGCCTTGTGCAGCGCCGAGATGAGATTGTAATGGCCTTCCCGGTCCTTGTCGTAGACCGCGACGCGGCGGTGGAGAAATGCCCCCAGTGCCGCGGGATCGAGCGGTTCGGGGAGCTGGGCGTTATACAGCGTTTCGGCCTGGTTGAGCAGGAACCGGCCATCGCCATCGGCGCTGGCGACCAGCGCATCGCGCGCCTCGGGGGTCAGCGGCAAGGGCCCCTCGAGCGTTTCGCCGCGGTCGAGCAACAGGCCCAGCGCTTCCCGGTCGAGCCGCTGCAGGATGAGCACCTGCGTCCGGCTGAGCAGAGCGGCGTTGAGGGCGAAGCTGGGATTCTCGGTCGTCGCGCCCACCAGCGTCACCGTCCCGCGTTCGACGAACGGCAGGAAGCCATCCTGCTGCGCACGGTTGAAGCGGTGAATCTCGTCCACGAACAACAGCGTGCGCTGGCCGGCCTGCGCAGCCTTGTCGGCAGCCGCGAAGGCTTTCTTGAGATCGGCCACGCCGCTGAACACGGCGCTGACGCTTTCGAAGCGCATGCCCACGCTGTCGGCCAGCAGCCGTGCGATGGTGGTCTTGCCCGTACCCGGCGGGCCCCACAGGATCATGCTCGACAGGCGCCCGGCGGCGACCATCCGGCCGATTGCGCCCTCGGGACCGGTCAGGTGATCCTGTCCGATCACTTCGCCGAGCGTGGCGGGCCGCAGGCGATCGGCCAGCGGGGCATCTTCGCGCGGCGCATCCGGCGCTGCGCTGTGCGGGAGGTCTTCGGGAAAGAGATCGGCCATTGGTCGGCTGACATAGGGTGTTCGCCGGAAAATTGCAGGGGCGACTTGCATGGCGCATTCAAAGATATATCGTAGATCTATCGAAGATAAGGCAAGGATAGCGATATGAACAAGGCACACAGGCGCCACGGCGCGCGCAGGCGCGGCTGGCCGTTCATCGCGGCGATGATGGCCGGGGCGGAAGCGCAAAGCGGGTTCGGTGCATCGGCGCGCTTCGGCGGCTCCGACTGGGGATTCGATTTCGGCCCGCGCAAGGGCGGACGCCGCCGGCGCATGTTCGGACCGGGCGAACTCAGGCTGGTGCTGCTCAAGCTCGTCGCCGACGAGCCGCGCCATGGCTATGAGCTGATCAAGGCGATCGAGGAACTGACCGAAGGGGCGTATGCCCCGAGCCCGGGGACGATCTATCCGACGCTGTCGCTGCTCGAGGACGAGGGCGCGATCGCGCCGGCTCCCGGAGACGAGACCCGCAAGGCCTACCAGGCCACCGATGCGGGGCGGTCCGAACTGGCGGAACGCGCGAATGAAGTAACGGCGCTGTTCGAGCGGCTGTCGGGTCATGGCACTCATCGCCGCGCCTATGCCACGCCCGAAATGTTCCGCGCGGTCGGCAATCTCGCCAGCGTGCTCAAGAACCGGGCGCGTTCGGGAAAGCTAGACGAGGACACGGTGCGCGAAATCGTCGATCTGGTCGACGACCTGGCCAAGAAGATCGAGCGGCTCTGACCCCTGCCATTTGGCGATCCGCGGGAGACGGGCTAGGCTGCGCCCGCGGGTCGCGATGGGGGAGGGTTCGGACATGACGGACACCACACACACGCCCTGGCACCTTTGGGTGGTGGGCATAGCGACGCTGCTGTTCAATGCGATCGGCTGTTACAGCTACCTGATGACGCAAACGGGCAGCCTGGCCGAACTGGGTATGACGCCCGAACAGATCGCATATTTCGATACCTTCCCGGCCTGGGCCGATGCGGCCTGGGCGCTGGGCGTGTGGGGCGCGCTGCTCGGGTCGATCCTGTTGCTGCTGCGCCGCAAGCTGGCTTTCGCCGCTTTCGCCGTGGCGACCGTGGGGCTGATCGCGACGACCTATTTCGAACTGCTGGTCTCGCAGATCCCCGACAGTCTGCAGAACCCGCTGCTGATGGCGGCGATCTGGATCTCGACGCTGTTTTCGCTGTGGTATTCGCGCTGGATGAGCGCAGCAGGCGTGCTGCGCTGAGCTGCGCTAGCGGGCGGCGGCGCGTGTTTCGATCAGCCGCAGATAGGTGTCGACCACCGCCTGGTTGATCGCGTCCCACGTATAGGCGCGCGCGACCTGTTCGCCATTGGCACCATGCAGCAGACGCAGGTCGTCATCGGTGCAATAGGGCGCCAGCGCCTCGGCGCAGGCGGGGGCGAAGACATCGGGCTTGCCCGGCGCGACCAGGCGGCCCGTGCGCCCGTCGTCGACCAGGCTCGCCGCACCGGTAGCCCCGGCGGCCACCACCGGCAATCCGCAGGCCATTGCCTCCAGCGTGACATTGCCGAAAGTCTCGGTGATCGACGGATTGAAGAAGATATCGCCGCTCGCCAGCGCCTTGCCCAGATCCCTGCCGGTCTGGAAGCCGGCGAAAATGCCGCCGGGCAACGCCTTTTCGAACCATTCGCGCGCGGGCCCGTCGCCGATTACCAGAACCTTGTGCGGGACCTGGCGCTTACGCAATTGCACGATCGTTTCGGCAAAGACGTCGAGCCCCTTTTCCATCACCAGGCGGCCGAGGAACACGATTGCCACATCGTCATCGGCCAGGCCATGCGCGCGGCGCCATGCATGATCGCGCTTGGACGGATCGAAGACCGTGCGGTCGACCCCGCGCGACCAGATCGAAATGTCGTCATGCATTGCCTGCGCGGTGAGTTCGGCGATCTGGCTTTGCGATGGCGCCACCAGCGCATCGCAGCGCCGGTAGAAGCGGCGCAGCATGCCTTCGACCAGCGGTTCGAGGAAACCGAGACCGTAATAGCGCGGGTAGGTTTCGAACCGCGTATGGACCGATGCCAGCACCGGGATATCCTTCGCGCGCGCCCATTTGAGCGCGCCGTGCGCGGCCGGGTCGGGCGATGACAGATGCACCACATTGGGCGCGAATTCGGCCAGATCGGCGCGCACGCGGTCGTCGATGCGCAGCGGCAGGCGGTATTCGCCGCGACCCTTCACAGGCATTCGGACGTTGGGAATGTCGACCAGGTCGCCGGTCGCGGGGAAATCGGGTTCGGCCACGACCGGGGCATAGACGCGCAGCGCCGCGCCCTGCCTAAGCAGGAAGCCCGCCAGGCGGTTGAGCGCCTGGTTCGCGCCATCGCGAGTGTAATTGTAGTTCCCGCTGAACAGCGCGATGCGAAGATCGGTCACATCCATTGCGCGGCGCTTTAGGGAAGATGGCCGATGCCGTCCATCGGCTTGCAGCGTGATTGTAACCGCAGGGATTTTTCGCATTCCACGATCATGCCTTCGCGGCTGTCGCCTGTCGTGTCGTAGCTACGCTTTATCGCACTACCGGTATTTCACATTGACTCGCTGCGGCGCAACATTAGTGCGGGCGGCGGGCCACGCGGTCCCAACGCCGCGCGAGCTCTCTGCAAGGAGAGAATACATGACTGCCGAACCTACGCTCAAACCCGAGCGCCCTTTCTTTTCGTCCGGACCGACCGTCAAACACAAGGGCTGGTCTGCCGCCAATCTCAAAACCGAATCGCTCGGCCGCTCGCATCGCAGCGCGCTCGGCAAGTCGCGGCTGAAACATGCCATCGACCTGTCGAAGGAAATGCTCGGCGTGCCCGAGGATTACCTCGTCGGCATCATGCCGGCATCGGATACCGGCGCGCTCGAATGCGCGATGTGGACCATGCTGCGCCCCGATCGCCCGGCGACCGTCGCGGCATGGGAAAGCTTCGGCAATGTCTGGATCCAGGACGCGGTCAAGCAGCTCAAGCTGCCGCAACTTACGGTCATGGACGCCGATTACGGCGAAATCCCCGATCTGGCGAGCATCCCGCAGGACAACGACGTCGTCTTCACCTGGAACGGCACCACTTCGGGCGCCAAGATCCCGAACACCGACTGGCTGGCGCCGGGCCGCGAAGGCGTGACGATCAACGATGCCACCAGCGCCGTTTTCGCGATGGAGATGGACTGGGCCAAGCTCGATGCCACGACCTACAGCTGGCAAAAGGTGATGGGCAGCGAAGCGCAGCACGGCATGCTCATCCTCAGCCCCAAGGCGGTACAGCGGATCGAGGAATACGACCCCGAATGGCCGCTGCCCAAGCTCTTCCGCCTCAAGAAGGGCGGCAAGATCAACACCGGCATATTCGAGGGCGCGACGATCAACACACCCTCGCTTCTGGCGACCGAAGACTATATCGACGCGCTCGAATGGGCGCAGGCGATGGGCGGGCGCAAGGCGATGTTCGAACGCGCCGATGCCAATGCCAAGATCGTGCTCGACTGGATCGAGGCGACCCCCTGGCTGCGCAACATGGTCGCCGACCCGGCGAAGCGGACCAACACCGGCGTGTGCTTCGTCTTCCAGGGCGAGTGGTACGATGGCCTTTCCGACGACGATAAGGCCGCGGTCCCGAAGAAGATCGTCAAGCTCCTCGAAGATCGCGACGTCGGCTATGATTTCAACGGCTATCGCGACGCCCCGCCGTCCTTGCGCATCTGGTGCGGCGGCACGGTCGAGCAGGAAGACCTCAAGCGTCTCCTGCCGTGGATCGAGTGGGCCTACGAGCAGGTGAAAGCGGCATAATCGGCGTCGTCCCAGCGAAAGCTGGGACCGCTATCCGCTCGCTCCGACCAAATCGAAAGCGATCCCAGCTTTCGCTGGGATGACGAGAGAAAAATCATGAACAAACCCAAAGTCCTTATTTCGGACAAGATGGACCCGAACGCCGCGCGCATTTTCGAAGAGCGCGGCTGCGATGTCGACGTGAAGCCGGGCATGACGCCCGATGAACTCAAGGCGGTGATCGGCCAGTACGATGGCCTCGCCATCCGCAGCGCGACCAAGGTCACGCCCGAAATCCTCGACGCTGCCGAAAACCTCAAGGTGATCGGCCGTGCGGGCATCGGCGTCGACAATGTCGACATCCCCTATGCCAGCGGCAAGGGCGTGGTGGTGATGAATACGCCGTTCGGCAATTCGATCACCACGGCCGAACACGCCATCGCGATGATGTTCGCGCTGGCGCGGCAGATCCCCGCCGCCAATGTCCGCACGCAGGCGGGCGAATGGCCCAAGAACGACTTCATGGGCGTCGAAGTGACCGGCAAGACGCTGGGCCTGATCGGCGCGGGCAATATCGGCAGCATCGTCGCCAGCCGCGCGCTGGGCCTGCGCATGAAGGTCGTTGCCTACGATCCCTTCCTGACCGAGGAACGCGCGGTCGAAATCGGGGTCGAGAAAGCCGATCTCGACACGCTGCTGGCCAAGGCTGATTTCATCACGCTGCACACGCCGCTGACCGACGAGACGCGCAATATCCTGTCGGCGGAAAACCTCGCCAAGGCCAAGCAGGGCGTGCGGATCGTCAACTGTGCGCGCGGCGGCCTGATCGACGAGGCGGCGCTGGCCGATGCGCTCGACAGCGGGCAGGTTGCCGGGGCCGCGCTCGACGTGTTCCAGAGCGAACCGGCCAAGGACAGCCCACTGTTCGGCAAGCCCAACTTCGTGTGTACGCCGCACCTCGGTGCCAGCACCACCGAAGCGCAGGTCAATGTCGCGCTGCAGGTGGCCGAACAGATGGCGGATTATCTCGTCAGCGGCGGCGTCACCAATGCGCTCAACATGCCCAGCCTCAGCGCCGAGGAAGCGCCCAAGCTGCGCCCCTATATGGGTCTGGCCGAAGACCTCGGCAGCCTGGTGGGCCAGCTGGCGCATGGCAATCTGACCAAGATTTCGATCGAGCGCGAAGGCGCGGCAGCCGAACTGTCGGGCAAGCCGATCGAAGGCGCGGTGCTGGCCGGGCTGATGCGCCAGTATTCGGACACGGTGAACATGGTCAACGCGCCCTATCTGGCGAAGGAACGCGGGCTCGACATCCGCTCGATCCGCCACGAGAAGGAAGGCGTCTACAACACGCTGATCCGCGTGACGGTGGGTACCGACCAGGGCGATCGGTCGGTGGCGGGTACGCTGTTCGGGGCCGATGCCCCGCGGCTGGTCGAGCTGTTCGGCGTGCGGATCGAGGCCGAACTCGACGGCCACATGCTCTATATCGTCAACGAAGATGCGCCCGGTTTCATCGGCCGGATCGGTTCGTTGCTCGGGCAGTCGGGCATCAATATCGGGACCTTCCACCTCGGACGGCGGCAGGCCGGGGGCGAAGCCACCGTGCTGCTCAGCGTCGATGCGCCGATTCCGCCCGAAGTGGTCGAGCAGGCCTGCGCGCTGGAAGGCGTCAAGGTCGTGATGCCGCTGGCATTCTGACAAACGATAGGGCAGGGGGCGCGTCATCATGACTACCCAAGACGACCTCCTGCCCGTCGGCCTCGAAGACGCGCTGCCCGGGCGGGCGCGCACGATGACCACCTCCATGCGCGCCGTGCTCGACGCGATGGATGCGCATGGCTACGACCGTGTGCGGCCCCCGCTCGTCGAGTTCGAGCATTCGCTGGCCGGGCGGATGGACGGCGTCGCCACGCGGCGGATGATCCGTTTTACCGATCCCGACAGCCTGCGCACGCTGGCGCTGCGGAGCGACATCACGGTTCAGGTGGGCCGTATTGCCGCCACCGTGATGGCGGCTGCCCCGCGTCCGCTGCGGCTGTGCTATGCCGGCGATGTCGCGCTGCTCAGCGCCGACCAGCTCGATCCCGCGCGCCAGCGCCTGCAGATGGGCGCCGAACTCATCGGCACCGACAGCGTGGCTGCCGCCAGCGAAGCGGTTTCGGTGGCGATCGACGCGCTCAGCGCCGCGGGCGTGACCAATATCTCGATCGATTTCACGCTCCCCGACCTCGTCGATACGCTGGCGCAAGAAGCCATGCCGCTCGGTGCGGAGCAGCGCGACGCGGTCCGGCGCGAGCTCGACACCAAGGATGCCGGCGGCCTGCGCGATGCGGGCGGCGAAGCCTATCTCCCGCTGCTTTACGCCACCGGGCCTTTCGACACGGCGATTGCCAAGCTGGCCGCGATCGATGCGGGCGGCGCGCTTGCCAGCCGGATTGCCGGCTTGCGCGAAATCGCCGCGACGATCGGCGACCGCGCGCGGGTTACGCTCGACCCGACCGAACGCCACGGGTTCGAATACCAGAGCTGGTTCGGCTTCACGCTGTACGGCGAAGGCGCGCGGCGCGCGCTGGGCCGCGGCGGGACCTATACGATCAAGGGCAGCGACGAGGCCGCCACCGGCTTCTCGCTCTACATGGACCCGCTGCTCGATGCGCTTGGCGCGGCGGATGCCGACCGGCGCGAGACGCTGTTCCTGCCGCTGGGCCATGACCGCGCCAATGCAGCGCGGCTGCGTGCCATCGGCTGGCGCACGGTGGCGGCAGTGTCGGCCAGCGACGATCCGCGCGCGCTCGGTTGCTCGCACGTCCTCGACGAAAGCGACGTCAAACCGCTCTAGGCGGCCTTCCATTGGGCGTGCTTGGTCATGATGCCCGTAAACAGCTCGGATCCGACGAGCCCAGCCAGCCAGGCCTGAAGGTGGGGCAGCGGCTGGGCGTCGAACCAGTCGCGGTCGGCGTTGGCGAACTGGCGGATGAAGGGAAATATCGCGATGTCGGCAAAGCCGCGCGTCTCGCCCCGCAGATAGGCTGACTGCGAAAGCCGCTCGTCCAGCCTGCGCAGGATGTCCAGCGCCGCCGTGCGATGCTGCGCCGGATCGACATCGTCGTACCGGGCGGCGTATTTGTAGCGGTCGAGATGGTGCTTGAACGGCCCGTCATTGGTTTCAATCAACTCCGGATCGTCGCGCTCGAGCCAGCCTTCGGGATCGCTGCGCACCAGCGCCCAGCGCATGATGTCGCGGCTTTCCTCGATCACCTCGCCCGGTCCGGCAACCAGCACCGGCACCGTGCCCTTGGGCGACACCTCGAGCATTTCCGCGGGCTTGTCGCGCAGGACGACCTCGCGGTGTTCATAGGATGCCCCGCCGATCCGCAGCGCCATGCGCGCGCGCATTGCATATGGGCAGCGGCGAAAGCTGTAGAGGACCGGTTCAGCCATCGCGCTCTGCTTCGTCGCGCCGGCCGATGTGTTCTTCGCCGCGTTCGCGTGCGAGCCGCGCCTGACGGTTGCGCTCGGCATAACGCGCACGCTGCTCGTCGCTGCGCTCGTCATAACAACGCGGGCAGGACACGCCCTCGCTGAAATGGTCATGCGCCATGTCGGCTTCGCTCAGCGGCCTGCGGCAGGCGCGGCACAGGCCGTGAGTGCCCGCCGCCAATCCGTGGCCGACGCTGACCCGTTCGTCGAAGACGAAGCATTCGCCGCGCCACAGGCTGTCCTGCTCGGGCACGTGTTCGAGATAATTGAGGATGCCGCCTTTGAGATGATAGACCTCGTCCACTCCCTCCGCACGCGCGAAGGCGGTCGATTTCTCGCAGCGAATCCCGCCGGTGCAAAACATGGCGATCTTGGGTTTGCGCCCCTCGGCCTCCAGTTCGGCGCGCTTGGCGCGAAACCATTCGGGAAATTCGCCGAAGCTGGCGGTTTGCGGATCGATCGCGCCTTCGAAGGTGCCGATCTGCACTTCGTAATCGTTGCGCGTGTCGATCACGATCGTCTCCGGATCCGAAATCAGCGCGTTCCAGTCCTCGGGCGCGACATAGGTGCCAACCCCGGCAAGCGGATCGAGATCGGGCTGGCCCATGGTCACGATCTCTTTCTTCAGCCGCACCTTGGTGCGGTGGAAGGGCATGATCGCGGCGCGCGATTCCTTGATCTCGATCTCGGCGCAGCCGGGCAGCGCGCGGATATGGTCGAGCGCCGCTTCGACACCCTTATCACTTCCGGCGATCGTGCCGTTGATGCCTTCCTTTGCCAGCAGCAGAGTTCCGCGCACGGCATTCGCTTCGCATACCGCAAGCAGCGGCGCGCGCAGCGCACGCGGATCGTCGAAACGCGCAAACTGGTACAGCGCGGTAATACGGATGGGGTCGTCGGTCATGGTCACGGGTGCGCCATTAGCAGCCTTGCCGCCGTGGCGCACCCCGCCGATATTACCCTTCGAAATCGCTCGGATCGGGCCCGATCCGGCCTTCGGGATCGTCGAGCGCGTCGATGCGGGCCATCTGGTCGTCCGTGAGGGTGAACTTGAGCGCTGAAAAATTGGCTTCGATGTGATCGCGACTCGATGCCTTGGGGATCGGGCACAGGCCATGCTGCATGTGCCAGCGCAGGATCACGGCGCTGGCGGGCTGGCCGGTTTCCTCGGCGATGGCGGCGATGGTCTCGTTCTCGATCCCCGCGCCCTGGCCCAGCGGCGACCAGCACTGCGTGACGATGCCGAGTTCGTCGTGCAGCTTGCGCAGTTCGCGCTGCTGGAAGGTGGGGTGCAGTTCGATCTGGTTGAGCGCGGGCGTGATGCCGGTTTCGTCGATGATGCGGCGCAGGTCCTGCTCGCGGAAGTTCGATACGCCGATCGACTTTGCCTTGCCTTCGTCGCGCAGTTCGATGAACGCTTTCCACGTTTCCACGAACAGGTTCTTTTCGGGGCAGGGCCAGTGGATCAGCAGCATGTCGACATGGTCGCGGCCGAGCCGTTCGAGGCATTTTTCGGCGGCCTTCTTGGTCCGCTCGTAGCCCTGGCTTTCGTTCCAGATCTTGGTCTGCAGGAAGATGTCGGACCAGTCGCCAACACCTTTGCCGACGCCGCGTTCGTTCTGGTAGATGGCCGCGGTGTCGACCAGCCAGTAGCCGACATCGAGCGCGGTCTTGACCGCTTCGGGTGCATCGTCCTCGTCGATCTTGTAGGTGCCGAAGCCGAGCTGCGGGATCTGACGGTCGTCATTCAGCGAAAGCGTGGGGTAATCGGTCATGAAATCTCCTTTGCCCATACAATGGTGCAGACGGCGCATGTTTCCGGCAATTCGCCTTGCCCCGTGCCATAGATCAGCCTAACGCCCGCGGCGTTTGATTTCCTTACATTTGCGAGAACTATCGAATGGCCAACGTCACCGTGATCGGCGCCCAATGGGGCGATGAGGGCAAGGGCAAGATCGTCGACTGGCTGGCCAGCCGCGCCGATGCCGTGGTGCGCTTCCAGGGCGGCCACAATGCGGGCCATACGCTGGTCATCGACGGGACCACCTATAAGCTCTCGCTGCTGCCGAGCGGCATCGTATCGGGCACGCTCAGCGTGATCGGCAATGGCGTGGTGCTCGACCCGTGGGCGCTCAAGGCCGAGATCGAGAAGCTCGAAGCGCAGGGTGTCACCATCAATGACGACAACCTCGCGGTGGCGGACAATTGCCCGCTGATCCTGCCGATCCACCGCGATCTCGACGGGCTGCGCGAAGCCGCCGCCGGATCGGGCAAGATCGGCACCACCGGGCGCGGTATCGGTCCGGCTTACGAGGACAAGGTCGGCCGCCGCGCGATCCGCGTATGCGACCTGGCGCATCTCGACGCGCTCGAACCGCAGCTCGACCGGCTGTGCGCGCATCACGATGCCCTGCGCGCTGGGTTCGAGCAGGAGCCGGTCGACCGCGAGCAATTGCTCGCCGAACTGCGCGAGATCGCGCCCTTCGTGCTCAAATATGCGCAGCCGGTGTGGAAACGGCTGAAGAAGGTTCGCAAGGCGGGCGCCAAGATCCTGTTCGAAGGCGCGCAGGGCGTCCTGCTCGACATCGACCACGGGACCTATCCCTTCGTCACCAGCTCGAACACGGTCAGTGGCACGGCCGCGGCAGGCAGCGGGCTGGGCCCCAACGCCACCGGCTTCGTGCTGGGCATCGTCAAGGCCTACACCACCCGCGTCGGCAGCGGTCCTTTCCCGACCGAGCTGGATGACGAGGTGGGCAAGGGCATCGGCGAGCGCGGGCATGAATTCGGCACGGTTACCGGGCGCCAGCGCCGGGTCGGCTGGTTCGATGCCGTGCTGGTGCGCCAGACCTGCGCGATCAGCGGCGTGACCGGGATCGCGCTGACCAAGATCGACGTGCTCGACGGGCTGGACGAGGTGAAGATCTGCACCGGCTACCGGTTGCGGAACAATGTCTACGACTATTTCCCAAGCCACGCCGCCGACCAGGCAGCGGTCGAGCCGATCTACGAAAGCATGGAAGGCTGGCACGAATCGACCGCGGGTGCGCGCAGCTATGCTGACCTGCCCGCCAATGCGGTCAAATACATCCAGCGCGTGCAGGAACTGATCGAAACGCCGGTGGCGCTGGTTTCCACCAGTCCCGAGCGCGACGATACGATCCTGATGCGCGATCCGTTCATGGACTGATGCGGAATGCGCGCTAGGATGCTTGTGTGATGCGCGCTTTCCTCGCCTTTTTCGCAGCGCTCGGTGCCCTGTGCGCCGCGCCGCTGCAGGCGCAGCAGGCCCGGGCTGGGGAACGGGCGGATTTCATCCTGATCGACAAGTCCGAGCGCACGCTGCTGGTCTATCAGGACGACCGCGTGATCCGCCGCTATACGGGCCTGCAATATGGCGATGCGCCGGTCGGCCACAAGCGTTTCCAGGGCGACGAGCGCACGCCCGAGGGGCGCTACACCATCACCTATGGCAACCCCCAGTCGAGCTATTACCTCAGCCTGCACATCGATTATCCCAATGCGCAGGACCGCGCCTATGCGCGTAGCCGCGGCCGGTCGCCGGGCGGGCTGATCTTCATTCACGGACAGCCCAACGGGCTCCCCTACGATGCGCGCGTACCGGGTGACTGGACCGACGGCTGCATCGCACTGTCGAATGCCGAGATCGCCGAACTGTGGAGCCTGGTGCCCGACGGTACGCCAATCGAGATCCGGCCCTAGCCGCGATCTTCCTGCAGCATGGCGACCTGCAATTGCAGCCGTTTGACCTCGGTCAGCACGGCCAGCATGTTCATCCGCGCGATCATCCATTCCTTGAGGAAGCCCTGCATCACCAGCAGCGCGAGGCCGGCAAGGCCCCAGCCGATCAGCGCTTCGAGGCTGTCGAAGGTCAGCGCGCGGTACAGGCAATAGGCCAGCGCCAGCCCGATCACGATGGCCAGCGCGAAGCTGAATTTCATCCATCCACCGAGCGGACCATGCATGCTGTCGCCGATCTGGCGGAACATGCCGCGATCGGGCCCGAGGCTGGCGAGGAATTCCCTGTCGTCCGCGTCGAGCGCGCTGCGAATACGGGCATCTGTGTCGGTCATGGGTCGTCTCCGGATAGAGCCGCCTTCAGCTTGCGGCGGGCATGGAACAGGCGGGTCTTGGCGGTACCCAGCGGTACGGCCTGGACCTCGGCGATTTCGGCGAGCGTCAGCCCCTCGCCGAAGAACAATTGCGCGGCGAGCCGCTGGTCCGCCGGCAGCGCGGCAAAGGCCTGGCGAATGGCCGTGCCCTCCGAAGCCGCGGCGGCGATTGCCACCGGCGCGGCATCGCCTGTGCCTTGATGGCGGCGCTCGCGCTGCGCCGATCGCACCCGGTCCGCGCAGCGCCGCCGGAGGATTCCGAAGGCCCAGGGTGCGAAGCGGGCGGGGTCGCGCAGGCCGCCGATCCCGCGCAGGATCGCGATCCAGCTGTCCTGCACCGCAACCAGCGCGCTGTCGGTGTCGCCGAGCAGGCGCCGCGCGGTGCGCAGCAGCCGCGGGTGCCAGCGCCGGGCCAGCCGTTCCCCGGCGTCGCGGTCACCCGCTTGCACCAGCGTGACGAGCCATTCGTCATAGCGCCGACCGGCTTCCGATTGGGCCGGTGGGGGAGGGGCGGTCTTGCTGCCAGTCACATGGGGATAGTCGCAGCAGCCGCGCGAATGGTTCAGTCGTGCGCGCGATTTGTACCCCGCTTCTTGACCTGATCCGCTTTTGTTCTCACCATGTTCTGCATTTGCAGTGAGGGAGCGCGAGTCGATGCAAGCCAATTTCGATTACGAGCCGGTGCGCGATGCTGCCGGATGCCAGCTGTCGGTTACGGTCCTGGCCGACCGCGACCATATCCGCGCGGAAATGCGCGAAGATGCGCTCGCGGCGGGTTTCCGGGTGCGCGAATGCTGCAGCCTCGAAGAATATGCGCAGGGGCCGCTCGCGGCGCTGGGCGATCTCGTGATGGTCGATTGCGCGGTAGCGAGCGCGGATGCGCTGGCGCTGCTCTCGCGGCTCGACATGCGCGGGGGAAAGGCCGGCGCGCAGTTGGTGGTATCGACCACCATGGCCGCGCTCGATAGCGTGTTCGGCTGCTTTTCGCTCTCGGCCCCGCAGATCCTGGTCGATCCGGGCCGCGCCGAACGGATCATCGCGATCGGCCGCGTGCTGGCGCGCGTGCCCAACCTGCGGTTGCGCGAAATGGGCGAAGAGGACCGGCTGATGCTGTTGCGACTGACCGAACAGGTCGGCCGGATCGCCGAACGGCTGGAGAAACTTTCGCCCGGGCAGCGCGAGGGCGGGGGCGCCTTCCGCTTCGAATCCCCCGCGCAGGCATGGCGGGCGCAGGGCGAAGACCAGCGGTCCGCGCGCGAAGAGGAACAGCGGCCGCGTCTGCCCGAAGCGGCCGTGCTGCGGCGGATCATCAAGGCCCGCCAAGCGCGCATGCGCCATTTCGATGCCGACCTGTTCGCCGATCCGGCGTGGGATATTCTGCTCGATCTCGCCGCAGCACGCGCCGAACGTCAGCAAGTTTCGGTTATGTCGCTCTGTATCGCCGCCGGGGTCCCGGCGACCACGGCATTGCGTTGGATCGGGCAGATGGTCGATGCCGACCTGCTGGTCCGCGTGTCCGACCCGCACGACCGCCGCCGCGCCTATATCGCGCTGTCCGACAACACGGCCGACGCGCTGGCCCGTTATTTCAGTGAAATCGGCGTCACCGACCTGGCGGTGGTCTAGCTGCGTCGCAGGATGACCGTGAGGCCGCTTGCGGGTGTCTCTGCGGGAAGGGGCGCGCGGGCGGCGTCGGCGCGGGCGCGGATCAGGATGGTCTCGGGAACCTGCGGGTCGTGCAGCACGGTGTCGGCGCGGCCCAGCGCGCGCGCTTGGCGGATCGTCAGGTCCTCCGGATCGTCGCTGGCAAGCGTGACGTCGACGACCTGCGCCCCATCGTCAGCGCGGGTCCGATCGAGCCAGCCGTCGACCCCCTCGGCACTCGCGGGTTCGAACGGGTCGAGCCGGCCGCCTTCCTGCAGCGCGGCGTCGATCGCTCGGCGGCGGGTATCGCCATCGGGATAGCGCGCGCGGATCCGGTCGCGCGCGGCGCTCAGCCCGCTCGCCAGCGCGCCCAGCGATTGCGGCAGGATGGCCTCGAGCCGCAGCCGCAGGTGTTTCGCCAATCCGGCCGATGCGCCGCCGGTGCTTACCGCGACCAGCACAGGGTCGCGGTCGAGCACGCTGGGGAGCGTGAAATCGCACAGTTCGGGACGGTCCGCCACATTGACCAGCAAGCCCATGCGCTTGAGGCGCAGTGCGGCGATCTGGGCGGCATGTCCGTCTTCCAGCGCCACGAATGCCAGCCTGGCGTAATGCGCTTCTGTCTCGGGGCAGGGGATGCCCCCTGCGCGTTCCACCAGCCGCGCCTTGGCCGCCGCCATTTCGCCTTCGCCGACAACGACGACGCGCGCGCCGGCGATCCGGTGGAAGAGCGGCAGGCTATGCATCGCGCCGCTGCATCAGGTGAGCCATTCGGGAACGCGTTCGGCATCCATGATCGCCGCTGCCGCGATTCTGTCGGCAACCACGGCATAACGGTCGCCGTCGACCAGCGCTTCAGCCACGAAACCGCGCGAGTTGTAGGATGAGGCCATCGTCGCGCCATAGGCGCCTGCGGTGCGAAATACGGCGAGGTCGCCCGCCACCAGCGCATCGCATTCGCGGTCCATCGCGAAGGTATCGCCCGTCTCGCAGATCGGTCCGACGATATGCGCGGTCATGCGGTCGCCGGTCGGCGCGACCGCGTCGAAATCGTGCCACGCGCCATACATCGCCGGGCGGGCAAGGTCGTTCATCGCCGCATCGACGACGACGAACGGGGGGCCGTTGCCGCTGCGCTTGGCGCGGATCACCCGCGTCAGCAGCACGCCGGCATTGCCCGCGATCACGCGCCCGGGTTCGAACATCAGCTGCACCCCCCAGTCGCGCGTCACCCGCGCGACCATTGCGCCGTATTCGGCGGGGGAGGGCAAGTTTTCACCTGCCTTGTAGGGCACCCCCAGTCCGCCGCCGAGATCGGCATGCGTCACCGTGCATCCCGCCGCGCGCAATTCCCCAATCAACGCGCCGACCTTGCCGAAGGCTGTCTCCAGCGGCTCGAGCGTCGAAAGCTGGCTGCCGATGTGCACTGCCACGCCGCGCATATCGAGGCCGTCCTCCTGCGCCAGCCGGCCATAGATATCTGCCGCCCGGTCGAGCGGGACGCCGAACTTGTTCTCGCGCTTGCCGGTCGAGATTTTCTCATGCGTGCGCGCATCGACATCGGGGTTGACCCGCAGCGCGCAGGCGGCGCGCTTGCCGTGTCGTGCGGCAATCGCGGCCAACTCGTAGCCTTCCTCTTCGCTCTCGATGTTGAACTGGCCGATGTCCGCCTCGAGACCCTGCACCAGTTCGGCATGCGTCTTGCCGACGCCCGAGAAAACGATATCCGCGGGTTTCATGCCCGCTGCCAGCGCTCGGGCCAGTTCCCCGCCCGAAACGACATCGGCGCCATAGCCCTCGCTGGCGAGGATCTTGAGCACCGCCAGGTTGGGATTGGCCTTCACCGCAAAGGCGATGTGCGGGTTGTCGACCCCTGCCAGCGCTTCGCGAAACACGCGTGCGTGCCGCGCGAGCGTCGCGCGCGAATAGATGTAGACGGGCGTCCCGACTTCTTCCGCAATGCGCGGCAGCGGAACGTCCTCGGCGTGAAGCACGCCGTCTTTCAGCTCGAAATGGTCCATGGCAGGCCCCTGCCCAAAGGCATTCTCTTTGTCGAGCAAGCCTTGCTTGCCCGATTGAAATTCACTCGGGCGGCAGATCGAAAGGATCGTCCTCGCGCTCTTCCGAACGGGTCCGCAGCTCGACGCTGCGCGCGGGGGCGGCCTCGGGATCGAGCACCAGCAGTTCATCGGCGGTCGGCTGCACATCCGCGCCATAGGGGGCGGGCGGCAGCGCTGCGCCTTCCACCGGTTCGAGCGCGGATTTCTGCCCGCAGGCAGCAAGCATCAGCAGCGCGGCAAGGGCGATCCGGTGGCGCATCAATCCTCCATGCCGAGACGCTGTTTCGCCGCGGCCACCTGCTGCCTTACGCGCTGCGGCGCTGTCCCGCCATAGGAAGCGCGCGCCGCGACCGAGGCATCGACCGACAGCGCATCGAACACGCGCTCGTCGATGCGTTCGTCGATAGCCTTTAGATCGCCGATCGACAGCCCATCGAGCGCGACGCCCTGCTCGTCGGCCAGCTTCACGGCCGCCCCGGTAATGTGGTGCGCTTCGCGAAACGGAATATCCGCCTGCCGCACCAGCCAGTCGGCCAGGTCGGTCGCGGTGGCGTGGCCGGCTTCGGCCGCACGGCGCATGCGCGCGGTGTCGAAGCCGCTGTCGGCCACCATCCCCGCCATGGCGGCAAGGCTGAGATCGATCAGGCCGGCAGCCTCGAACACCGGCGGCTTGTCGTCCTGCATGTCCTTCGAATAGGCGAGCGGCAGGCCCTTCATCGTGATCATCAGCGATGTCGCGCAGCCGATCACGCGGCCGGCATGCCCGCGCACCAGCTCGGCGGCATCGGGATTGCGCTTCTGCGGCATGATCGAACTGCCCGTCGACAGCGTGTCGGGCAGCTTGACGAAACCAAAGGGCTGGCTGGCCCAGATGATGAATTCCTCCGACAGCCGCGACAGGTGCAGCGAACACTGGCTCGCCGCGGTCAGGTAATCGAGCGCGAAATCGCGGTCAGATACAGCGTCGAGGCTGTTGCGCGTGGGCTGTGCGAAGCCAAGCGCCTTGGCGGTCATGTCGCGGTCGAGGTCGAAGCCGGTGCCCGCCAGCGCCGCCGAGCCCAGCGGGCATTCGTCCATCCGCGCCAGTGCATCGGCGAAGCGCGAACGATCCCGCATCAGCATTTCGAAATAGGCCAGCATGTGATGGCCCAGCGTCACCGGCTGCGCGGTCTGCAAATGCGTGAAGCCGGGCATGATCGTTTCGGCATGCTCCTCGGCGCGGGCGACCAGCGCGGCCAGCACCGCTTCGATGCCCGCGATGGCACGCCGGTTGGCGGTGCGCACCCACATGCGGAAATCGGTCGCCACTTGGTCGTTGCGGCTGCGCGCGGTGTGCAGCCGCCCCGCTACCGGGCCGACGATTTCGGTCAGGCGGGCCTCCACGGTCATGTGGATGTCTTCCAGGTCCCAGTCCTCGGGGACCCCGTCGCGCTCGTACTCCGCGGCGATCTGCTGCAATCCTCGATCGATGGTGCCAGCATCTTCGGCCGAGACGATACGCTGCCGCGCCAGCATGGCGACATGCGCCCGGCTGCCTTCGATATCCTCGCGCCACAGGATCTTGTCGAACGGAATGGAGGCGTTGATTTCGCGCATGATCGCGCTAGGTCCTTCGGCGAACCTGCCGCCCCACATGCTGTTGGAGCCCTGAGTGTCCCGCTTGTCGTTCACGCTTGCCATCATCCTCGGTCTTGCAGTCGCGGGCTGCGATAGGGGTGCACCCGATGCGGCGCAAGAAAGCAGCGCTTCGTCCGCCCTAACCGGACAGATCGACGACAGCGCGGCGGGCGAACTGATGCCGGCGCTGAATGTGACCGATCCGGCAGGGCGCACGCTCAATCTCGGTGCGTTGCAGGGAACGCCCGTCCTGCTCAATCTCTGGGCCACCTGGTGTGCGCCGTGTGTCGAGGAGATGCCGCTGCTCGATACGCTTGCCGGCGAATACGAAGGTCGCTTGCGGGTGCTGACCGTGAGCCAGGACATGCAGGGCGCCGAAGTGGTCGCCCCCTTTTTCGCTCAGGGCGGCTATGCGAGCCTCGAGCCATGGATGGATACCGAAAGTGCAATCGGCTTCGCGGTTGGCGGGGGGAGCATGCCCACCACCGTGCTCTACGATGCCGCGGGGCAGGAGATCTGGCGGGTGCAGGGCGGTTACGACTGGACCAGCGAGGAGGCGCGCGCCGCGATCGACCGCGCTATTGCGGAGTAGGGCGGCAAGCGACGCCGAGCGGGTGCCACGATCGCGGCACCGGCGGAAATGGTGGGCGATGACGGGCTCGAACCGCCGACCCTCTCGGTGTAAACGAGATGCTCTACCAACTGAGCTAATCGCCCGCTCCGTTTCAGCGGTGCGCTGCACATAGCGCCCAATTCGGCAAAATCAATTGCCGAGATCGCGCGTAGCCCGCTAGGCGGCGGGCATGACCACCAAGCTTACCGTCCTCGCCACCGGCGGCACGATTGCCGGGATCGCCGGTTCCGCGATTACTCCGGGATACCGTTCGGGCGAGATCGGGATCGAGGACTATCTCGAAAAGGTCGGCGGGCTGGGGCTCGAGGCCGAGCTTTCGGGCAAGCAGATCGCCAATATCGATTCGGCCGACATCGGACCGATGGTGTGGACCCCGCTCCACCAGGCTGCGCAGGCGGCGCTGGCGGACCCGGCGTGTCAGGGTGTTATCGTCACCCACGGCACCGATACGCTGGAAGAAACCGCGTTCCTGCTCGACCAGACGCTGCCGGCGGACAAGCCCGTGGTGGTGGTCGGCGCGATGCGGCCCGCCGATGCGGTGGGCTATGACGGGCTGCGCAATTTCGCCAATGCCGTACGCGTGGCGAGCGATCCCGATGCTGCGGGGCGCGGGGTGCTGGTGGTGATGGGCGACCGGATCTTTGCCGCGCGCGACGTCTACAAGGTCCGCACGCGCGGGACCGAGGCCTTTCGCGGGTTCCCGCGCGAATCGGTCGGACTGGTAACGCCCGCTTCGCTCGAATGGTTCGGCGCACCCTGGCGGACCGGGGCCGGGGCGGCCTTCGGCTGGCCAAAGAGTTTCCCCGGGGTGGCCATCGTCTACGCCTATGCCGGTCTCGATGGGGCCGACCTGAACCGGCAGGTGAGCGATACCACGCGCGGCATCGTGCTGGCCGGTGTTGGCGAAGGGAACATGCCCGATAGCGTCCGTCAGGAACTGGCGAGGCTTGCTTCGCGCGGGGTCTGCGTCATCCGCGCCAGCCGGGCTGACGAGGGACTGGTCGACCGCGAGGACCAGGACGATGGCAACGGTTTCGTCGCGGCCCGCGCGCTCAATCCGCAAAAGGCGCGGATCCTGCTGCAATTGCTGCTGGCCGCGGGCGAAAGCGATCCCGCCACGATCCAGCGCGCCTTCGACATGAGGTAGGCCGGACGGTGTCCCCGCCCGCATCGCTTTGCGGACGGGGAAGCTTTCGGGTCGCGCCTAGCCGTGCGGCATCACGAGATATTTCTCGCCGGTCTTCATCTGGCGATAATCGAGGATCGCATCCTTGGTCAGCATGCCCTCGAGATCGACCTTGGTCTTGTAGCCGCTGGCGAAGGTGGTGGTGAGGTTGTCGAGCACGCGCTTGCGCATGCGCATCACCGTTTCCATTCCCGCGGTCTGCAGGAACGGCGTCAGCAGCCAGCCCGAGAGCGTCCAGCCGAAGCCGTAGCTGGGCGTCAGCGTGGTCGGCCCGAAGTCGAGGCGGCCATAGATGAACATCCGCTTCTGCTGGTTCGAGCCATAGCGCGAATATTCGGTCATCTTGCCGACCGCGACCTGTTCCATTGCCTTGAAGCAGGTGTCGACCATCTTGCCGCCGCCGATCGGATCGAAGCCGTAGAAAGCATCGGTATCGTCGATCGCCGCCTTGAGCTGGTCGAGGAAATCGTCGTCGGAGGAATTCACGACATGCGTCGCGCCCTGATCCTTGAGCAGCTTGGCCTGCTCGTCCTTGCGCACGATATTGACGAGGCCCATGCCGTCCTCGAGGCAGATGCGATTGAGCATCTGGCCGAGATTGGATGCGCCGACGGTGTGCAGGATCGCCTTGTGACCATCCATCCGGGCGTTCTCGACGAAGCCGAGTGCGGTCATCGGATTGACGAAGCTCGACGCACCGGCTTCAGCGCTGTGATCGCCCAGCGGCAGGCACATGGCGGCATCGGCAATCGCGTATTCGCTGTAGGCGGTGCCCGGCACGCAGGCGACCCGCTGGCCCATCAGCGCCTTGGCCATGTCGCTGTCGCCGGTTGCGATGACCGTGCCTGCGCCTTCGTTGCCTGCGGGCAGGCGCTGGCCATGGCGGGCTTTCTGACCCGAGTTGAACGGCTCGGGCATCTTGGCGACGACCTTGCCGGGCGAATAGTCGGCATTCTCGAAATCGGCCGCGCCGGTCAGGATCGCGAGGTCCGACGGGTTGATCGGTGCCGCTTCCATCTTGAGCAGCACCTGATTGCCGGTGGGATCGGGAAATTCGCTCTGCGCGATCTCGACGGTCAGCGTACCGTCGCTTTCAAGAGTGGTGAAAAGCTGCTTTCCGGTGGTGGTCATCTGCATTCTCCCAATTCAATTCTGGACCTAACCGGCCTATCGCTAGGCGCGCTCGTGGCGCTTGGCTAGGGTGACGTTGGGTCAACTATCCGCGGGGTAGCTCGCCGATACGAAATACAGGCCGTGCGGCGGCGCGTTCAATCCCAGCTCTTGCCGGTCGCGCGCCGCCAGCGCTTCGGCCATGCGTTCCTCGGGCCAGCGGCCCATCCCGACCAGCGCGAGGCAGCCGACCATCGAGCGGACCTGGTGATGGAGGAAGCTGCGCGCTTCAGCGTGAACGCGGACTTCCGTGCCCATCGGCGTCGCCACCTGCTCGACATCGAGCCGATCGAGCGTCTTGACCGGGCTGTCCGACTGGCAATGCACCGAGCGGAAAGTGGTGAAATCATGCAGCCCGACCAGCGCCTGCGCCGCGCGGTGCATGGCCTGCGCATCGAGTTCCTGCGGCACCTGCCACAGCCGGCCGCGTTCCAGCGTCAGCGGCGCGCGGCGGTTGGCAATCCGATAGACATAGGACCGCCCGGTGCAGGAAAAGCGCGCGTGCCAGTCGTCGGGGACGATGGCGCAATGCGTCACCGCGACCGGATCGGGGCGGAGGTGCGCGTTGAGCGCCTCCATCAGCCGGTAAGGCTTGATGTCCTTCTCGGCATCCAGATGGCTGCGCATCGCGATCGCATGGACGCCCGCATCGGTCCGGCCGGCGCTGTGCAGCCGCACCTCTTCGCCGAGCACGCGAAACGCCGCTTCCTCGATCGCCTGCTGGACGCTGGGCCCGTCCTTCTGCCGCTGGAGGCCGAAGAAGGGCGTCCCGTCGAATTCGAGAGTAAGCGCGAAACGGGTCATTCTGGCGCTACGCTCCCCGTCCCGTCATTCCCGCGCAGGCGGGAATCCAGCCGACGATCGCGGCAGGCGAGAGGGTATCTGGACCCCCGCCTTCGCGGGGGTGACGGGCTGAGGCGACAGTCATTCGAGGATCGTACCCGGCACCACCGCATTGCCGCGCAGGAAGGTGTCCAGGTCCATCTTCGGCTTGCCCGCGCGTTGCAGTTCGAGCGGACGAATCGCACCCTCGCTGCATGCGATCGCCAGCCGATCGTCGAGCACTTCGCCAGGCGCGCCCGCCCCCTCGACCACCTCGGCGCGCAGCAGTTTCACCCGCTGGCCACCGAGTTCGAACCAGGCCCCGGGAAAGGGCGAGAGACCGTGGATATGCCGAACCACCTCCACCGCCGGACGGTCCCAGTCGATCCGCGCCTCGGCCTTGTCGATCTTGGCGGCATAGGTCGCATCGGCATCGTCCTGCGCGATCGGCACATGGATCTTGAGGTCGCGCAAGGTGCCGACCATCAGTTGCGCGCCGAGTTCGGCCAGTTCTTCGGTAAGCTCGCCGGTGGTCTTGTCCTCGATCGGCGTGCGCGCCATCGCCAGCATCGGCCCGGTGTCGAGCCCGGCCTCTATCTGCATGATCGTGACGCCGGTCACAGTGTCACCCGCCATCACCGCGCGGTGGATCGGTGCCGCCCCACGCCAGCGCGGGAGGATCGAGGCATGCACGTTGAGGCAGCCATGTTCCGGCGCATCGAGCACCGCCTGCGGCAGGATGAGCCCATAGGCCGCGACCACTGCGACGTCGGCGTGGAGTGCGGCGAAGGCCGCCTGCTCTTCGGCCGATTTCAGCGACTTGGGATGGCGGACCTCGATCCCCAGATCGCTGGCGCGCTGGTGCACTGGGGTGGGGGTCAGTTCCTTCCCCCGGCGTCCGCCCGGACGCGGCGGCTGGGTGTAGACGCAGACGACCTCATGCGCCGCATCGACCAGCGCCTGCAGCGTCGGCACTGCGAAATCGGGCGTTCCCATGAAGATTATGCGCATGATTGGGCGGTTGGCCTTTCTCTGTTTGGCTGCGGCCCCTATCTGTCGCCCCATGGCATCGCAAGAGATCGAAACCCTCGCCGCTGCACTGGCGCGCCTGCCCGGGCTCGGACCGCGCAGCGCCCGACGCGCGGTGCTGTGGCTGGTCAAGCGCCGCGAAAGCGCGCTGCCCGCACTGCTCGAAGCGCTCGCCACGGTGGGCGACGCGCTGGTCGAATGCGACACCTGCGGCAATGTCGACACCACCAACCCGTGCGGGATCTGCCGCGATCCGCGGCGCGACCTGAAATCGCTCTGCGTGGTCGAGGATGTCGCCGACCTGTGGGCGCTTGACCGCGCGAAGCTGTTCACCGGGAAATACCACGTGCTCGGCGGCAAGCTGTCCGCGCTCGACGGTGTGCGGCCCGAAGACCTTAATATCGCGCAATTGCTGGCGCGCGTGGAGGCGGGCGGGGTGGACGAAGTCGTGCTGGCGATGAACGCCACGCTCGAGGGGCAGACGACCGCGCATTACCTCGCCGAACGGCTCGAGGAGCACCCCGTGCGTATCACGCAGCTCGCCCACGGCCTGCCGGTCGGCGGCGAACTCGACTATCTCGACGAAGGCACGCTTGCACAGGCGCTACGCGCGCGGCGGCCGCTGGGGTAGGTTTTTGATGCGTGCGGGAAGCGCCTCCGCGCTTCCCTTGCGGCTGTGCCATCCCACGCCCCCTCCCGGCCACCCACGGCCCGGTATTCTATGGGGAGGCGGGAGGGGGCGTGGGATGGTACAGCAAGAGCCGGACGGATGTCCGGCGCGCACGCAACGAACAATTGAAGAATCCGCATGGCGCGACTATCTGGCAACCCATGGCTATCCGTGAAATCCTCGAAGTGCCGGATCCCCGGCTCAAGACCGTGTCCGAACCCGTCACCGAATTCGGCGACGAGCTGAACGAACTCGTCTCCGACATGTTCGAAACCATGTATGCCGCGCCCGGTATCGGCCTGGCCGCGATCCAGGTCGGCGTGCCCAAGCGCGTGCTGGTGATCGACCTCCAGCCCGAGGACGAGGATGCCGAGCCCGAACCGTGCAATCACGACGGGCACGAACACGTCCACTATCCGACGAAGAAGGAACCGCGGGTTTTCATCAACCCCGAAATCCTCGATCCCGCGGAAGACCTCGCCAGCTACCAGGAAGGCTGCCTCTCGGTCCCCGACATCTTCGCCGATGTCGACCGCCCGGCGACCTGCCGCGTGCGTTATCAGGACCTCGAGGGCGAAACGCATGAAGAGGACATGGAAGGGCTGATGGCCACCTGCATCCAGCACGAGATGGACCATCTCGAAGGCATCCTGTTCATCGACCACCTCAGCCGCCTCAAGCGCAACATGGCGCTCAAGAAGCTGAAAAAGCTGCGCGAAGCGGCGTAATCCTCACTTTCCACATTCGTTTCCATACGAGCGGATTGGCTTGTTGGTAATTCTATGGCACGTTCCCAATTCGTTCTACGGATTGGGAGGTGCCTTACGAGTCGTTGAAACGCTGAAGAGCGAAAACTTCCAATAGAGTTGGCAAGCAATACGCATACGCGAGGACGAACCGACGACAGTAGGGCCATGCCTGCCGAACGCCCGATAGAAGGCGGAGTTCGCTGGTCTGAAATTGTAGATCTTCGTTCCAAAGCTTCCCTGCAAGCTTCCACTCTAAAACCGAACGCACACATAGGGAGCGACAGCATGTTCTGTCCGCCACATGTGCTGCGCTGGATTGATGGTCTTTGCTACTGGGTCTTGCTGTCACGTGATGGCAGGGCATGTACGCACCAGTCTTCTGTAGGATTGCTAACGGAAGAAGAAGCAGAGGCCGATTTCAGGTGGTGGAACTCCAACTGACAAACAGACGCAGCGTGGCGGGGTGCGTACCCCGCCACTTCCTGCGATCCTAAGGAATGAAACGATGGATCCCACGATTCTCGCCCTTATCACCATCGTCCTCGGCCTCGCGCTGGGATATTTCCTCGGTCACCGTCTCGGCTCCGCGCCGGTCAAGGACTGGCAGGCCCGCCATGGCGAGCGTGATGCGGAGGCGAAGGAACTCGACGCGAAGTTCCGCAAGGCGATCGTCGACCTGGAAAATGCCACGGTCCGTGCCGAGCGCGCCGACGCGCTCGACGGCGAATTGCGCGAAACGCGCCGCGAGCACGAGGCGGTGCTAGAAGAAATGCGCCGCAATAACGGGGCGCTCAGCGCCGAGCTTGCGACGCTGAAGGAAAAGACCGCCAATTTCGACGAGCAGAAACGCCTGCTGATCGAAGCGCGCGAGGAAATGCTCAAGGAATTCCAGAACACCGGTTCGGCGGTGCTGACCAAGGCGCAGGATGCGTTTCTCGAACGCGCGACCGAGCGGCTGGGGCATTCGGAAAAGACCTCCGAAGCCAAGATCCGCGAATTGCTGCAACCGGTGGGCGACCGGCTCAAGAAATACGAGGACCAGGTCGCCGCGCTGGAGGAAAAGCGCACCAATGCGTTCTCCTCGCTTGCGGCGCAGATCGAGCAGATGCGGCTGGGCCAGGAAGAGGTCCGGCGCGAGGCGCAGCGGCTCGGCAACAGCCTGACCAATGCGCCCAAGGCGCGCGGCCGCTGGGGCGAGCGCGCGCTGCAGAACGTGCTCGAACAATGCGGCCTGTCCGAACACACCGATTTCATTCTCGAACATTCGATCGAAACCGACGAGGGGCGCCTGCGCCCCGACGCGGTGGTCCATGTGCCAGGCCAGAAGAAGCTGGTAATCGACGCCAAGGTTTCACTGAACGCCTATCAGGCCGCGTTCGAGGCCGATGACGAGGGTGAACGCATCCGGCATCTCGACCTGCACGCGAAGTCGATGCGCGGGCATGTCCAGACGCTGGGTTCGAAAAGCTACCAGAGCCAGTTCGACGACACGCCCGACTATGTCGTCATGTTCGTCCCCGGCGAGCATTTCGTCGCCGCCGCGCTCGAACACGATCCCGAATTGTGGGACTTCGCCTTTCGCAACAAGGTGCTGCTGGCGACGCCGACCAATCTCGTCGCGATCGCGCGCACGGTCGCGCAGGTCTGGCGGCAGGACAAGATGGCGGACGAGGCGCGCGCGATCGGTGCGATGGGGGCCGAGCTTTACGATCGCCTGCGCGCCGCTTCGGAACATCTCAAGCGGGTCGGCGGCGGGCTCGAAAGCGCGGTGAACAATTACAACAAGTTCGTCGGCAGCTTCGAGCGCAACGTGCTGTCCTCGGGGCGCCGGATGGCCGAGAAGGGGGTCGAGATCGGCAAGGCCGAAATCCCCGATGTCCCGCTGGTCGAGGCGACCCCGCGCTACAATGCCGAGGATGCCGCGCAGATCGGAAGCGCGGGAACGCCGAAGTCCACGGCGGCCGATTAGGGCGGAAACCTTCGTCCGGGATCGACGTTGGTCGCAAAACGGGTTCGTCTGCAGGACGTGTTTCGCCCGTAGATGCAGATCGAGGACTTTCTCATGCAACGCGGTGATGGTGGAGGCGAACGGGCCACCTTCGACCAGTCCCAGCAGGCTGGCCGGACCTTCAGCCCCGATTCGGACAATTTCGCCGGCGCCACCGGGCTGCTGTTCGAGCAGGCCATGGCACAGACGCGGATGGCGGTGTGCCTGACCGATCCGCACCAGCAAGACCTGCCCATCGTATTCTGTAACAAGGCGTTCGAGAAACTGACCGGGTACCGGCAGGATGAGATCATCGGCCGCAACTGCCGTTTCCTCCAGGGCCCGAAGACCAGTTCCGAGCAGATCGCCAAGCTTCGGCACGCGGTGGACAATGAAGACGTGCTGGTGGTCGAGCTGCTCAACTATCGCAAGGACGGATCGACCTTCTGGAACGCGCTCCACCTCGGCCCGATTTACGATGAAGATGGCGAACTGCGCTATTTCTTCGGCAGCCAGTGGGATGTCAGCGATATCCATCTGGCGCGCGCCGAGGAAAAGCACGCCAAGGTCATGGCGCGCGAAGTGTCGCACCGGCTCAAAAACGTCTTTGCGGTCATCGGCGGTATCGTGAACATCACCGGCCGCGCGATGAATGCGCGCGAACTGGCGAGCAAGATCAACGAACGGATCAAGGCGCTCGGCCGCGCATACGAGCCCACTCTCGACGAAGCCTCGTTCGGCACGATCGAGGTGGGGCAGGCGATCCGCTCGGTGCTGGCCCCCTACGATCCCGAGGGTGACCGGATCGTCTTCGACGGGGACAGCGCGCGGACCGAACCCAATGCAGTGTCGGCGCTGGGGCTGACGCTGCACGAATTCGCGACCAATGCATCGAAATACGGGGCGCTGTCGAACGATGGCGGGACGATCACCGTATCGTGGCGCCATGATGAAGACCGCCATGGCCGCCAGTCGCTGGTGATCGAGTGGGTGGAACGCGGCGGCCCGCCGATCCACCGCAAACCCGAGCAAACCGGGACCGGTTTCGATATTGCCGAGCGGCTGCTGTCCTATTCGCGCGGCACGCTCGACCGAGCCTGGGAGGAAGACGGCTTGCACGCGACCATTTCGTTGCCGCTGACATCATGAAATCCATCCTGATCCTGGAAGACGAGCCCTTCATCGCGCTCGACCTGCAACTCGCCTTCGAAGATGACGGCGCGCGCGCGGTCGTGGCGGTCAATTGCGACGAAGCCTTCGAGCTGCTGCGGACCACCGAGATCGATGGCGCGGTACTAGACGTGAACCTGGGCCGCAGCGAAACCTGCGAACCCGTGGCGGTCGAGTTGAAGAAACGCGGCGTACCCTTCCTGCTGCATACGGGCGACCTCGACCGTACGGGCGAAGCGCTGCGCGAACTCAATGCGCCGATCATGGCCAAGCCCAGCGGGGCCGAGGAAGTGGTGGCGAAGCTGTTCGGGTTGCACGGTTCCTGCGAGCCGGCCTGAGCGCCGCGACCCCGGCAGACACGAAGTCAGCCCTCGAGGTTGGCGAGAACCTCGTATCCCAGAACCGCCGCGGCTACGGCAGCATTGAGGCTGTCGGCGCGGCCCTTCATCGGCATGGTCACGCGCAAGTCGCAGGCCATTTCGTACGGTTCCGGCAATCCGCGCGATTCGTTGCCCACCATGACGAAGCAGGGTGCGGCATAAGGCGCCCCGCGATACGGCTGCGCATCGCGCAGGCTGGCCGCGACCAACTGGGCGGGCGCACCGCGCAACCAGGGTTCGAATTCGTCCCACCGCGCCTGCGCGATCCGCTGCGTGAAGATCGCGCCCATGCTGGCACGGACCGCTTCGACGCTGAAGGGATCGGCGCAATCGTCGATCAGGATCAACCCGCCGGCGCCGATCGCATCGCCGGTGCGCAGCATGGTGCCCAGATTGCCGGGATCGCGCAGCGCCTGCGCCACCAGCCAGATCTCTGCCGTCTCCCGCTCGATCGCTTCCAGCGCAGTGCCGAATTCGGCAAACACCCCGGCCACGGCCTGCGGGTTGTCCTTGCCGGTGATCTTGGCGAGGATGTCGGGCGTGGTCTCGATGATCTCGCCGCCCGCTCCGGCGACCGATGCCTCGAGTGCGGCGAGCAGCGGGTGCGGTTCGCGGCGGTCGGCCAGCACCAGCACTTCGGGTACATGGCCGCATTCGCGGGCATCGGTCAGCAACCGCAGCCCTTCGGCGAGGAACCGGCCCGCGGCCTTGCGATGCTTCTTCTCGCGCAGTGCGCGCAAAGCCTTGACGGTGGGATTGGAAAAGCCGGTGATGTGGCGACGCTCTACCGTCACGTCACGGTTCCCCGAAACCATCCTCGACCATGGCGGCGAGGTTCTCGATCACCGGTTCGGCATCCTCGCCGTTCACGATGATCTCGATCATATCGCCCTTGGCGGCGCCCAGCATCATCAAGCCGAGGATCGATCCGCCGGCAGCCTCGTGGTCGCCCTTCGCGACACGGACCGAACAGCCCTCGGGCAGCTCGGCGACCGCATTGACGAACTTCGCGCTCGCGCGGGCGTGCAGCCCGCGCTGGTTGACCACCTCGACGCTGCGGCGCTGCTCGCTCAACAGGCTTTCCGCGCGCTGGCGAGGTCCTGGCCGAGGAACTCGCTGGCCACCGTGATGTAATTGCGCCCGGCGGTCTGCGCGGCGTTGACCGCATCGACAACATTCATGCTCTTGCGCGCGCCGGCGAGGCGGATGAGCATCGGCAGGTTGATCCCCGCAATCACTTCGACACGCCCCGTGTCGAGCAACGAAATCGCGAGGTTGGACGGGGTGCCGCCGAACAGGTCGGTCAGGATGATCGCGCCCTGGCCCTGGTCGACCGTGCGAATGGCATCGGCGATATCGGCGCGGCGTTGCTCCATATCGTCATTGGGACCGATACAGATCGTGGCGACGCCTTCCTGCTTGCCCACCACATGCTCCATCGCATCGATGAAATGGTCGGCCAGGCGGCCGTGGGTGACGAGGATCATGCCGATCATGCAGCTTCAGTTCCGTTTGCGATGCCCGAAATTGTATCTGCGAGGCGCTTAACCATTCCTTGGCCCCCGGTCTATCCGCGTTCGAGCGGGTCGGCCGGGCGTGAACCAAGATTGCGGTGTATAACCGTGGGCGAAAATCCCGCTTTGCGCAAGACCGCGGCCGCGCGTTCCGCACTGAAGACGGACCGGTGTCTCCCCCCGGTACAGCCGAAGGCGATGTTGAGATAGCTGCGCCCCTGGCTCGCATAATGCGGCAGCGCTTCGAGCAGCAGGTCGATGATCCGGCTGAAAACGGGTTCGAAGGCAGGATCGGCGAGGATGTGTTCGCCCACCGGGGCATCGAGCCCTGTCTGTTCGCGCAGCCCCGGGGCCCAGTGGGGATTGTCGAGGAACCGCATGTCGAACAGCAGGTCGGCCAGCGGCGGGATCCCGCGCGAGAAGCCGAAGCTGGTCACGGTCACGGCCATCGTTTGATCCGCCCGGTCGGCGAACCGTTCGCGCACGACCTGCTGCAGGTGGTTGGTCGAATAGTCGGTTGTGTCGATCACCATATCGGCCCAGCGGCGCAGCGGTTCGAGCAGTTCGCGTTCGGCCTTGATGCCGTCCATCGCGGTGCGGCCGCGCGCCATCGGGTGCGGGCGGCGTGTCTCGTTGTAGCGCCGTTCGAGTTCGCCGCTGCCGCAGTCGACGAACATGGTGGTCACTTCGACGTCGTCGCGCTCGTCGAACTTCTTGAACTGTTCTATGACCTTCGACGGCACGAAACCGCGGGTCCGCGAATCCACACCGATCGCGAGGCGCGAATTGTCCGCCTTGGCGCCGACCAGCCGGCCGAGCAGCCGGATGGGAAAATTGTCGATCGTTTCCCATCCGAGATCCTCGAGCACCTGCAGCGCGGTCGATTTCCCCGCGCCCGAAACGCCGGTGACGAGGAGGATGTGCTGCACGGGAAGCGATTCGTCGGCCATGGGCGCCGTGCCTATGCGCTTTCGCCGGGTTTGGGGAGGGGGAGACCGTGTTCGCGCAGCGCGTGTTCGGCGCGCAGGGCCTGCGCCGCATCGCCCGGCGCGAAGGGCAGCACGGGGATTGCGACGCCTGCGATCGTGCGCGTGGCGATTTCGAGCGGGAACCTCGCGGCCCCCGGATCGAGGGCGAGCAGCAGCGCGACCGGGCCTTCGCCCACAGGCAGTTCGATCACGCCGACATTGCGCACTTCGACCAGCCCGGCGGTGTTGGGCGGGGGCGATCCGTGCAGCCGGTCGTCGCGGCGGGCAATGGTGACGGCATCATCCCCCACCAGCACCGCGCCGCGATCGATCAGCGCCAGCGCCAGCGCCGACTTGCCGGCGCCCGGCGGGCCTTCGATCAGCAGGACCTGTCCGTCCACGACCACCGCGGTCACATTGGCAAGGACCTGCGCGCTCATCGCTTTTTGGGTAGGCCGAGTTCGAGGCACGCGCCGCTCTGGCCGTCTCTCCGCGACGTCGCCAGCAGCGTGCCGTCATGCGCTTCGGCGATGGTCCGCGCGATGGCGAGGCCCAGGCCCGAATGGTTGCCGAAGTCTTCTTCGGCCGGGCGATCCGAATGGAAGCGCTGGAACACTTTCTCGCGCTTTTCCTCGGGGATGCCCGGTCCCTCGTCGCAGATGGTCAGCGTGATCCAGTCCTCGCGCTGCACGATGTCGGCCCAGATCCGCCCGCCCGGCGGCGAAAAGGACACGGCATTGTCGAGCAGGTTCTGGATCACCCGCTCGAGCCGGACAGGGACGCCCATGACCCTCGCCGGGCGGTCGGCGCCGGATATCTCGAGCTGACGCCCTTCGTTCTCGTCCCGCGCGGCGCGGTTTTCGGCGATGGTGCACAGCAGCTGCGCGAGGTCGACCGGTTCGAACTCGGTGCGAGACATTTCCGCGTCGATCCGGCTGGCATCGGAAATCTCGGTGACCAGCCGGTCGATCCGGCGGACGTCATGCGTCGCGATCTCGAGCAATTGCGCGCGCAGCGCCGGGTCTTCGACCTTGCCCAGCGATTCGGTGGCGCTGCGCAGCGATGCCAGCGGGTTCTTGATTTCATGCGCGACGTCGGCGGCGAAATGTTCGACCGCGTCGATCCGCTGGCGCAGGGCAGCGGTCATGTCGGAGATCGAGCGCGCGAGCATGCCGATTTCGTCGCGTCGCTGCGGCAGTCGCGGCACTTCGACCTGCCGGTCGCGGCCCTGCCGCACGCGCACCGCCGCCTGCACCAGTTCGCGCAGGGGCCGCACGATCGTCTGCGCGAGGAACAGCGACAGCAGGGTCGAGATAACCAGCGCCAGCAGCACGATCAGCGCTACCGTCGAACGCGCCTGCCGCACGCTTTCGGTGATATCGACCGGATTGCGCGTGAGCAGCAGCGTGTCGCCCTCCAGCCCGACCGGCGCGGCGGCATTGATCACATGCGTCCCGTCGGGGGCATCGCGCAGCACGATCTGCGTGAGGCTGTCTTCGCGCGCGCGCGTAAGTTCTGGCCAGTCGGCGGCGTCATCGGTTTCGGGCTCGACGTAATCAGGCAGCGAGGGCGCACCGACCACGCGGTCGAACCAGCGGTCGAGCTGCAAGGCGAAGGCATCCTGGTCGACCTCCTTGGCCTGCGGCAGCGTGAAGCTGGGCGGGGCGAGCCTGAAACTGTCAGCTTCGAGCTTCCCGTCGGGGCCGTAGACGCGCAGGCGCAGCCGCTGTTCCTTGCCGATCTGGATCAGCAGCGCTTCCTGCCGCTGCGGGGTCGCCCCGGCCAGCGCTTCGGCAGTGATTTGCGCTTCGACGAGGGCCAGCTTGAAGCGTTCGTCGAGCAATTGCTTGCGATAGGCGTCGACATAGATGACGCCGCCGCCAAGCAGCACCAGCGGCAGGACATTGACGAACAGGATGCGGCTGGTGAGCGACAGGCGGCGCGACCAGCGCAGCTTCTCGATCCGCGGATCGCCTTTGAGGACACTGCCGGTTTCGGACATGGTGGGCGTCCGGATCAACCTTCGTTGAAACTGTAGCCTGCGCCGTACAGCGTCTCGATCGCGGAAAAGTCCGGGTCGACGCTGCGGAACTTGCGGCGCATGCGCTTGATGTGGCTGTCGACCGTGCGGTCGTCGACGAAGACATCGTCGGGATAGGCGGCATCCATCAGCTGGTTGCGGCTCTTGATCACGCCGGGGCGTGCCGCGAGCGCTTCGAGCAGGAGAAATTCAGTCACCGTCAGCGACACCGGTTCGCCGTCCCATGTGGCATGGTGGCGGGCAGGGTCCATGAACAGACGCCCGCGTTCGAGCACTTCGCCGGGCTTGTCGTCGAACTGTTCCGACAACAGCAGCGGGTGATCGCCGCCGCTGCGGCGCAGGATCGCGCGAATGCGGGCCAGCAGCAGGCGCAGGCTGAACGGCTTGGCGATGTAATCGTCCGCGCCCATTTCGAAACCGGCCTGCTCGTCGGTCTCGTCATCCTTGCTGGTCAGGAAGATGACCGGCAGCGGCGATTGTTCGCGCAGCCGGCGCAGCAATTCCATCCCGTCCATCTTGGGCATCTTGATATCGAAGATCGCCAGATCGGGCGGGTTCGACAGCAGTGCGCCCAGCGCGGCTTCGCCATCCGAATAGACGCGCGTGTCGAAGCCTTCGGCCTGCAGCGCGATCGAGACGGTGGTGAGGATGTTGCGATCATCGTCGACCAGCGCGATGACGGTGCGGTTTTCGTCGCCCCTGGGGGCCGTTTCTGCGCCGGTGACTTCCATCGTTCGGACCTAGCCGCAATGCCCGGGCAAGACAACGCGGCGCGAATTCTTCGCCGCTACTCGCGGTGCGGGCGCCGGTTTGACGTCGAGGCCGGGGATGACTATTGCCTGCCGGGAACCTCACGCATTCGTATGCGCGAGCGATTCCCGGACGAACCCGCATCCCCCGCTGGAGAATTCAGTGACCTTTTCGCTTTCCCATTCGCTTGCCGACCAGGGCATCGAGACTTTCGCCACCATTCATCCCAACCTGACGTCGGAAGAGCTGACCGCCGCCGCGCTGGAGCGCAGCGAGGGGCGCCGTGCCAAGGACGGTCCGCTGGTGGTCGAAACGGGCAAGCACACGGGCCGCAGCGCGAAGGACAAGTTCATCGTCCGCAACGCCGAAACCGAAGACACCGTATGGTGGGACAACAATGCCTCGATGACGCCGGCGCATTTCGCCGCGCTCAAGGAAGATTTCCTCAAGGCGGTGGCGGACAAGGGCGAGCTTTTCGTCGCCGACCTGTTCGGCGGCTCGCAGCCCGAGCACCGGGTCAATGTCCGGGTGATCAACGAGCTGGCGTGGCATAACCAGTTCATCCGTACGCTGCTGGTGCGTCCGACCGAAGCCGAGCTCGATGGTTTCGTGCCCGAATACACCATCATCGACCTGCCCAGCTTCCAGGCCGACCCCGAACGCCACGGGACGCGCAGCGAGACCGTGATCGCGGTCAATCTCGAAGAGAAGCTGATCCTGATCGGCGGCACCAAATATGCCGGCGAGATGAAGAAGAGCGTCTTCGGCATTCTCAACTACCTGCTGCCCGCCAAGGGCGTAATGCCGATGCACTGCAGCGCCAACATCGGCCCCGACGGCAAGACCGCGGTGTTCTTCGGCCTGTCGGGCACCGGCAAGACCACGCTGTCGGCCGATGCCAGCCGCACGCTGATCGGCGATGACGAGCATGGCTGGTCGGATACGGCGGTCTTCAACTTCGAAGGCGGTTGCTACGCCAAGATGATCCGCCTCAATCCCGAGGCCGAGCCGGAAATCTACGCCACCACCAAGATGGAAGGCACCGTGCTCGAAAACGTCGTGATGAACGATGCGGGCGAAATTGATCTCGACGACAACAGCCTCGCCGAGAACACCCGCGGCGCCTATCCGCTGTCGTCGATACCGAACACCAGCGAAAAGAACCTCGGCCCGGTCCCGTCGAACGTAATCATGCTGACCGCCGATGCTTTCGGCGTGCTGCCTCCGATCGCGCGGCTCACGCCCGACCAGGCGATGTATTATTTCCTGTCGGGTTACACCGCCAAGGTCGCGGGCACCGAAATCGGCGTGACCGAACCGGAAGCGACTTTCAGCACCTGCTTCGGCGCGCCCTTCATGCCGCGCCACCCCAGCGTTTACGGCAACCTGCTCAAAGAACGCATCGCCAAGGGCGGGGTGCAGTGCTGGCTGGTCAACACCGGCTGGACCGGTGGCAAGTACGGTACCGGCAGCCGGATGCCGATCAAGGCCACCCGTGCGCTGCTCAATGCGGCGCTCGACGGGTCGCTCAACGACGCCGAATTCCGCAAGGACCCCAACTTCGGTTTCGAAGTGCCGGTTGCGGTCGCGGGCGTCGATACGGGCATTCTCGACCCGCGGTCGACATGGACCGACAAGGACGAATACGATCGCACCGCGACCAAGCTGGTGCAGCTTTTCGTCGACAATTTCGAACCCTTCGCAGCGCATGTCGACCAGGGCGTGCGCGATGCAGCGCCGAGCAAATCGGTCGCTGCCTGATCCGGATACACCCCGCTTGGGGGTGAACGAGTTGGAGAGGAGACCCCCGGCCGCGGCGACGCGGACCGGGGGCTTTAATTTACGGCGGCGCAGGCGCGCGCAAGAACGCGAGCGCCTGGACGGGTTGGTGCCTTGCTCAGTGCAGCTTGGCGCGGATGCCGCGCGAACGCCTCCGCCGGCGCATTACTCTGGCCGATCCGCCTCGTCGCCATCCTCTGCTTGCTGCGCTTCCTTCTCGGCCACGGACCTGGCGGTGGAGCTCAGGGCCCGGGTCAGATCGACAATCGGCCGCCGCCGCCACGGCGTGCCTTCTTCGGCGTTCTCCAGCTGGTCGAGCAGCACCTGCGCCTGCCGAGCAGCGCTGCCACCATGCGGGTTGGCTGCGACCGGTGTGAGATATTGGCGCGCGGCCGCGATATTGCCGATCTTCGCATGCATCAGCGCCGCATTGACTGCCAGGCCGTGATCGAACGGCGCAAGCTGCGCCGCGCGGTCGAGCGCGTGCCTGGCGGTCTCGCTGGGCTCCACTCCGCGCTCGGCGAAGCTGCGATAGTAATGGATCAGCGGTAGCGGGTGGTCATTCTCCAGTCGGTTGAGCGCCGTGAAGGGCTTCATCGCTTCCTTGTAGGCCGCAGTTTCGTCCTCGGCGTCCGCGGCCTGGGCGAACAATGCGTAGCCCTTCTGGACATAAGCGTTCTTGCGCGCCGGATCGATCGCGATCGCCGCATCGGCCGCTGCGATGGCGGCATCAAGATTGCCCGCGTCGTACTCGGCTTCCGCCAAGGCCGCCAGCACACCCGCGTCTCGCGGATAGGCGGCGGCGACGGCACGCGCATCGAACAGCAATGCCGCTGCAGCTTCACGATCTACGCCGCGTTTCGAACGGATCATGACGGGAAGCATCTCGCTCATGCCTTCGCTCAGTCGGCGAACGCTGATTTCGCCGATCGGCAGTATTTCAGGCTGCAGCACAAACCCCTTAATCTTGCGCTGCATGAGGTATCGATCGAGATCCTTGCGCAACTGCCCGAGGTCACCAAAGGCCGCCCGCGCCGCATCGATCGATGAGGCCCCCGCGGCGATCCCGCGCGCATAGGCCAGCAACTGGCCTTTTCGGGCCGGGTCGAAGGTCAGGTAGTGATACAGCGCCCAACTGCGGCCGTAGAAGTTATCGCGTCTCAGTTCCTCTCCGGCACGATGGCGACCGCGCTCGAACAGGTCTTCCAACGGGACCTCGGGCGCAAAAGCCAGTTCGGCGGATCGGTGATAGGCCGGGCGCCCGATATGGACTTCTCCGTCGCGGGGAAACCGGGCGGAGGCAAAGAATTCCGCGCTGCCTTCGTCCATCCAGCGCGGCATTGCATAGCGCGAGCTCGAGATCAGGAAATGGTGCGCGTATTCGTGCAGCAGGATGGTCATCGACCATTCGAGCTCGCCGGAACTGGGGCGCACGTCAGGCACGAAAGCCATCGATCCTCCCGCACGCGGGATGTAGAAACCGCCGACATTCTTCGATCCGGCCAGTTCGCGGATCTGTCTTTTCCCACCGACAGCATAAACGGTGACACGATTGGACGGACTGGGCGTCTCCGCTTCCCGTCCGGTTACGAATTCCATTGCCGCATGGTAGCGCTCGAGCATCTCGGAGAAGCGACGCACGTCTTTCTCGCTGTCGTCGGCATAAACGACGAAATGATCCGATTCGGCGACATGCCAGTCGGCCTGTGCAGGCATGGCGAAAGATAGCGCTGCGATGGCAGCGACAAGTCTGAACATGGTTGCGACCCCCTGTCGTGTTGTTGCTGCCGTTAGCCTAGCGGCAGGGGGCCGCATTTCCATGACAAATGCGTCAGCTGCGTGCTGCCGCGATATAGCGGTCGACGTTCTTTTCGAGCACATCCATCGGTACGTTGCCGCCGAGCACGACCGCGTCGTTGAACGCCTTGAATTCATAGGCCTGGCCCAGTTCGCGCTGCGCCCGTGCGCGCTGGTCGACGATACGGCTGTGTCCCAGCTTGTAGCCGGTCGCCTGCCCCGGCCAGCTGCAATAGCGATCGACCTCGCTCTCGACCTCCGCGGGCTTGCTGCCATTGCGCGTGACGAAGAAATCGACCGCCTTCGCGCGGCTCCAGCCCTTGGCGTGCAGCCCGGTGTCCACCACCATGCGGCAGGCGCGGAAGGCGAGGCTTTGCAGATAGCCCAGCCGGCCGACCTCGAACCCGTCATAGGCGCCCAGTTCGTCGGCGATCTGCTCGCCATAGAGCGCCCAGCCTTCGCTGAACGGGTTGAAGGCGAGAATCGAGCGGATCAGCGGCAGCCGGTTGGAGTATTCGCCTTCCCAGACGTGGCCCGGGATTGTCTCGTGATAGGTGAGGTCGGCGAGGTCGTATTTGCGGTGCAGGTCGGTGGTGCGCAAATTGATCCAGAACCGCCCGGGGATGCTGCCGTCCTTGCTGCCCGCGCCGCCATAGGCGCCCGGCGCGCCGACTTCTTCGGCCGGGGGGATACGGCGCACTTCCATGTTCGGATCGACCAGCGTGTTGAAGGCGCGCGGCATCTGCGCCTTGATCCAGTCGACCCGCTCGGCGATGAAATCCATGATCTCGGTGCGGCCCGGATCGCCCTCGGCGAACTTGTAACGTGGATCCTGCGACAGCGCCTGCATGCGCTCGCCCACCGAACCGCTGGTGTAGCCGATGCTGCGCAGGATCGGGTCCATGCGCGCGTGGAGCGCGGCGAGTTCGTCCAGCCCCTGCTCGTGCACCTCGTCGGGCGTCAGCCGCGTGGTGGTGCTCGAACGCAGGGCCCAGGCGTAAAATTCGTCGCCGCGCGGACGCGCCGAGATACCGGGGTCGTCGGTGGCGACGGCGCGTTCGGCGCGCAATTCCTCGAGCTGCCGCGTCAGCGCTTCGGCAATCGGTCCGGCTTCGAGGATCGCCGCGCGATTGGCGTGGCTTTCGGGCATGCCCGCGGCCTGCAGCTTGCTGCGCAGATCGGCGGCGAACAGTTCGCCCTTGCCCGCGCTAGCGATGGTCTGCTGCATCTGCCCGATCACCTTGTCGAGCAGGAAGGCAGGCGGCACCACGCCCATGGCGCGCGCCGCGCTGATGCGCGCGAGTTCGCCGTCGAAGGTGGTGGGCATCTGCTCCATCCGTTCGATATAGGCGTCGGCATCGTCGCCGTTTTCGACCTTGTGGTTCGACTGCATGAAGCGCGGCAGCGCCAGATATTCGCCGACGTTCTGGATCACGACATAGGGCGCGGTGCGCCAGTTGCCGACGGGCGTATCGCCATAGGGCAGGGCAAAGCCGTCGAGCGCGAGATCATAGGCGCTTTCGACCACGTCGAGGCTGGTCAGGGTTTCGCTGTCGAGTCCCTCGCGCGGGAAGGAGCGGACATGGGCCAAGTCCTGCCGCAGGGTTGCGGCATAGGCCTGCTGGCCGGCGGGCGACTGGTCTTCGAGCCGGCCGCGCAGATAGGCATGGCGGCCCGTGTCGACGCCCAGTGCGGTCGCCCGCTCGGGTTCGTGTTCGAGCAGGTTGTACCCCGCGACTTCGAGCAGGCGCTGCGCCCCGATGACACGCGCCTGCGCAATCGCTTCGGGACGCGCGCTGGCGGCGCATCCGGAAAGCGCCAGGGCGGAAGTGGCGCCAAGCCCTGCGAGGGCCTGGCGACGGGTGATGGAAAGGCTGGTCTGGGTCATGCACGAAGGTGTGCTGCCCGCGCGCAAGCCTGTCAAATCAATCGCGGAATTCGGCAGGTACCTGGCCGCCATTGGCGCCGAGTTCGTTCATCACGCGGCGGTGCAGCCAGACATTGTCTTCGGCGCTGCCGGTGTAATCCACGCGGCCCAGCTCGCCGGCCAGCGCCTTGCGGCTCTCGTAATCGGAATCCACCCCGATCAGTTTCATCAGGTCGACGATCGACGTGCGCCAGTTGAGGCGGTCGGCCCCGGGCATGTTGTCGAGATTGCTCTCGATATCGACCATCGGGCGGGCCTTCGGCTCGACCACCGGCGCGTCGGCCCAGGCATTTCCGGTCGGCTTGGGCCGGGGCGTTTCCTGCGCCTCGGCATCGCTGCCGAAAATCGCGTCCTTGATCCTGCCGAAAATGCTCATCGTTCCGTCTCCTTTGCTGTTGCGAACGGGCCAGTCCCCGGCCTGTTCCGCGGTGACGGCGTGCAGTGGCGGCTTGCAGTAGAGTGGGGGCGGGGTATGGATCCGCCATGCTCGATGCCGTCCTCTCGATTACCGTCCTCGCTGCCATCCTGCTGGTGATCGGCGCGATCTTCCTGTGGCGGCGGACGGGGGCAACGAGGAACGCGCTGCTGATGGTGCTTCTCGCCGTGGTGGCGCTGGCGAATGTAGCGATCTGGGTGCTGCCCGATGCGGGCGGCGACGCCCCGCTCGACAAGCTCGAGCAGGGCTCCCGCTAAACAGTCGCGGCTACTCGGGCAGCTGCCACAGGACCGCGCCGTCGTAACGGCCGGCGACTGCCTCGCCGCCGGCACCGCGCGCGGGTTCGAACCGGGCGCGCTTTGCCACCAACTGGCAGGTCGCCGTATCGAGTTGCGCATGGCCGGTCGACCCGGTCACGGTGCATCCGGTCACGCGCCCGTTCGCGGCAATCTCCAGCCTGAAGCGCGCCAGCCCGGTCATTTCGCGCCGCATCCATGCGGGGCGATAATCGGCAGACGAAAGCCAGGCGGCAGGATCGTTGCGCGGCTTGGCGGCGACGGGATCGAAGCCGGGGACCGCGCCGGGTTTGGGCAAGTCGAGCCCAAGGCCCGGACGCGGGCTCGGCAGCGGGGGGATGATCAGTGGGGCGGTTTGGAAGCGCGGCTCGGCAATTACCAGATCGCGCGCGGGCTTGGGCGCATGGATCACGGTATCGTTCGGCTGCGCGGGCCTGGGTTCGGCCGGCTCGGGCGGTTTCGGGGGCGGCGGCGCGACCGGAATGTTGGTCGCCCCGATCCTGGTGACGATATCGGGCACCGTGCCGGTAACCGTCAGTCCCGCGACGAGGATCGCGCCGATCGCGGCATGAACCCCGATCACCGCGGCCATGCTGGCAGGCGAGGGCCGGTGGCTGTGGTCGACATAGGACATGATGTTGCTCCTCTTCCATTGCGGAAGGCTTGACCGCCTTCTCATGAAGAGAATGTTACAACATAACGACCGTGCGCCAAGCGGTTTCGCGTTGCATTACGCAACCTTAGCCGCTTCGAAGGCAGGGTGTGGCCCGTCTCGGGGCCGCCGGGATCACTTGATCGGACAGCTCGGATCGAGGCGGAAGTCGAGGTAGTTGTCGACCGACTTCATCAACTCTTCCTGCTCGTTTTCGAAGAAGTGGTTTGCGCGCGGGATTTCTTCGTGATGCACGGTGATGTGCTTCTGCGTGCGCAGTTTCTCGACCAGCTTGGTGACCGCCTGCGGCTGCACGACCGTGTCCTGCGCGCCGTGAACGAAGATGCCGCTCGCGGGGCAGGGCGCGAGGAAGGAGAAGTCGTACATGCTCGCCGGTGCGCCGATCGACAGCCAGCCGCGAATTTCGGGGCGCCGCATCAGCAGTTGCATGCCGATCAGCGCGCCGAAGCTGACCCCGGCAACCCAGGTGACCTGTGCTTCGGGGTGAACCTGCTGGACCCAGTCGAGCGCGCTTGCCGCGTCGGACAGTTCGCCCACGCCATTGTCGAAGCTGCCCTGGCTGCGCCCGACGCCGCGAAAGTTGAAGCGCAGCGTGGCGAAGCCGCGGTTGACGAAGGTCTTGTACAGACGCTGCGTGATCTGTTCGTTCATCGTCCCGCCGCCCTGCGGGTGCGGGTGCAGGATCATCGCCACCGGCGCGCGCGGGCGCGGGGCGGGAGAGAAACGGCCTTCGAGGCGGCCTTCGGGGCCGGGAAAGATCACGGTCGGCATGGGAGGTGTACCCTAAGCAAATGTCGAAGCGCTTGCGCCGGATAAGGCTTTGCGCGAGGTCGCGCGCTATATAGGGTTTGTCCATCAAATCGCAATCATTTCGAGCACGTACCATCGCGAACCGCATCTATCTCGATCACGCCGCCACCACCCCGCTGCACCCCGCGGCGCATGCAGCGATGGAGGAGGGGCTGGCGCATTGGGCCAATCCCTCGAGTCCGCACGCCGAAGGGCGCAAGGGACGCCGCTTGCTGGAAGATGCGCGCGAGCGCGTGAAGAAGGCGCTGGGCTGGGACGGCGAGGTCATCTTCACTTCGGGCGCAAGCGAGGCGGCAGCGCTGGCGCTGGGCCATGCCAAGGCGGGCGCGCGGCTCGTCAGCACGGTCGAACACGATTGCATCCTCCAGGCCGCACCGCAGGCGGAGCAATTGCCCGTCCTGGGCAACGGCGCGGTCGACAACGAAAACCTGGCCGAAGCGGTGCGGCGCGAACGACCGCTGGTGGCGGTCCAGCATGTCAATTCGGAAACCGGCAACCGTCAGGACCTCGCTGCCATCGCCGCGATCACCCATGGCGAGGGCGGTCTGCTGCTGGCCGATTGCGCGCAAAGCGCGGGCAAGTTCGATCTGCCGCCGTGCGACATGGCGATCGTCTCGGCGCACAAGTTCGGCGGGCCGATCGGCAGCGGGGCACTGCTGGTGAAGGATTATGCCATGCTCGAACCCTCGGGCGGGCAGGAACGCGGCTACCGGCGCGGGACCGAGAACATGCCTGCCGCGCTGGGCATGGCTGCAGCGCTCGGAGCCTGCGCCGATGGCTATCTCGCACCCGGCGTGCTCGAACCGCTCGATGCGCTGGCCGGAGAATGCCGCCGCATCGGCGGGACATGGCTGTCCGATCGGCTGGCGGATCCGACCCGCTACGTCCGCGCGATCGCCATGCCCGCGATGAGCGCCACTGCGCAGGTCATGCGGTTCGACATGGCAGGCATCGCGGTCAGCCAGGGATCGGCCTGTTCGAGCGGGACGATGAAGACCAGCCGCGTGCTCGAGGCGATGGCGCTCGATCCGGCGATCGCCGCCAACACCATCCGCGTGTCCTTCGGCTGGAACACCACCCGCGCCGAGGTGGAACGCTTTTGCGCGGTCTGGCTTGAACTGGCAGATGCCTAGCCCGGGCCTTCCTTGCAGCGAAACGCAGGCCCGGCGGGGCCTGCGCAAGGACACCCGGGCTCGCTTCGCTTTGTCCGCAATCACTGTATGAGACCGCAATGATCTACCTCGATTACCAAGCCACCACCCCGCTTGCGCCCGAAGCGCGCGACGCGATGATGCGCTGGCTGGACGGGCCGGGCGGGACCGGTTTCGGCAATCCGCACAGCCCGCATCGCATGGGACGGCAGGCCAAGGCCGCGGTCGAAATGGCCCGCGACCAGGTTGCCGCGCTGTTCCCCGCGGGCGGGAAGGTAATCTTCACCAGCGGCGCGACCGAGGCGATCAACCTGGCAATCCGCGGCAGTGGAACGCAAGGAACCGTCTCGGTTTCGGCGATCGAACACGCGGCGGTGCTCGACACCGCGCGCGATGCCGGGCCCTGCCATGTCCTCAATGTCGCTAGGGACGGGCAGTGCAACACCCGGCAGGACCTGCCCGCAGATACGCGGCTGGTCTGCCTGATGCAGGTCAACAACGAGATCGGGACCATCCAGCCAACGGTCGAATGGCACCGCAAGGCGAAGGAGAACAACGCGCTGTATTTCTGTGATGCGGTGCAGGCCTATGGCAAGATCGAAGTGACCGGCGCCGACATGATCGCGGTTTCGGCGCACAAGTTCCACGGCCCCAAGGGGGTCGGCGCGTTGTGGGTGCGCGATGGGGTCGACCTGCCCGAAGTCCAGACCGGGGGCGGCCAGGAATTCGGGCTGCGTTCGGGCACGGTGTCCCCCGCGCTGGTCGCCGGTATGGGCGCTGCCGCCGCCGAAGCGCGCGACCGGATGGCGCAGGATGCCGACCATGTCGAGGCGCTGTGGCACCGCGCGTGCGAACTGTTCGGCGGCTGGGAGTTCAACGGCAGCGAGGACGCGCGCTGGCACGGCAATCTCAACATCCGCCGCGACGGGCTCGATGTGAACCGGCTGATGAGCGACGTGCGCGACGTGATGTTTTCCGCCGGGTCCGCCTGCGCCAGCGGATCGGGCCGTACCAGCCATGTGCTCGAGGCGATCGGCTGTTCGAAGGCGCAGGCCAAGTCGTCGATCCGGCTCGGCTTCGGGCGCTACACCACCCTGGAAGAGATCGAGGAAGCGGCCGGCAAGATCAACGCCGCGGCAAAGGAGCAGGGACTGTGAAGGTCGAGTTCGAAACCGCCCGCGGCGAAACGGTGACAGCCGAGGCGCAGCCGGGCGACAATCTGCTGCGCGTTGCGCAGGCGGCAGGCCTGCCGCTGGAAGGGACCTGCGAAGGCCAGATGGCCTGTTCGACCTGCCATGTGATCGTCGCGGACGAATGGTTCGCGCGGCTGGACGCGGCCAGCGAGGAAGAAGAGGACATGCTCGACCTGGCCGCGGGCGTTGCGCGGACGAGCAGGCTGTCTTGCCAGATCGATCTCGCGCCCGATCTCGACGGTCTGAAAGTGCGGTTGCCTGCCGAAAGCTACGACATGAGCCGCTGACCCAAGCGCGCGCTTGGGCCTGCGCCTCCTTGTACAGGGGGTTCTAGCCCTGCGCTTCGTCTGCGCGCGTCAGGTCCATCCGCACTTCGCGTTCGCGCGGGAAATAGGCGGGGGCCGGTTCGCGGTCCGCCCCTGCATCGAGTTCGGAGGCCACCTGCAGCATCCGTTCGCGCAGGCGGCAGTGCATCGCCCAGCCGCACTTCGGATCGGCCGCGCGGGCCATGAAGCGCACCGTCATTGCGCGCGCATTCTGCGCCACGACTTCGCACTGGGCATCGCCCGGATCGACCACGTCCTCGTCATTCTCCACGAAGTCGCGAAACGGCTGGCGCAAGGCTTCGACATCGGCCCGGTTGTCGAGTTCGAGTTCGACATGCATCATGAGGCTGGCGTCTTCCTTGGTCCAGTTTTCGAAGCTGTCATTGGTGAAATCGCTGACCGGTGCGATCAGGCGGCGTTCGTCCCAGGTGCGCAGGCGCAGGTGGGTGAAACCGATCTTCTCGACATAGCACCATTGCCCGTCATAACGGATTGCATCGCCGATGCGGGCGGTCTGGGCAAAGGCGATCTGGACGCTGGCCATGATGTCGCCCAGCACCTTGCGCGCGGCAAAGGCCAGCACGAGGCCCAGGATGCCCGCCGATGCCATGATGGAAAAGCCCAGCGTGCTCGACAGATTGCTCGCGACGAGCAGGAAGCCGATGCCGGCCAGCAGAATCATCACCGTGATGATGCGGCGGATCGCGCTCATCTTGGTGTAGAAATTGCGATCGGCGTTGTTGTCCGGCGCTTCGAGTTCGTCGGTACGCTGCGAAGTGGCGAAATCGAACAGCGCTTCGATGACCGACAGCGCGATCCCGATGATCGCGGCGATGATCAGCACCAGCTGCAGCGGGTCGAGCAGGTCCTTCACCGGCCCCGACAGGCGGAAGAAGGACAGGCGGACGAGCGCGAAAGTCCCCGCGAAGGCCAGCAGGGTCGCGGGCAGGTGGATCGCCTGGAGCACGCCGTAGAGCTTGGAATCCTCATCCTGCCGGCGGCGCAGCCGGCTGATCGCGAGATAGGTCAGCGCAGCCGCCAGCGCGCCCGCGAACAGGATCAGCGGCAGCGCGATCACTTCCCACCAGGCGAGCGTCCAGAACGCCTGCTTGCGCAGCGCTGGCGGCAGGCTCTTCTCGAACTTGCTGGGGCCGTCGACCGCATAGAGCGCGGGAACATTCTCCACCGTCTGGCGGCTGAACACCCACACCGGTTCGCCGCCCGGGGCCTGCACCCGCGCCAGCCGGATCGGGACCGTGCGGTTGGACAGTTCCAGCTGGCCGATGGTGAGCGAACGCCGCGCGACCCCGGACATCGGGTCCTTCGAAGTCGTGGTGGTGTCGACCGCATCGGGGCGGTCGGGCAGGCTGGCCCAGTCGAACGCGACCGAGCGGTGCATCAGGTCGTAAAGCTGCGCGGTCAGCTGTTCGGGCTGCCGCTCTGCCGGGTCGACATTGGCCAGGTCCAGCGCCGCGCCCGCGCGGGCCCAGTCTTCCTTCTCGCCCGCGCGCATGAAGCTTTCCATCAGCCCCATCGGCGTATCGAGATCAAGCGGGGTCTGTGCGGACCCGGTCGCGTTCTGCAGCTGCTCGACCTGGTAGACGAAGGGTTCGGAATCGGATGCGACCGTGCGACCCGACTGCGCGGCGGCCTGGACGGCAAACAGCGCGCAGATCAGCGTGACGAGGGCGCGAGTGAAGCTGATGTGATGTTTCCCCATGCGGCCCCAATGCATCACGCGCGCGATCGGTCCCGGCAAACAAAACCCCGCTGCGCGAACGCAGCGGGGCCATGCTGTTGATATCGGATGGTTTTAGGCGGCTTCGAGCTGCCCGTCGGCGACGCTTTCGCCCAGCATCTCGATGAGTGCCTTGCTGAAGGCGGGAATGTCGCCTGGGTTGCGGCTGGTGATGAGCTTGCCGTCCTGCGCGACTTCCTGGTCGACCACATTGGCACCGGCATTCGTGAGGTCGGTGCGGATCGAAGGCCAGCTGGTGACGGTCTTGCCCTTCACCACATCGGCTTCGGCCAGCAGCCAGGGCGCATGGCAGATCGCGGCGATCGGCTTGTCGGCCATCGCGAACTCGCGCACGATTGCCACGGCGCGTTCGTTCATCCGCAGGATGTCGGGGTTGATCTGGCCGCCGGGCAGCAGCAGCGCGTCATAGCCTTCGCAATTGGCGACGTTGTCGACCGTCTTGTCGACCGCGACGCTTTCGCCCCAGTCCTTGTCGTCCCAGCCGCGGATCGAACCTTCCTCGAGGCTGACGACCTCGGTTTCGATACCGGCCTTCTCGAGATTGGCTTTCGGCTTCATCAGTTCCGACTGCTCGAAGCCATCGGTGGCGAGGATCATTACGCGCTTTGTCATAGGTAAACTCCGTGATTTGGTGTTGCCCATGCAACGCGTGGGGAAAGCGCACCGTTCCGTGCTTCTAGGCGGGCCGTGGCGGTGATAGGGCAGATCGCATGGCCGCCAGCGACACCACTCTCGACAGCGAGAAAGACCCCTTCGACGCGATCGTCGATGCGCCCTTCGACAGCGCGCTTTCGGAACGCTATCTCGTCTATGCGCTCTCCACCATCACTGCCCGGTCGCTGCCCGACCTTCGCGACGGGCTGAAGCCGGTCCACCGCCGGCTGCTGTGGACCATGCGCCAGCTCAAGCTCGATCCTTCCAGCGGCTTCAAGAAATCGGCCCGCGTGGTGGGCGAGGTGATCGGCAAGTACCATCCGCATGGCGACACCGCGGCCTATGACGCGATGGTCCGCCTCGCGCAGGATTTCTCGCTGCGGTATCCGCTGGTCGAAGGGCAGGGCAATTTCGGCAATATCGACGGCGATAACGCCGCTGCCTACCGCTATACCGAAGCGCGCCTGACGAAGACAGCGATGCGGCTGATGGAAGGCCTCGACGCGGGCACGGTCGATTTCATCCCGACCTACAACAACGAGGAAGAAGAGCCGGAGATCATGCCCGGCCTGTTCCCCAACCTGCTGGCCAATGGCGCCAGCGGCATTGCAGTGGGCATGGCGACCAATATCCCGAGCCACAATGTCGCCGAGATCGTCGATGCCACGCTCGAGGTGATCGACAATCCGCATGTCGAACACGCGCGGTTGATGGAACTGTTCAAGGGGCCCGATTTCGCCACCGGCGGGATCGTCGCCGAAAGCGCGGCTACAGTCGCCAATGCCTATGAAACCGGGCGCGGCAGCTTCCGCGTCCGCGGGCGCTTCCATGCAGCCGAAGCCGAGAAGGCCGAGGATCGCGAAGCGGGTATCGAACGCACCGGCGGTGGCCAGTGGCAGCTGGTGATCAGCGAAATCCCCTACCAGGTGCCCAAGGGCAAGCTGATCGAGCAGATCGCCGCTGCGATTGGCGACAGGAAGCTGCCGATCCTCGAGGATGTGCGCGACGAAAGCGACGAGCAGATCCGCATCGTGCTGGTCCCGCGCAGCCGCAATGTCGATCCCGACCTGCTCAAGGAAAGCCTCTATAAGCTGACCGATATGGAAACGCGGTTCGGGCTCAACCTCAACGTGCTCGACGCCAGCCGCACGCCGATGGTGATGGGGCTGAAGGAACTGCTGACCAACTGGATCGGCAGCCAGATCGACATCCTGCAGCGGCGCAGCCAGCACCGGCTCGACCAGATCGCGCGGCGGCTGGAACTGGTCGAAGGCTATATCACCGCCTTTCTCAACCTCGACCGGGTGATCGAGATCATCCGTTACGAGGATGAGCCCAAGGCGGTGATGATGGAAGAGTTCAGCCTCACCGACCGGCAGGCGGAAGCCATCCTCAACATGCGGCTGCGGTCCCTGCGCAAGCTGGAAGAGATGGAACTGCGCGGCGAGAAGGACGAATTGCTCAAGGAACAGGACGGGCTCGAGAAACTGCTTTCCAGCCCCGCGCGCCAGCGTACGCGGCTGAAGCGCGAGCTGGGCGCCCTGCGCAAGGAATACGGCCCCGATACCGCGCTGGGCCGCCGCGGGACGTCGATCGAGGAAGCCGCCCCCGCAGTCGAATTCAGCATGGACGCGATGATCGAGAAGGAACCGGTCACGGTGATCCTGTCGCAGAAGGGCTGGGTGCGCGGCGCCAAGGGGCACCTGCCGCTGGACCAGGAATTCAAATACAAGGAAGGCGACGGCCCCGGCTATGTGCTGCACGCGCAGACCACCGACAAGCTGCTGCTGGCGACCGACAAGGGCCGGTTCTTCACGCTGGGGGCGGACAAGCTGCCCGGCGCGCGCGGTTTCGGCGAACCGGTGCGCAACACGCTGGATATCGATGCCAGCGCCCAGATCGTCGCGGTGATCGTCCACCGGCCCGGCCAGCGGCTGCTGCTGGCCGCCGATACCGGCAAGGGCTTCGGCGCGACGACCGACGACCTGCTGGCGGAAACCCGCAAGGGCCGGCAAGTGGTCAATCTGAAGGGCGATGCCCGGCTGGCGGTGGCGCGGGTGATCGACGCGGCGCACGATCACGTCGCCGTGGTCGGCGACAATCGCAAGCTGGTGGTCTTCAATCTCGAGGAGCTGCCGCAATTGTCGCGTGGGCAGGGCGTGACGCTGCAACGGTACCGCGATGGCGGCTTGTCCGACGCGATCACCTTCACGCTCGACGAAGGGCTGAGCTGGACGATGGGCGGCAAGGAAGGCCGCACCCGCACCGAAGGCGAGATGTGGCAGTGGAAGGTCGCGCGCGGCGGGGCGGGGCGGATGCCGCCGCAAGGCTTCCCGCGGGACAATACGTTCGATTGAGGTTGGTCGAGTGCCGCAAGCTGGCGGCGCACGCCGCTAGCGCACGCAGAACAGACCCATCCAACAAAAAGCCGGAGACGATCGCTCGTCCCCGGCCTTGTTGCGACCCGGTAAAGGGCTACGGAATTATTCGCCGGTGCTTTCGGCAGCCGGAGCCGATGCGGCCATGGCGGCATCGATCTGTTCGTTGGTCAGCAGCGCCATCAGGCTGCCGTCGGGGGCCGCAGCGAAATGTTCGCGCAGCAGCGTGATCTTGTTGGCTTCGTCACCGCCGCGGGCGATGATGACATTGTCGCCTTCGATCTCGAGCACGGTGCCGAGCGGGGCGTTCTTGGCAGTCACGGCTTCGGCGCCGACAACCAGCGCGGCGTCGCGCTTGGCCATGGCTTCCTGCTGCGCAGCCTGCAGCATGCCGACGATCTGCGCCTTGGTGGCGTTCAGCGTCGCGCCGTTTTCACCGGTGCCGAAAGCGGCAGCGGGAACCGGGGCCTTCATGCCGTCGACCACGAGGATGGCGGTTTCGCCGTCCACGGTTTCGACCGTGCCGATTTCTCCGCCGTCATTGCCGTAAACGGTGGTGCCGGCAGCGACGCTGGCTGCAGCTTCCTGGGCGACGGCCACGCCGGGGGCGACCGCGGCGGTGGTGGTGAGGGCGGCAGCGGCAAGGGCCAGCTTCGCGATTTTCATACTGCAACTCCAAGGCTTGTTTTGTGGATTACGCGGTTCTCCCACACGCGAGACGCGCGATCGAACCGATCAAACTGGAAAGAGCTGGCGAGAACGGGGTCCTGCGCCATCGGTAATTCCCCGCGGGGGAACCGGGACTCTATTTCACGGTCGGCTTTTTTTTGCAACCGCGTGGCCCTTATGCTGCAATGCACCTTAAGCCAGGCTGAAGTCGCCGCAGGGCCCGCGTTCAGCTGCCCGCCAGTGCCCGGTCGAGCAGCTCTTCCACCCGCGCGCGCGGCGGGAAACGTTCTTCCACCCACAGCGCCTCGACCTCCTGCAGGATCCGCGCGACCTCGGGGCCCTTGGCGACCCCGCGCGCGACGATCTCGCCGCCCTTGAGCGGGAAGGCGGGCGCCTGCCAGCCAAGCATGGGTGCCGGATCGGCGCCCGTTATCAGCAGCCGGTCGAGCGCGCAGTCGGCGCCCACGCGGTAGGCGAGGCCGCGCGGATGTGCGCCATCCTGCGCGCTGCGACGAGCGACGCAGACCAGCCGGTCGCGCTGCTTGCGCGACAGGCGCAGTCGGGCGGCAACGGCTTCGGCGACGGGAACGATCGGCGGCAGCAGCGCGGCGAGGCGGCGCATCGGGTCGGCCGGGATGCCAGCGCTATCTTCGGCTGCGATCAGCCGGACGAGCTGGTCGATCTCGCGGCCGCCGCATTCGGGGAGCACTTCGGGCAGGACACCCAGTTCGCGCATGCGCGCCGCAGTGGGTGCCGGGTCAGGCAGCGCCAGCAGGTTCTGCAGCTCCCACCCCACGCGTTCGCGGCTCAGCCCCTTCAGCGTCGGGGCGAGCGCGGCGCAGGCGGCACTGGCTTCGGCGTCCCAGTCGTCACCGAAGCGCGTGGCGAAGCGGAAATAGCGCAGGATCCGCAGGTGGTCCTCGCGGATGCGGGTTTCGGCATCGCCGATAAAGCGCACGCGGCGCGCAGCCAGATCTCCCAGCCCGCCGAAATAGTCGTCGATCGCCAGCGTTGCGGGATGCGCGTAGAGCGCATTGATGGTGAAGTCGCGCCGCGCGGCATCATCCTTCCATTCCCCGCTGAAGGCGATCGTCGCGCGCCGGCCATCGGTCTCGACATCGCGCCGCAGCGTGGTGATCTCGACATTGCCGTCATCGAATATGGCGGTCACCGTGCCGTGGTCGATCCCGGTCGGGATCGTGCGGATGCCGGCAGCCTTGCAGCGGTCGATCACGGCGGCGGGCAAGTGGCGCGTCGCGGCATCGATATCGTTGCTGGCGTGGCCCAGCAGCGTATCGCGCACGCAGCCGCCCACCCAGCGGATATCCTCCGCGCCCAGCGCCGCCACCAGCCGGGCGAGGCTGTCGCGCCGGGTCCATTCGGCTTGGGGCAGGTGCGTGATGGTCACTTACGTATCCGTTCGGGGCTGGCCGGCTCGCGGCGTGGTGTGCGCGCCGATTAGGTCATGCACGGCGCGGCGACAAGCGCGCGACGCGACGCGGGAGGCAGGCGCTCAATCGAACCAGGCCACGCGGCGCGACAGGTTCCAGCAGATCGCCGCGGTGACGCCCCAGATCCGGTAGCCGTCATGGTCCATTTCCAGATAGTCGCGCTGTGCGCCCTGCCAGAACACCGAATTGCGCTGCCACAGCTGCGCGTCCATCAGCTTGTCGAGCGGGCATTCGAACCAGCTTTCGACCTCGCGCGGGTCGGGGCGGATGGGCAGATCATGCGGCACGGTGGCCAGCACCGGGGTGATGTCGAAGCCCGTGCCGGTCTGGTAACGGTCGGTGGTCCCGATCAAACGCACCTGTTCGGGTGCGATCGCCAGCTCTTCCCACGCCTCTCGCAGCGCGGCCTCGACCGCCGTTTCGCCGTGGTCCAGCTTACCGCCGGGAAAGGCGACCTGCCCGGGGTGGTCGCGCATGGTGCGCGGGCGCTGGGTCAGCAGGACGGTGGGGCGGGGCTGTTCGGTCACCGCGATCAGCACCGCGGCATCCGCGGTGCGATCGGCATCGGCAAAGCGGCTATCGGTCAGCAGGTCATCAAGGTCGCGCGTGTGGCCGTCTTCGAACAGCCGGGTCAGCCGGTCGAAGATCGCGCTCATGCGGGTCGGAGCGAGAAGGTTTCGCCGCCGCTGGTCACCGTCCAGTCGTCACCGCGCTCCAACGCGATACGGGCCAGCTGTTCATAGGTCGAGCGGTTGAGCCGCGCCTCGCAGCCGCGGCGGACATGCAGGTACAGCGCGGGGCTGTCGGGATCGCCCGATGCGCGGATGCGGTTGTCGGGGCCCGCGACCACCAGTTCGTCGGTGTTGAGCCGGAAGGCCAGATCGCCTTCCGCCTGGCTGACATCGGTGGCGATGAAGCAGGCATCCTCCACCTCGATCGAGAGCTTCTGGTAAGGGACCACGAGCCAGTAGCCGCCATCCTCTTCGCGGTTGAGCAGGCCGGCGAAGGCGCGGACCATGCCGGGGCGTTTGATCGGCGAACCATCGTGATACCAGGTGCCGTCCGCGGCGATTCGCATGTGGCTGTCGTCGGCCGCTTCGGGCGACCATTTCTCGACCGGGGGCAATTTGCGATCGGCCACCGCCTGCGCGATCTGCGCGAGCGACATTTCGGCGAGCTCGGGGGGCGGGGTGTAGGGCACGGTGCGAGCGATGGCAGAACACTCCCGCTCACTCAATACCCCGTGGCCCCCGCGCAGGCAGGAGCCCAGAGGGCTTCATGTCAGCTCATCCGGGGCGGCTATCTGGATCCCTGCCTGCGCAGGGATGACGACGCAAAGATGGCGTCTGTTCGCGGCTGACTGCGTCAGACGCTGCGTAGCCGAGGGAAGCGCGGGTGCGCTTCACGCCCGCATCAGGAATTCCACGGCCCCAGCATGCCTTCATCGGGCAGGATCGCCGGATTGCCCGAGCGCGCCAGCAGGCGGTGCTTTTCGTACGGGCCGGGGCAGTGCCAGCCCTGCGTATGGTCGGCGATGAAGCCCCAGCGGTCGTAATAGTCGGGATCGCCGATCATCACCTGCGGTAGCGGGGCCGCGCCCTCTTCGAACCCTGCGTCGATCGCGCCTAGGCTGGCGGCCATCAGCGCCTTGCCGAAGCCTTCGCCCTGCCGGCCGGGCATGACTGCGACGGGGCCAACCATGATCATCGGGTGCGCGCGCCCCTTGGGGTCGGTCAGCGCCACCGGCCACAGCTGGATGGTGCCGACGAGGTAATCCTCGTCGTCGAGCGCGGCGAAGCTCAGCGCCTCGAGCCAGTCGGCGCCTTCGCGGATGCGATAGGCGGTACGCGCATGGCGCCCCTCACCGAAAGCGGTGTCGAGCAATTGGTCGACCAGCGCGGGATCGATCGCGGCAAGAGGGACGAGCGTCGCCATGGGGCGCGCCGATTAGGGGCGCTGGCCGGCCAAGTCGATATAATTCGCCTTAGCCGGGGCGAAGTTCGAGCAGTCGGCCGCCGTCGCCATCCTCGAGCACCCACAGCGCGCCATCGGGTCCTTCGACGATCTGGCGGATGCGTTCACCCATGTCGTAACGCGCCACTTCGCGGGCGCTGTCGCCATCGGTCGACACGCGGACGATCGCCTCGCTCTTGAGCCCGGCGATCAGCAGGTCCCCGGCCAGTCCGTCGAACAGCGTGCCCGAATAGAAGACCATGTTGCCGGGCGCGATCACCGGGGTCCAGTTGACCGCGGGCTTGGCAAAGCCGTCGTCCGCCGAATGGTCGGTGATCGGATCGCCGTCGTAATGGACGCCGTTCGACCGCTGCGGCCAGCCGTAATTGGCGCCCTTGCGGACCACGTTGAGCTCGTCGCCGCCCTTGGGGCCGTGTTCGATCTCCCACAATCGGCCCTGCGCGTCGAAATCCATGCCCAGGATGTTGCGGTGGCCCATCGACCAGACATCGTCCAGCGCCCCGTCGATCGCGCCGTCGCCCGCGGGTGTCCCGTCGAGCTCGAGCCGGACGATCTTGCCCAGATGGCTCTGCCGGTCCTGCGCGGGTTCCATCTTCTGGCGGTCGCCGCTGGCAAGGAAGATGTGCTGCCCATCGGGGCTGAAGGCGATGCGGTGCGAATAATGCCCGCGCCCGGTCATCTTGGGGGTTTGGCGCCAGATCACGGCGAGATCGTCGATCCGGCAGCTGTCGGCCAGCGGGCATGACAGTGTGCCGCGCCCCAGCGCCGCGCCGCGCGTATCGCCTTCGCCGGCTTCCGCCCAGGTCAGGTAGATCGTCCGTGTGCCGACGGCATTCGCGCTTTCGCCGGGCAGGAAGGCGACCTCGCCCAGACCGCCCTGGCCGCCATAGTCGACTTGCGGCAGGCCGCTGACAGTCATCAGCCGGTCCTGCACCGTATCGTAGACCTTGGCCGTTCCCGGCTTCTCGGTGATGAACAGCATCGCGGTGCCGGGAATGAAGGCCGAGGCCCAGGGTTCGGAGAAGCTGCCATGCTCGGCAATCGCGAAATCGCCGTCCCATGCGCCCGCCGGGTCGCCCGCGGCAGCGCCCTGCGCAGGCGGGCTATCCCCTGATCCGGCGTAGCCGCAATTTGCGGCAAGCAGCAGGGGCGATAGGGTGAGGGCCCAGAAAGGTTTTGGGATAGAGGTCCGTTTCATGTTCAGTGCAACTCCCCAGAATGGACTTGGTGCCGCGCCGTTGGTGGTGGGCGTCGACGAGGCCGGGCGCGGCCCGCTGGCAGGCCCCGTTGTCGCAGCCGCGGTCGTGCTGTGCAAGCCATGTCCGGGCGGGCTGGACGATTCCAAGAAACTGTCGGCCAAGCGCCGCGGCGCGCTGGAACCGCAGATCCGCGCGCGCTGCGCCTGGGGGCTGGCCGTGGTGGAACCGGCGGAAATCGACCGGCTCAACATCTTCCACGCGACCATGCAGGCAATGACGCTGGCGGTGACGCGGCTGGTCGATGCGCTGGCGTGCGAACCCGATGCGGTGCTGATCGATGGGAACATGACCCCGCACGGCCGCAACCCCGCATGGCGCTGGGCGCAGGCCCGGCCGATCGTCGGCGGCGACGGGAAGGAACGCTGCATCGGGGCGGCCAGCATCCTGGCCAAGGAATATCGCGACCGGCTAATGCGCGAAGCGGCGCGGCAGCACCCGCATTACGGGTGGGAACGCAATGCCGGCTACGGCACGGCAGAGCATCTCGAAGCGCTGCGCACGCGCGGACCCACGCCGCTGCATCGGCGCAGTTTCGCGCCGGTGGCACAGGTCGATCTGTTTGCGGAAAGCGCGGCCTCGGCGGCCTAGGCGCTCGCTTCGGCTTCGGCTTCGGCTTCGGCGGCCTTGGTCGCGGCAATCTTGCGGCGCTGTTCGGCCACTGCGCGGGCCTGGTCGGCAAGCGCCTGCCAGGTCGCTTCCGAGCGCAGCGCACGGTCGCGCACATTGCTCAGCGTCGCCGCCTCCGCATCGGAGGCAGCCTCTGCCGCACGCGCGGCATAGAATTCGTAAGTCTGGCTGGCCATTGGCGTCTCCGGGGGTGCGGCGGGAAGGGGGCGTAAGGTGGTGCGCGCGCCGCGGCCCGTTGCGGGGCCGGCGGCGCGCGAACCGGAATGGAATCAGTCGGCAGCCGAGAGATTCACGGCGCTGGCCTTGCCATTGCGGCCGGTTTCAACTTCGTAGTTGAGGCGCTGCTCTTTATCGAGCGAGTGCATGCCGGCGGCCTGGACGGCGCTGATGTGGACGAAGCTGTCGTCCGAACCGTCGTCGGGCTGGATGAAGCCATAGCCCTTGTCGGTGTTGAAGAACTTTACGGTTCCGGTCTTGCTCATGATGGTTCCTTTCGAGAACGCGAGAGGTTGCCGCGCCGCGACATGCGGTGCGGTCGTGCGTCAAATCGTCCGATGAAAGGAAGTCGTCGTCTGGTTTGCGCCGGGGCCACTGAAGGCAAGCGGCGGTCGTCAAAATCCGAAGTCCGTCGCAAATTTCGACGTCAGCGGCATCCTTGTAGCAGACATGTGCGGCATTCCCTAATCATTTAATCCACTGCCCGATTGAGTCCTGCGCGCCACACCGCACCATCTAGAGTCCTGCGAATCCACGGGGACTCAATATCTTGTGACGGGCACCTTCTGTTCTTTCTGCAAAGCCGACGAACCCGCTTCACGCCGCCCAATTTGGCGCTTGACCGCGACTCCGTTTGGACTCACCCTGTGGATAAGTCAGGACAGGGAAGCATATCATGGGGGTCATCGAGACCACGAAGAGTCGCGTCAAAGCGGCTGTAAAACCGGCGCAAACGCCGAAGGAACTGCTCCCGCTGGGGCAGATCCTCGATGGCGATTGCGTGGCCGCCATGCGCCGGCTTCCCGATGCGAGCGTGGACCTCGTCTTCGCCGACCCGCCCTACAATCTCCAGCTCGGCGGCGATCTCAATCGGCCCGACGGCAGCCATGTCGATGCGGTGACCGATCACTGGGACCAGTTCGACAGTTTCAAGATCTACGACGATTTCACCCGCGAATGGCTGACCGAGGCCAAGCGCGTGCTCAAGCCCGATGGCGGGCTGTGGGTGATCGGCAGCTATCACAACATCTACCGCGTCGGCGCGATCCTGCAGGACCTGGGCTTCTGGATCCTCAACGACATCGTCTGGCGCAAGTCGAACCCGATGCCCAATTTCCGCGGCACGCGCTTCACCAATGCGCATGAAACGCTGCTGTGGTGCAGCCAGGGTGAAAAGGCCAAGTACCATTTCAACTACCGCGCGATGAAGACGCTGAACGACGAATTGCAGATGCGCAGCGACTGGGTGCTGCCGATCTGCAACGGGGCGGAGCGGCTGAAGAAGGGCGGCCACAAGGTCCACCCGACGCAGAAGCCCGAAAGCCTGCTCTACCGCGTGCTGCTTTCCACCACCGAGCGCGGCGACGTGGTGCTCGATCCCTTCTTCGGCACCGGCACCACCGGCGCGGTGGCCAAGCGGCTGGGGCGCGAATGGATCGGCTGCGAACGCGAAGGCAATTACCGTGACGCCGCGATCAAGCGGATCGAGAAGGAACTCCCGCTCGACGAAAGCGCGCTCACCACGATGCAGGCGGGCCGCAGCGCGCCCAAGGTGGCCTTCGGCGCGCTGGTCGAAAACGGCTTCATCAAGCCCGGAACCAAGGTGTTCGACAAGAAACGCCGCTGGACCGCGACCGTCCGCGCCGACGGCTCGCTCGCGCATGAGAAACAGACCGGTAGCATCCACGGTCTCGGCAAGGAGCTGCAAGGCGCGCCCAGCTGCAACGGCTGGACCTTCTGGCACTATGAAGTCGAAGGCGAAGCCAAGCCGATCGACGCTGCGCGGCAGCTGTATCTGCTCGCGGTGGAGGACTAAAAAGTCCCGTGCAGGGTCGGCAAGCGGCTGGGCGGCGAATTCGAACTGCCAGCCCGGGTAGATCGAGAAGATCCGGCTGCTCGTGGGCAAACAATCCAGCTGTTCGTCGCTCCGGGACCCCGCTTTCTTGCGGGCGGGCGCGATGTCTGCATGGAGCGGGACCCCGGATCAAGTCCGGGGCGACGGCGGTTGGAGGGCAGTGGATCAGCCGGCGCATCAGACCAGCGTTTCGAATAGGTCCTCCCATTCAGGATTGGTCTTTTCGATCAACTCGAATTTCCACTGGCGGCGCCACCGCTTGATGCGCTTCTCGAAGGTTATGGCTTCGTCGATGGTATCGAAGCGCTCTGCCCAGACGAGGCGGTGCAGCCCGCAGCGCTTGCAGAAGTCCGATCCGATGTCTTCGCGGTGCTGCGACACTCGAGTGGCGATGTCCGAGGTGACCCCGACATACAGCGTGCCCCGGTAGCGGTCCGTCATTATGTAGACCCAGCCGCCGAATGGTCCGCTATCCATATGTAAGGGTTGAATGAAGATGCGTCGGGAGGTCAAGGCAGACCGATCAATTGATCGTCGCGCCGGCCTACGAGCCGGGGTCCCGCTTTCTTGCTTTTTGGTCGGAGCTGGGAAACGGAGCGGGACCCCGGATCAAGTCCGGGGCGACGACAAATTGCGGCGTGACGTCTGTCCTACTCCTTTCCAACCCGCTACCACCTTACGCATGATCCAGCGCTTCAAAGCTTCCGAGCCGCTTCGTCTCCCGGCGCACAACCACTCCGCGCCTTTTTTCACATTGGACCGTGTAACACCCGGTCCATGTCGCGGTGTTTGCCCTGGGGAAGTCCAACAATGAGCGGTCAGGTCTACATTCGCCCTATCGGCTTCGTCCCCGGTCCGCAGTCCGAGCACGGCAATGCCATCCGGCTGGCAGGCACAATGGTCTATGCCAGCCGCTTCGCGGTGATCCTGCGGCGAGATGGCGAAGTGGTCGAGCGCTGGCTTGCCGCGCCCGACACCATGGCCGAAGCGCTCGGCCGCCTGCCCGACGAGCTTGGCGCGGAGGGCGAGGCGCAATGGGCCAACCTCACGCTCGCGCATCCGCCATTGCAATTGGGGGCGCGGACCGTGCCGCTCGACCAGCCGCAGGTAATGGGCATCCTCAATATCACTCCCGACAGCTTCAGCGACGGCGGGCGCTTCCTCGATGATGCCGAGGCAGGGCGGGACCACGCCGCCGCCATGGTCGAGGCGGGGGCGGCGATCATCGACGTGGGCGGCGAAAGCACGCGCCCGGGTGCCAAGCCGCTGTGGGAAGGCGACGAGATCAACCGCGTCGTTCCCGCGATCGAGGCCTGCGCCGGAATGGGCGCGGCGGTCAGCGTGGACACGCGCAAGGCAGCGGTGATGGAGGCTGCGCTGGATGCGGGCGCGCATCTGGTCAACGACGTCTCGGGCCTCGCGCATGATCCGCGCAGCGCCGAAGTGGTCGCGCAGGCCGGTTGTCCGGTGGTGCTGATGCATGCGCCCGGCGCGGCTGGCGAGGACCTGCATGCGGGCGCGGACTATGTCAGCGTGGTGTTCGACGTGTTCGATGCGCTGCGCGCGCGGCGCGATGCGGCGCTCGAAGCGGGGATCGCGGCGCAGCACATCCTGCTCGATCCGGGTATCGGCTTCGGCAAGAGCCTGGCGGAGAACCTCGCGCTGATGAACGCGCTGCCGCTGTTCCATGCGCTGGGCCATCCGCTGCTGCTGGGGGCCAGCCGCAAGCGGATGATCGGCGCGCTGTCGAAGGAAGCGCCGGTCGAGCAGCGGCTGGGCGGCAGCGTGGCGCTGGCGCTCGAGGGGATGCGCGCGGGCATGCAGATGGTGCGCGTCCACGATGTCGCCGAGACGGTGCAGGCGCGCAATGTCTGGCGCGGCCTGCGCGATGCCGCGCTGACCGACTTCGCCGACCTGCCTGCCTAGCTGCCTGCCTAGCTTCCGGGCGAAGCGGCGCTGCCAGCGAGCAGCCCGCCGTCGAGCGTGAGTTCGGCGCCGGTCATGTACGCGCTGTCGGCGCTGGCGAGGTAGACGCATGCCGCGGCGACCTCTTGGGCCGTGCCGAAGCGCTTTAGCGGCGTATCGGCGACCAGCGCGGCCATCTTCGCGTCGCGGTCGGGCCCGTCGCCCAGCATCGGCTCCCAGATGTCGGTGAGGATCGCGGCGGGGTGGACCGAATTGCAGCGGATCGCCCAGCCTTGCTGCGCGGCGTAGAGCGCGACCGACTTGCTGTGGTTGCGCATCGCCGCCTTGCTCGCGGCATAGGCGGCCGCGCCGGGAATGCCGACGAGGCCGGAGCGCGAGGACATGTTGATGATCGAGCCAGTGCCCTTGGCCTTCATCGCGCGCAGGGCATAGCGGCAGCCGAGGAAGCAGCCGTCGGTATTGACGCTGTGCACGCGGTGCCATTCGGCAAGGCTGGCGTTCTCGGGGTCATGCGGCGCGGGGCCGTCCTCGAACCCGGTGATCCCGGCGTTGTTGACGAGTACGTCGATCGCGGGGAAGGCCGCGGCCAGCGCGTCCCATTCGGCTTCGCTGGCGACGTCGAGGCGATGGAAGCTGCAGCCGAGTTCGGCCGCGGCTTTCCTACCTTCGTCTTCGTCGATATCGGTGAGCACGACGCGCGCGCCTTCGGCCAGATATGCGGCGCATATCGCCTTGCCGATCCCGCGTGCGCCGCCGGTAACCACGCACAGCATGTCGTCGAGCTTGCCCATGGCCAAGGGCTAGGCCGCTCAGGCGGCGTTGTCGATGCCGAGCTCGCTGAGCTTGCGGTAGAGCGTCGAGCGGCCGATGCCGAGACGGCGCGCGACTTCGGTCATCCGCCCGCGGTAATGGCCGATGGCGAGGCGGATGATGTCGGCCTCGATCTCTTCGAGCGGGCGGACATTGCCGTCATCGGTGTAGAGCAGCACGCCGAGCCCGCGCGCGCGGCTCTCGCCGCGATCGGCCTGGTCGCCGAGCAGTTCGGCCAGCTGCGGGAAGCTATGTGCAGTCAGCGCCTCGCGCTGTTCGAACACGCAGGCGCGGAACAGCACCGCCTGCAACTGGCGGACGTTGCCCGGCCAGTCATAGGCTTCGAGCAGGCTCAACCCGCTGTCGGCGATCGAATGGTGCTGGAGCCCCGGCTGTTCGCCGATCTTGGCGAGGAAATAGCGCGTCAGGCCGGGGATGTCGCCCAGCCGCTCGCGCAGCGCGGGCATCCGGATGCGGGTGGCCGAAAGCTGGTCGTACAGGGCCTGCGAGAAGCCGCCCGTCGCGGCGAGCTCGGCCAGCGCGAAATCGCTCGTGGCGAAAATGCGCAAATCGACGCGGAAGCCGTGCGCGGCGCCGGTCGGGCGGACGATCCCGGTGGCGAGGACCTCGGCGAGGCGCTCCTGCTGGTCGGCGGGTATACGGTCGACATCGTCGAGGATCAGCGTGCCGCCGTCGCAATGCTCGATCAATCCGCGCTGGCGGTCGAATGCCCCGGCAAAGGCGCCCTGTTCATGGCCGAACAAGAGCGATTCGAGCGAGGCGGGCGGCATCCCGGCGCAATGGACCTTGCGCATCGCGGCCTTGGCGCGCGTGCTGGCGGCATGCATCGCATTGGTGAGCATGTCCTTGCCCGAGCCGCTTTCGCCCTCGACCAGCACATGTGCATGCCCGCGCGCGGCGGTTGCTGCCTTGGCCAGCGCGGTGCGGAACGGGGCGGCCGTGCCGACCATGCCGTCGAAGTCCACCGGGTGGGGAAGCTTCTCGGCCAGCGGCTGGAGTTCGGCGGTGGGCCGTCCGGCGCGCGTGGCGCTTGCCAAGGCCTGCAGCAGGCGGTCGGGTTCGACCGGCTTGACGACGTAATCGGTGGCGCCCGCGCGCATGGCCTCGACGGCGAGCCGGGGCGAGGCGCTGGCGGTGAGCATCAGCAGCGGCGCATCGGGCCGCGCGGCGCGCAAATCGCGGATCAGGTCGCAGGCGCGGTCGCCCGGCACCCATTGGTCGAGCAGGATCGCCGTGATGTCGCGGCCTTCGGGCGAAGCGAGCAGCGCGAGCGCCTGGTCGCCATCGGCAACGGTCAGCGTGCGCCATCCGTCGCGCGCGGCAAGCGCGGACACCAGCCGGCTTTGTGCCGGCTCGTCGTCGATCAGCATCAACACGCGTGATTGCTGTGTCGCCATCTGTCTCGCCAAACTCCCTTGGACCCTCGGGCATGCAGACCACGCCCTTGTGCAAAGTGCCCTAACCGAAACGGGTAAAGACCGGATTAAGCCTGTTTCGATGACCGCGGCGATTGCGGGGCTTGAGCACCCGGCCCCGCCGCGATAGACCCCGCCGCAACACCCGTTCACACATCACTGCCACACAGGGACTTATCGACATGGAATCCGCCAACGACCACAAGGCGCACAACCAGACCTACGGCTCGTTCATCGGCACGCTCAAATGGTCGGTCCCGCTGATCGCCATCATCACGCTGATCGTCGTCATCCTGATCGCCGAATAACCGGATGGCGCTACGCATCGCGGTGCTGAGAGAGCGTGCGCCGGGCGAGAGCCGGGTCGCGCTGACACCCGAAACGGCGAAGAAGTTCGTCGCTCTCGGGGCTGTGGTCGCAGTCGAGGAAGGCGCCGGCCTGGGCGCCGCCCTCACCGATGGCGCCTTTGCCGAAGCGGGCGCCGAAGTCGGCCCCGCCGCTGCAGTGGTGAAGGATGCGGATATCGTGCTAGGCGTCCAGGCGCCCGACACGGCCGCGCTTGCCGGAGCAAGGCCGGGAGCTTGGGTGGCGGCGACATTCGATCCGTTTCGCGAAAGCGCGCGGGTCGCGGCCTATGCCGAGGCGGGCTATGAGGCGCTGAGCATGGAATTCATGCCGCGCATCACCCGCGCGCAGAGCATGGATGTCCTCTCCAGCCAGTCGAACCTCGCCGGCTACAAGGCGGTGCTGACTGCGGCCAATGTGTATGGCCGTGCCTTTCCGATGATGATGACCGCCGCCGGCACCGTGCAGGCGGCGAAGGTGTTCGTTATGGGCGTGGGCGTGGCGGGCCTGCAGGCGATTGCGACAGCCAAGCGGCTTGGCGCGCAGGTCTCCGCCACCGATGTCCGGTCGGCGACGAAAGAGCAGATCCAGTCGCTCGGCGCCAAGCCGATCTTCGTCGAGAATGTCGCGGGCATCGAAGGCGAGGGCTCGGGCGGCTATGCCACCGAGATGAGCGACGAGTACAAGGCCGCGCAGGCAGAGCTGGTCTCCAGCCATATTGCCAAGCAGGATATCGTCATAACCACTGCGCTGATCCCGGGCAGGCCCGCGCCGCGGCTGATCTCGGATGCGCAGGTCGCGAGCATGAAGCCCGGCAGCGTCATTTTCGACCTCGCTGTGGCGCAGGGCGGCAATGTCGAAGGCTCACGTCCCGACGAGGTGGTCGAGAAGCACGGCGTCAAGATCGTCGGCTATTCGAACACCGCCGGACATCTGGCCGCGGACGCCTCGGCGCTGTTCGCGCGCAATCTCTACAACTTCCTGTCCGCCTTCTGGGACGAGGAGGCTGGCAAGCCCGTGCTCGATGAGGAAATCGGCGATGCCGTGCGGCTGACGCAGGGCGGCAAGATCGTGAACGAGAGACTGACCACGACGTAATCCGGGCCCGGGGAGGGGCCGCACATGGACTTCATTTCGATCCTGTCGATCTTCGTGCTGGCGTGTTTCGTCGGTTATTACGTGGTCTGGTCGGTCACGCCCGCGCTGCATACGCCGCTGATGGCGGTGACCAATGCGATCTCCTCGGTGATCATCGTCGGCGCGCTCATCGCCAGCGCCGAGGCGGGCAGCGCGGTTGCCAAATGGCTGGGGCTGGCCGGCGTGGTGCTCGCCAGCGTCAACATCTTCGGCGGCTTTGCCGTGACCGAGCGGATGCTCGCGATGTACAAGAAGAAGGAGAAGAAGTGATGTTCTCCTTCAACCTCGTCATCCCAGCGAAAGCTGGGATCTCTCTCGGCACGTTCCGCGCCAATTGGGCAGCGATCCCAGCTTTCGCTGGGATGACGATGTGGGCAACCCCCGCCCACGCGGCGACCGGCGAAGCGGTGAACCCGTGGGTCGCGCTCGCCTATCTCGTCGCGGGCGTATTCTTCATCCTCGCGCTGCGCGGCCTGTCGTCTCCCTCGACCAGCCGGACGGGCAACCGCTTCGGCATGGCGGGCATGCTCATCGCGGTGGCGACGACGCTGGTGACGCACGAGATCGCCAATATCGTCGAGATCGCCATCGCCATCGCGATCGGCGGATTGATCGGCTTCCTCATCGCCCGCCGCATCGCCATGACCGCGATGCCCGAACTGGTCGCCGCCTTCCACTCGCTCGTCGGCCTTGCGGCGGTGCTGGTGGGCTGGGCGGCCTATCTCAATCCGGGCGCGTTCGGCCTGCTGACCGCCGACGGCGGTATCGGCGCTGTCTCCAAGGTCGAGATGGGCCTCGGCATCGCCATCGGCGCGATCACCTTTTCCGGCTCGGTCATCGCCTTTGCCAAGCTGTCGGGGCGAATGAGCGGTTCGCCGATCCTGCTGCCCGCGCGTCATGTCATAAACCTCGGCACACTCGCCGCAATCATCGTGCTGACCGCGCTGTTTGCGATGGCGAACGGACCCGAAGAGACCATGCCGCTGATCATAGCGCTCACGGTGCTCGCCTTCCTCATCGGCTTCCTGCTGATCATCCCCATCGGCGGGGCGGACATGCCGGTCGTGGTTTCGATGCTGAACAGCTATTCGGGCTGGGCCGCGGCGGCGATGGGCTTCACGCTGGGCAACAGCGCGATGATCATCACCGGCGCGTTGGTGGGCTCTTCGGGCGCGATCCTCAGTTACATCATGTGCCGCGCGATGAATCGCAGCTTCCTCAGCGTGATCGCGGGCGGCTTCGGCGCGGAGGACGGCGGGGCGGCAGGCGGCGAACCGCGCGAACAGCGCCCCTACAAGCAGGGCAGCGCGGCGGATGCGGCCTTCATGCTCGAACAGGCGGAGAAGGTCATCATCATCCCCGGCTACGGCATGGCGGTGGCGCAGGCGCAGCACGCGCTGCGCGAGATGACCGATATCCTCGAGGAGAAGGGTGTCGAGGTGAAGTTCGCGATCCACCCGGTCGCGGGCCGTATGCCGGGGCACATGAATGTGCTGCTCGCCGAAGCATCGGTCGATTACGACAAGGTGTTCGAGCTGGAGGACATCAACAGCGAGTTCGCGCAGGCCGATGTCGCCTTCATCATCGGTGCCAACGACGTGGTCAACCCCGCGGCGAAAACCGACAAGTCCTCACCCATCTACGGCATGCCCGTGTTCGACGTCGACAAGGCCCGGCAGGTCTTCTTCATCAAGCGCAGCATGGGCGGCGTCGGTTATGCCGGGGTCGATAACGACGTCTTCTACATGGATCAGACGATGATGCTGCTGTCCGATGCGAAGAAGATGGTCGAGGAAATCGTGAAGGCGCTCGACTGAGGTGAAACGCATCCTGATCGTTCTCGCGCTGCTGGCCGTCGGCGGGGTCGCCCTGTGGGCGACCATCGGCGGCGGATTGCAGGATACCGCGGAGGGCCGGCTGGAGGATGAATTCGTCGCGCGCGGCCTGCCGCAGCCGATGGCCGGGTGCATGGCCGAGCGCATGGCGCAGCGGCTGTCGGTGCTCCAGCTGCGCAAGCTGGAAAACCTGCGGGCGCAGGAAGGCGAACGTGCCATACCGCTGAGCATTGCCGAATTCCTCGAACGCGTCCGGCGCGTGGACGATGGCGAAGTGCTCGAGGTTGCCGCGAGTTCAGCCGCGGTCTGCGCCTTCGCGCGGGGCTGAACCGCACCCGCTTGCAATCGCCGTCCCTTGCGGCACAATGGGTTGCAAGGGAGAGACTCATGACCATCAGACTGTCGATCGCCGCCGCGCTGCTTGCAGGCGCGGCGCCGGCCATTGCCGCCACGCATTCTATCGTGCCGGGGGACGGCGCGCAGGAGGCCCTGCAGGAAGCGCTGATCCTGGCCGAACCGGGTGACGAGATCGTATTGGCGGCAGGCCGCTATACGCTGACCGACGGTCTCAGCCTCGATGTCGACGATGTGACCGTGCGCGGCGCGGGAATGGATGGCACCGTGCTCGATTTCACCACGCAGCAGGGCGCGGGCGAAGGGCTGCTGGTGACCAGCGACGGCGTGACGCTGCGCGATTTCGCGCTCGAGAACCCGAAGGGCGACGGGGTGAAATCCAAGGGCGCGGACAATATCGTCTATCACCGCATCCGCGTGACCTGGACGCGCGGTCCGCATCCCGAAAACGGCGCGTATGGCGTCTATCCGGTTGAAAGCGACGGCGTGCTGGTCGATGGCGTCAAGGTCACCGGCGCATCGGATGCGGGCATCTATGTCGGCCAGTCGCACAACATCACCGTGCGCAATTCGATTGCCGAGGCCAATGTCGCCGGGATCGAGATCGAGAACAGCCGCAACGCGCTGGTTGAACACAATGTCGCCACGCGCAACACCGGCGGGATCCTGGTGTTCGACCTGCCCAATCTGCCGGTGATGGGCGGCGGCAATGTAATCGTCGCCAACAATCTGGTGATCGCCAACGACACGCCCAATTTCGCGCCGCCGGGCAATATCGTCGCGGGCGTGCGGCGCGGCACCGGGATCATGGTGATGGCCAACGACAAGGTGCTGATCGAAGATAACATCCTGTCGCGCAATCCGACCGCGCCGATCATGGTCATCGCCTACACGCAGGAGTTCGAGGACGAGCGGTACAATCCGCTGCCGCGCGACGTGGTGGTGGGCGAAAACCGCTATGACGGCGGCGGCTACGATCCGCAGCTTGAGGGTGCGGACATGCTGCTGGCGGCCTTCGGCGGCGAACTGCCGCCGGTGCTGTGGGATGGCCTCGGTTCGCTTTCGGCGGTCGAAGGGACCGCGGGCTGGAACCTCAACCTGACCGAAGCGGGCAAAGGCCTCGGCGCGGCGCAGCCCGGTCCGCTGGCCGTGGGCACGCCCGGCCAGCCATTCGACCGGAGCGGCATCGGTGCGCCCGCAGCGCTCGAACAAAGGCTTGGCGGATGAAATCCTTCGGATGGCTTGCCTGTGCGGTCGCAGCGCTCTCGGGCGCGATGATCGCGCGGGCGGCCCCGCCGCAGCAGGCAGCCGTCAACGATGCCGCGATCATGGGCGATGGCATGCCGCGGCTGCTGTCGGACTACGGGTTCTTCGACGACGCAGGCGCGCAGTTGCCCGTGGCCGGGGTCCATCCATATCGCCTGAACACGCCGCTCTATTCCGATGGCGCTGAGAAACTGCGGTTTGTCTACCGCGCAGCGGGCACGCAGTTCGGCGCGCAGGGTGAAGGCCTGCTCGACCTGCCGGTGGGTACGGCGCTGATCAAGACCTTTGCCTTCGGCGAGGGCAGCGAACGGCGGCTGATCGAAACACGCGTGCTGCTGCACCGCGCCGACGGCTGGCTGGCGTTGCCCTATCTGTGGAATGACGAACAGACCGATGCGCAGCTGGCGGTGGTCGGCGCGCGGATCGATCTGACCACCCCGGCGGGGCAGGCGATCAGTTACCGCGTCCCCAACAAGAACCAGTGTAAGGAATGCCACGGGCTGAGCGGTGAAGTGGTCCCCATCGGTCCCAAAGCGCGCAATCTGTCGAATGCCTGGTTGAGCCGGATGGTCGCGGCCGGGCATCTCGATACCATGCCGCAGGATGCCGACCAGTTGCCGCTGTGGGAGGCGCGTGAAAGCGCGCCGCTGACCGCCGCTGCGCGCGCCTATCTCGACGTGAACTGCGCGCATTGCCACCAACCCGGCGCAACCGCCTCGAACAGCGGGCTCGACCTGAGGTGGGAGCAGCAGGCACCCGAAGCGCTGGGGATCGGCAAGCGCCCCGTGGCGGCCGGGCGCGGGGCGGGCGGACACCTGTTCGATATCGTGCCCGGATCGCCCGACGCGTCGATCCTCACCTACCGCATGGCCAGCCCCGAACCCGGCGTGGCAATGCCCGAACTGGGCAAGGCGACGGTTGATGAGGACGGGCTCACCATCGTGCGCCGCTGGATCGAGGAAATGGCACCGTGAAATGGTTCTGGCGCATCCTGGGCGCTCTGGCGCTCGTCCTTCTGGCCGCGTTCTTCATCCTGCGCGTGCCCGACACCGACCCGGCCGAAATGCAGGCGAAATACGGGGCCGCCCCGTCGCGCATGCTCGCGGTCGGGGATGGCCGGCAGGTTCATGTCCGCGACGAAGGCCCGCGCGATGCACCCGCTATCGTACTGCTGCACGGATCCAACGCCGATCTGCATACGTGGCAGGCATGGACCGATGCGCTGAGCGCGGATTACCGCGTGGTCCGGTTCGACCAGCGCGGTCACGGGCTGACCGGCCCCGCTGCCGATGCCGACTACAGCATCGAAGCCTTTGCCGGCGATATCGATGCGGTCGTCGATGCGCTGGGGGTCGAGCGGTTCGTGCTTGCGGGCAATTCGATGGGCGGTGCGATCGCCATGCAATATGCCATCGCCAATCCGGACCGGCTCGATGGGCTCGTCCTCGTCGATGCCAGCGGGGCCCCGATCGAGCGCGATGCCGATGGCAATATCGCCTTCAAGCTGGCTGCAATGCCCGGCGTGGGCAGCGTGATGAGCCAGGTCCTGCCGCGCTCGCTGGTCGAACGCAGCCTGTCGCAAAGCGTCTCCAACCAGAAGATCGTCACCGGTGAAGCGGTCGACCGCTATTGGGAACTGGCGCGCTACCCCGGCAACCGCGATGCCACGCGCGCGCGTTTCTCGACCCCGCGCAGCGCCTTCTCGGCCGAGCAGGTTGCCCAAACCGATGTGCCGACGCTGGTCATGTGGGGCGAAGAGGACAAGCTGATCCCCTATGAAGCGGCGGGCTGGTACATGGATCACCTGCCCGATGCGACGCTGGCCGCCTATCCCGGAATCGGCCACCTGCCGATGGAAGAAGCCCCCGAGCGCAGCGCTGCCGATCTGCAACAATGGCTTGCCCGGACGCTGTCTTCGCGAGATACGCCGCAAGACGGAACCGGCGTATGACCCGCCCGTTGTAAGCCCTCGATACGCGGGCCAACCGCGGTCGCTGGTTATCAGGGTGAAAAAGGGACAGACGCTTGCGCAAGCTCGGCATTATCGGGGGTATGAGCTGGATCTCGACCCGCGCCTATTACGAACGCATCAACAAGTTCGTGCAGAAGCGGTCGGCGCCGATGGCCAGTCCGCCGCTGCTGATCGAAAGCCTTGATTACGCACCCATTGCGGCGGCGAAGAATGCCGACGACTGGGATGCGATCGCGGCGACGCTGATCGAATCCGGACGCCGGCTGGAAAGCGCCGGGGCCGAAGCGCTCGTCGTCGCGGCCAATGCCATGCACAAGGTGTACGACCGGCTGACCGAAGGCGTGTCGATCCCGGTGCTGCATATCGCCGATGCGGTGGGGCAGGCGATGGAAGACGCCGACTGCAAGAGCGCGGCGCTGCTCGGCACGCGCTTCGTGATGACCGAAAGCTTCTATCGCCAGCGGCTGGTCGGGCACGGGGTCGACCTGCTGCCCCCCGATCCGGGCGATGTCGAACTGGTCGACGGGATCATCTACAAGGAATTGATGCTGGGCCGCGTCACCCGCGATGCCGAACGCGCGCTCAAGACGGTCATCACCATGAAGGAAAAGCAGGGGGCCCAGGCGATCGTGCTGGCCTGTACCGAGCTGGAACTGGTGGTCGATACCGATGCCAATGTCCTGCCGGTGTACGATTCCACCGATATCCACTGCCGCGCCGCGGCCGACTGGATCCTCGGCTGACAGCGCCCGCGCGGGGCCCCGGCTCCGCGCGCGCACATTCTGCCGAAAACCCCGCGGGTTCGCATTTCGTTCACGTTGTCGCCCCGCGGGCGAACACCTAAGCCTCTGCGCGCATGCACAGAGCTCCCTACGCTTCCGATCCTGCCGCCAGCCGCGGCCGTGAATTCCCCGAGGAACGCGAAGGGACGCGCGGGCCGCGCAGCGAATTCCAGCGCGACCGCGACCGGATCGTCCACTCGATCGCCTTCCGCCGCCTGCGCTCGAAGACGCAGGTGTTCATCGCGCCCGATGGCGACCACTACCGCACCCGGCTGACACACAGCATCGAGGTCGCGCAGATCGGCCGCGTGCTGGCGCGCGAGCTGGGCCTGGACGAGGACCTCACCGAGGCGATCTGCCTGGGGCACGACATCGGGCACCCGCCCTTCGGCCATGCCGGAGAGACCGCGCTCGAGGAAGCTATGGTCGGCGCGGGCGGTTACGATCACAATGCCCATGGCCTGCGCACGCTGGCGCGGCTGGAAAGCCCCTATTGCGACCACGACGGGCTCAATCAGACCTGGGAAACGCTCGAGGGTCTGGCCAAGCACAATGGGCCCGTGTCCGCGCCGGGCTGGGCCCTGGAAGAAATCGACCGAGCTTTCCCGCTCGAGCTGTCGACCTGGCCCTCGCTCGAGGCGCAGGTCGCTGCGATTGCCGACGATATCGCCTATGACAATCACGATATCGACGATGGCCTGCGCGCGGGCTTCCTCGATCTCGACGACCTGCTCGCGCTCGACTGGCTGGCCGACCAGTGGCGCGCGGTCGAGAAACGCTTTCCCCATGCCCCGCGCGACCGGCAATTGCGCGAACTGGTGCGCACGCAGATCGGGCTGATGGTCACCGACCTGCTGACGCATACGCGCGAGCAGGTGAAGGGCGTCGGCAGCGCCGCCGAAGTCCGCGCGGCAGGGCGCCAGCTGGCGGCTTTCTCGCCCGCGATGCGCGAGCATGAACGCGTGCTCAAGCGCTTCATGTACGACCGGCTGTATTACCACGAGGAACAGATGGAAACGGCCAGGCGCGCGCATGACGTCATCTCGCGCCTGTTCGCCGCCTACCACCGGGATCCGGCCACCATGCCCGAGGAATGGCGTGTGAGCCTGCCCGAAAGCGAACCGCAGCGCAGCCGCCATATCGCCGATTTCATCGCCGGGATGACCGATCGCTTCGCCATCACCCAATGCGCCCGCATCTATGGCAGCATGCCCGAAGGGCTCAGCAATGTCTGACGCGGTGCGGATCGGCCTCATCGGGGCCACCGGCCTGATCGGGGCGGGGGTGATGGCGCAATGCGTGGGGCGCGAGGATGTGCGCCTGACCGGGATTGCCCGGCGCGAGGCGCAATTGCCGCGCGGTATCCGGATGGAACTGTTCGTCGCCGATCCCGCCAATTGGGGCGACGTGATCGAAGCGGTCAGGCCGACCGCGATCATTTGCGCGGTGGGCACGACGTGGAAGAAGGCCGGTGCCGACGAGGACGCGTTTCGCGCGGTCGATCGCGATCTGGTGATGGACACCGCGCGGACCGCGCAGCGCCTCGGGGTCGAACGTTTCGTCCATGTCAGTTCGGTCGGCGCTGATCCGCACGCCCGGGCCTTCTACCTCCGCGTGAAGGGCGAGACCGAGCGCGAACTGGCGAAGGTTGGTTTCGCGCGGCTCGATATCCTGCGCCCCGGCCTGCTGCGCGGCACGCGTGCCGAGGAAGACCGGCGGCCCGCCGAACGGTTGGGGATCGCTGCTGCGCCCTTGGCAAATCTGCTATTGCACGGCAGGTTGCGCCAGTATCGCGGGATCAAGGCCGATATCGTCGCGCAGGCTGCGCTGGCGCTGGCCAAACGCGCGGCGCGCGGCCGGTTCGTGCATGACAATGACGCGATCAGGGCTGCCGCCCGGACGCTGCCGCAACTGGGACGTGAGGCGCTGTGATGACATGGGAAACGGTATTCGGTACGGCAAACCTGCTCGCCATGGTGATGTGGGCGGGGCTTATCCTCTTGCCGCGCTGGCCCGCATTGCTCGCAGCGGTGCTCTATGCCGGCGTGGGTCTGCTGTGCCTGGCCTATAGCGCCGGACTGATCGGTATCCTGACCGGCGCACTCGCTGCGGGCGGCGGCGATGCGCCCGCCGATTTCACCAGCATCGAAGGCGTCCGCGGCATTTTCGCCAGCGACGGCGGGGCGACGATCGGATGGATCCACTATCTCGCTTTCGACATGTTCGCCGGATTGTGGATCGCGCGCGATGCGGATGCGAAAGGCTTTTCGCGCTGGATCCAGGCGCCGATCCTGTTCGCCACCTTCATGGCGGGGCCGCTGGGACTGTTGCTGTGGCTGGCCATCCGCGAGCGACGGGCGCTGGCCGGCGGACGCTGGCAATAGGACGCGGCGAATCGGGTTGCGCAACGCAACCCATCTGCCATGATGATCCCAACTGCTGAAAACAGCGGAGAGGATCTATGGCAGAACACGAAAAGCTCACCTTCGATGAGCTCATCAGGCACTGGGCGAAGGAAAAACCCGATCAGGTCGCGCTCGAGCAGGAAGGCAGCGCGCTGACCTTTGCCGAGCTCGAGGATCGTTCGCGCAAGGTCGTGGCGATGCTCCGCGCGCGCGGACTGGAAAAAGGCGACCGGATCGCCTGGCTGGGAAAGAACGCGCGCCACTATTTCGAACTGTTCTATTCAGCCGCGCGGCTAGGGATCGTCATGGTGCCGATCGGCTGGCGCCTCGCCGCTCCCGAAATCGCCTATATCCTCGGCGACACCGGCGCGAAGCTGCTGTTCATCGACGAGGGGTTCGGCGAACTGGCGGACAAGGCCTGCGGCCAGATGGATGCCGCGCCGCCGATCGTCGACACGCCGACCGCCAGGGCCGAGATCGCCGCTGCCCAGCCGGGCGATTTCGCCGCTGCCGGGGCCGACGATGCCGTGCTGCAGCTCTACACCTCGGGCACGACGGGCAATCCCAAGGGCGCGGTGCTGACCAACGCCAATCTGTTCTCGCTGCGCCTGCCCGCCGAGGAAGCGGCGCAGCCGTGGTCGAGCTGGGACGAGGACGAGGCGATCCTCATCTGCATGCCCTGCGCGCATATCGGCGGGACCGGGCTGGGGATCATGGCGATCGCTGCCGGCATCCGCGCCATCGTGCAGGCCGAGTTTACTCCCGACGGGGTGCTCGATGCATTCGAACAGGGCATCACGCGGCTGTTCATCGTGCCCGCCGCGCTGCAAATGGTGGTGCAGCATCCGCGAGCGAAAGACACCGACATGTCGGCGGTCAAATACGTCATGTATGGCGCCGCGCCGATCCCGCTCGACCTGCTGCGCGAGGCGGTCCAGACCATTCCCGGCGCAGGCTTCCTGCAATGCTACGGCATGACCGAGACCACCGGCACCATTGCCATGCTCCCGCCCGAGGATCACGCGCTCGACGGCAATCAGCGCATGCGCAGCGCGGGCAAGGCCGTACCGGGTGCCGAGCTCAAGGTGGTCGGCGAGGACGGCGGCGAACTGCCCTGCGGCGAAGTGGGCGAACTGATCTGCAAGAGCCCGTCGAACATGATCGGGTACTGGAACCTGCCCGATGCCACGCGCGGCGCGCTGAAGGACGGCTGGATGCACACCGGCGATGCCGCCTATATGGACGAGGACGGCTACGTCTATATCCAGGACCGGATCAAGGACATGATCATCTCGGGCGGCGAGAACGTCTACCCCGCGCAGGTCGAAAGCGCGATCTACGGTCATCCGGCCGTGAGCGAGGTGGCGGTGATCGGCGTGCCCGACGACACCTGGGGCGAAGCGGTCAAGGCCTGCGTGGTGCCCAAGCCGGGGACCACGATCGATCCCGATGACATCATCGCCTTCACGCGCGAGCGGCTGGCCGGGTTCAAGGTCCCCAAGACGGTCGAGGTGATCGATGCGATGCCGCGCAACCCCAGCGGCAAGATCCTGCGCCGCGAATTGCGTGCGCCGTTCTGGGAAGGGCGCGACAGGCAGGTCAATTGAAACGCCACGCGCCCGCTACCGCGCGCAATTCGCAGCCGCTGGCCGAAGTGCTGGCGCGCGAGCTGCCCACCAGCGGGACCGTGCTCGAGATCGCCAGCGGCAGCGGCGAGCACGCGGTGTTCATGGCACGCCGCTTTCCCGCGCTCGACTGGCAGCCGAGCGATCGCGATGCCGAGGCGCTGGCCTCGGTCGATGCCTGGGCGGCGGAAGCGCGGCTGGCCAACCTGCGCCCGGCGATCGCGCTCGACGCTGCAGCGCCCGATTGGCCGATCGTGAGTGCTGATGCGCTGCTGTGCGTGAACATGTTGCATATCAGCCCGTGGGACGCGGCGGTCGGGCTGTTTGCGGGGGCGGGGCGCGTGCTGGGATCCGGCGCGCCGCTCGTGCTCTACGGCCCCTTTGTCGAGCCGGATGTCGAGACCGCGGCTTCCAACCATGCCTTCGACCAGTCGCTGCGCCAGCGCGACCCGGCCTGGGGCCTGCGCTCGACCGCCGATCTCGACCGGCTCGCTGCCGGTCACGGCATGACCCGCACGGCGCGCTGTGCCATGCCCGCGAACAATCTGGTGCTGGTCTATCGCCGCGACTGAGCGCGGGGGGAAGATGGCGCTGGAGAGCCGAGCGCGCGTCAGGCGAGCCTTCCCGCCTCTTTCCGGATCAAGCCCGCCAGCTTTTCAATTCGTGCGGAGCGGCGCCTTCGTTTCAATTCCACCAGATGCAGTTCGAGGAAGCTGGGCTGCGCAAACTGCGCGGTCGCCAGTTTTTCCCGCGCCGGGTAAGCGAGAACCCCGCTGCGAGGCAGGATCGCATAACCGAGGCCCCTGGCAACCGGTTCGGGAATTTGTCCGATCTGGTTGACGAAGCTGCGCACCTGCAGCCGGTCCGTACCGCGATAGTCCTTGGCAAAGTTCGCCCCCAGCACCGCATCGGCATAGGCTGCGGCATCTGGGTGCCGGATAAAGCCGAGCGACTGCAACTGGTCGAACCCGGGCAGGCGCCCGGCCCATTCACGCGGCAGGATCAGATCGAGCGGTTCGGCGCCCAGATATTCGGCGGCCAGCCGGGGATGGCGCCGGGCCCCCGCTATCACGCCGACATCGTAGCTGCCCGACAGCACGCCTGCGACAATGCTGTCCTCTGGCGCTGCCGTGAGGCGGGCGGAAATGCCGGGCGCCTGAGCCATCCAGTCCATCAGTGCGGGATAGAGCAGCATTGCGAAACTGCCCGAACTCGCCACGCTGATCGTGCCGCGATCTTCATCGTCACCGTCGAGACTGTTGAGGAAGTCGCGTTCCTCGCGCCACCGCATGCGCGCCATGGCGAGCGTTTTCTCGCCGGCATCGGTAAGTGCGAAACCCGGCGCATCGCGTTCGACAAGCGGCACGCCCAATTGCTGCTCGAGCTTGGCGATATGCTGCGACATGCCCGGCTGGGTCATGTTGAGCCGCTCGGCCGCGCGCGTGAAATGACGTTCCTCGCACAACACGGTGAAGGACTTCAGCCATAGCGAATTGAGTTCTCTCATAATTCTGTATTATCATATTTATGAGAGATAATAATTTCTAATTTTGGGGCGCTGGGGCGATATCGGTCGGGCCAACGATCGAAAGGATCCCCCATGAACGTATCCCCCAAGGCCTTCTCGCATATCGGTCTGTCGGTCCCCGACCTGGACGCCGCGGTCGCATTCTACACCGAAGTTCTCGGTCTCTATACCATCATGGAACCGACCGAGGTGTTCGAGGATGACAGTCCGATCGGCGTCATGTGCACCGATGTGTTCGGCCCCGATTGGAAGTCGCTCAAGATCGCGCATCTGGCCACGGCCGACCGCGTGGGCATCGAGATATTCGAATTTCCCGAAAACTACGCCCCTGACGACAATCTGGACCACAAGCGCCACGGGACGTTCCACTTCTGCGTGCAGGATCCCGATGTCGAAGGACTGGTCGAAAAGATCGTCGCCGCTGGCGGCAAGCAGCGCATGCCGGTCCGCGAATATTACCCGGGCGAGAAGCCCTATCGCATGTGCTATGTCGAAGACCCCTTCGGCATCGTCTTCGAAGTCTATAGCCACAGCTACGAACTGACCTATTCGGAAGGCGCCTATTCCTGAGTAGGATAGCGGGCGGGGCGGTCACACCGCACCGCCTCTCCTGGCGCTGGTCCCACTCGCCGCTGCGGCTGGATATGAAAACGCCCGCCGGTGGGGCGGGCGTTTTCGTGTGGGGTTTTGCTTGCGCCTCAGGTGGCGTCGTCGACCGTGTTGGCGGCGGATTGCAGGTCGTCGCCCGCACCGCGCACGGTGTTGCAGGCGGCGGCGGTCAGCGTCATCGTGGTGATGCCGAGGGCAAGCAGAATTTTCTTGGTCATCGTCGTTCCTTCCCAAAGGGCTCCCAACGCGGGGTGCGACAGGTTCAACGGGTCATGCTTCCTTCGGTTCCGCCAGCGCGCGGCGCGCAAGGCCCAGCCGGTGTTCGCGCCAGGCGATCAGCAGTCCGGCCCCGACCACCAGCGGCGCGCCGATCCAAAACGAGGCGGGCGGCAGATTGCTGAAGACCAGCCAGCCGAACAGAGTAGCCCAGACGAGGCCCGAATAATCCATGACGATGACATTCGCGACCATGCCGTAGCGCAGCGCCGCTGTCAGCAGGACCTGTCCCAGCAGGCCGATGACGCCGCAGGCGAGCAAGAGCAGCCAGTCCTCCAGCGGATGCGCCTGGCCGACGAACGGCATCGCCAGCGCGAGCACGGGCACCGAGAAGAGCGAGAAATAGAAGACGATGGTGAAGGGGTGTTCGGTGCGCCCGAGATCGCGCAGCTGGACCGAAATCAGCGCGATCATCAGCGCGGCACCGAGCGCGATCGCGGCCCCCAGCAACGGCAGTTCGCCGCCCCATGGCTGTGCGATCACGACGACGCCGGTGAAGCCCAGCGCAACCGCGCTCCAGCGCCAGACCCCGGTCGGTTCGCGCAGCACCAGCGCCGACAGCACGACGGCAAAGATCGCCGAACTGTAGTTGAGGGTGGTGGCAACCGCGAGCGGCAGCAGCGTGGCTGCGCCGAAGTTCATCGTCATGCCGACCATGCCGAAACCCGAACGGCGCAGGTGCGATCCCATCCGCGCGGTCTTGAGCGTGCCGAGTTGCCGTCGCAGCGCGAACCATCCCAGCAGGATCGGAATGGTCGGCAATTGCCGCCAGAACATGATCTCCGCGAGGTGGATGCCGCGTTCGCTGGCGAGCTTTACGCAAGCGAGCAGTCCGGCCAGCACCAGCGCCGCCGCCAGGCGCAGTCCCAGCGCGAGCAGCGGGCGGTGATGGGGATGATCGCTTTCGGGCTGCATCGCCTGTGGCGGGTAGAGCAGCCATGGCTCAGTGCAAGCGGGAGATTGAAGCCGCCGCCCGGCCGGCCCATATGCCCGCACTGTGAAAGAACCCGGATTCATGCTGTTCGCAAGCGATGCCGAACTGGCCGCCTACTGGGGCGCGGCCTGCATAGCCGCAGCGCTTGCTTGCCTGCTGATGGAACGGCGGCGGATGAAGCGGGCCGAACTCAACCGCGTTGGCTGGATGCCGTGGACCGGACTGTTCCTCGCCCTGGCGGTCATCGGTGGCGGATTGCTGGCGGCCGCGGTGCCGGCGATCCTGCAGGGCTAGCTGCAGGCGTCATCTTCGCGGCCGAAGGCGCTCGGCGATTCCCGAAGTTCCCTAGAGGCACGCCTCGAGATAGGCTTGGTCGAAGCCGAACTGGCGCGCTTTTTCGAGCGTATAGGGGCGCAGGCCCGACGAGCGGTATTCGCCCATGATCTTGCCGTCTTCGCCCTCGTCCAGATATTCGAACTTGAACAGTTCCTGCGTTACGATCACGTCGCCTTCCATCCCGATGACCTCGGTGATGTTGGTGGTGCGGCGCGAACCGTCGCGCAGTCGCTTGACCTGGACGATGATATCGACGCTTTCGGCGATCTGGCGGCTGATGGCTTCCTTGGGGATCTTGATGTCGCCCATCAGGATCATGTTTTCCATACGGCCAAGGCATTCGCGCGGGCTGTTGGCGTGCAGCGTACACATCGAACCGTCGTGGCCCGTGTTCATCGCGGCGAGCAGATCGAAACATTCCGCGCCGCGAATTTCGCCGAGGATGATGCGGTCGGGGCGCATACGCAGCGCGTTCTTGACGAGGTCGCCGATGGTGATCGCGCCCTGGCCCTCGAGGTTGGGGGGGCGCGTTTCGAGCGGCAGCCAGTGCGGCTGTTGCAGGCGGAGTTCGGCGGCGTCTTCGATAGTCAGCACGCGCTCGCCCGGGTCGATCATCTTCGACAGCGCGTTGAGCATGGTCGTCTTACCCGAACCGGTACCGCCCGAGATGACGATGTTCATCCGGCATGCGCCCGCGATCTTCAGCGCGGTGCACATCTTTTCCGACATCGAACCGAATTCCTTGAGCATGTCGAGGGTGATCGGTTTCTCGGAAAACTTACGAATGGAGATCGCAGTGCCGCGCAGTGACAGCGGCGGAACGATCACGTTCACACGCGAACCGTCTTTGAGGCGGGCGTCGGCAAGCGGTGTGGTCTGGTCGACGCGGCGGCCAACCTGGTTGACGATGCGCTGCGCGATCTGGAACAGATGCGTCTCGTCGCGGAACTTGATCGGCGCGATGACGAGCTTGCCGTTCTTCTCGATATAGGTCTGGTCGGGGCCGTTGACCATGATGTCCGAGACATCGGGATCGTTGAGCAATTCCTCCAGCGGGCCGAAACCGAGCAATTCGTCGACCAGCACCTTCTCGAGCGCGAACTGCTCGCGCCGGTTCAGCGTGACCTTCAATTCGGCCAGCACTTCCATGATGATCGGGCGGAATTCCTCCGACAGTTCATCCTTGGTCAGCGTGGCGGCCGCTTCGGGATCCACGCGTTCGAGCAGACGCGGGAGCACCTGCTCCTTGATCTTGTGGACGCTGGCTTCGAAACCGCCGACCTCGCTCTGGCCCGAATGGGTCGTGTTCATCCGCTCCGCGAGGCGCGACATCGCATCGCCGTTCGCGGAGGCGGGTGCCGCGGCTTCGGGCGCGTCGGTCGGCAGCGGCGGAAACTGTTCGCCGCCATCGTCGGGTTCGGGCGATTTCGGGGACGGCGTCGGAGTGCCGCCGCGCATGGGCTTGGCGACTCCGAATTGCGGACGTGCACCGGCATTGATCCCTGCCGGCCCGTTTTTCCGTCCGAATGCGCTCATTGCCGAAAACCCCCGAGGAAATACTTGATTGGTTGGGTGAACCTTGTCCGGATATGACAAAGCTCGTCTCTCGAAACAGGGTAAATAGGCTGGAAACCTTGATTAAACGCTAATGCCCGGCGGCGCATGCGCGCCATGCCCAAAGCGCGGCGAAAACGCGCGTTTCGCGCGGATGGGCGTGGCCGAACGCGGAAAGATTGATTGCTGGACGAGAACCGCTAAGTCTCGCCGCAAGCAAGTGCGGAGAATTGAGTTAATGTGCGGAATTATCGGTATCGTCAGTTCGGAGCCGGTCGCCGACCGGCTGGTCGACGGCCTGCGCCGCATGGAATACCGCGGCTATGACAGCGCCGGCGTGTGTACGCTCGACGATGGCAAGCTGATCCGCCGCCGCGCGGAAGGCAAGCTGAACAACCTCGTCGCCGAACTCGCTGCCAATCCCGCCCCCGGCGACATGGGGATCGCGCATACGCGCTGGGCCACGCATGGCGCTCCGACCGCGCAGAACGCACACCCGCATGCGACCGATCGCGTCGCGCTGGTGCACAACGGGATCATCGAGAACTTCAAGGAACTGCGCGCCGAATTGCAGGCAGACGGCCGGACGCTGGAAAGCGACACCGACAGCGAGGTTGTGGTCCATCTCGTCTCGCGCGAAATCGAGAACGGCAGCAGCCCGCGCGAGGCCGTGGCGCAGGTCCTGCCGCGCCTGCGCGGCGCCTTCGCGCTGGCGATCGCCTTTCGCGACCATCCCGGCATGCTGATCGGCGCCCGCCGCGGGTCACCGCTGGTGGTCGGCTATGGCGACGGCGAAACCTATATCGGTTCCGACGCGCTGGCGCTGGCGCCGCTAACGCAGCAGATCAGCTATCTCGAGGAAGGCGACTGGGTGGTCGTCACCCGCGAAGCCGCTGAAATCCACGATGCCGAAAACCAGCCGGTCGAACGCGAGATCCAGACCTCGGGCGCCTCGGCCGCAGCTGTCGAGAAGGGCAATTACCGCCACTTCATGCAGAAGGAGATCTTCGAGCAGCCGACCGTGGTCGCGCAGACGCTCGGATCCTACCTGCGCCAGTCGGACAATTCGGTCGCGCTGCCACAGTTCGATTTCGACCTGTCGCAGATCAAGCGCGTCACCATCGTGGCCTGCGGCACGTCCTTCTATGCCGGAATGGTCGCCAAATACTGGTTCGAGCAATTCGCGCGTGTCCCTGTGGACATCGATGTCGCCTCCGAATTCCGCTATCGCGAACCGGTCCTCGAAGAAGGCGGTCTGGCGCTGTTCATCTCGCAAAGCGGCGAAACCGCCGACACGCTGGCGGCGCTGCGGCACTGCAAGGAGAACGGCCAGACCATCGCGGTGATCGTCAACGTACCCACCAGTTCGATGGCGCGCGAGGCGGACCTGCTGCTGCCGACGCACGCCGGGCCCGAAATCGGCGTTGCCTCGACCAAGGCCTTCAGCTGCCAGCTGGCCGTGCTTGCCGCCCTGGCGGCGCATATGGCGGTCACCAAGGGGCTGATGAGCCGCGAGGAAGAGCAGGAGGTGGTCGGCCACCTGCTCGAAGCCCCGGCCGCGCTCAACGCCGCGCTCGATCACGATGATGATATCGCCAGCATGGCGCATCTGATCGCGCCAGCCCGCGACGTGCTCTATCTGGGGCGCGGACCCGACTATGCACTTGCTTTGGAAGGTGCGCTGAAGCTCAAGGAAATCAGCTATATCCATGCCGAAGGCTATGCCAGTGGCGAGATGAAACACGGGCCGATCGCGCTGATCGACGACAAGGTACCCGTAATCGTTCTGGCACCGTCCGGGCCCCTGTTCGAAAAGACCGTTTCGAACATGGAAGAAGTGCGCGCGCGCGGCGGGCAGGTGGTGCTGATTTCCGACGCCGATGGGCTCGCGCAGGCGGGCGAGGGATGCCTCGCCACGATCGAGATGCCCAAGGTCCATCCGCTGATCGCGCCGCTGGTCTACACGATCCCGGTGCAATTGCTTGCCTATCACGTCGCCTGCGTCAAAGGTACGGATGTCGATCAGCCGCGCAATCTGGCGAAGTCGGTAACCGTCGAATAGGCCCGGCAATTCGCTGTCTGCGCCGATTTCGCTCGTGGCCTTTACCGGGAGCTAAGACTTTCCCGTTAACCGTGCTGCGGTGACCGACCAGGCAACAACACAGAAAGCAAAAGCGGCGTCGCTGTCGATCAGGCAAGCCATCGGGTTCGAAACGCCCGAGGGCACCAACTGGTCGCTGGTTCACGGCCAGCAATATGCCGTCCTCAAGGACCGCGTTGTCGCGCGGGTGCTGCTGCACCTGGTCAGCTTCGCGCTCGTCGTGTTTACCGTTTATCAGACCGTCCCGGTTGCCGCGCTGGCAGCTTGGGGTCTGGGCCTGATCTCGGCGGTGCTCTATTCGGCGCGGGCCGATATTCGGCTGGGCGATGCCGACAGCCGTTCGATCTCGGTCACCGAAATGGAATCGCATGCGCTGACCACTGCCGCGAAGGGCGCGATGTGGTCGGTCGGTCTCATCCTGTGCGCGGTCTATGGCCAGCTCGGCGATACCCTGCTGGCCTGGACGATCGCGGCAATGCTGGTTCTGGCCAGCAGCGCCAGCCGCTATGGCGCGCCGCTCAGTTCGATAACCTTCGCGCTTGCGGCAGGTGTCGGCGGCCTCATCGCCAGCCTGATCGATTTCCACCCGATCCTTGCGACCGTGGTTGTCCTGTCCACGCTGCTCGCCGTGTTCGGCGTGATCGAAAGCGCGCGCGTATCGGTAGCGGTGCGGCTGGCAGAAGCGGCGATGCAGGAAAAGAGCGAAGTGGTCTCGATGCTGCTGCGCGAATTCGAGGAAGGTCAGGCCGACTGGCTGTGGCAGGTCGATACCGGCCGCCGGCTCAGGTCCGTCTCGCCGCGTTTTGCCTTTGCCCTCGGACGCGAACCGGCGGAAATCGAAGGGGGGTCGTTCCTCCAGCTGATTTCGGGCGATTGCTGGCAGACCGGACGCTTTCCGCAAAGCCTGCACGACCTGGCCGACAAGCTCAAACGGCGCCAGAATTTCTCAAATCTCGAAGTCAAGGTCACGATCGGCGGGCAGCAGCGCTGGTGGGAGCTTTCGGGCACGCCGATCGTCGACGACCGGGGCCGCTACCAGGGTTTCCGCGGTGTCGGGTCGGATATCACCGAACAGCGCGAATCGTCGGAAAAGATCGCCTACCTCGCGCGCTACGACACGCTGACGCACCTGCCCAATCGGCGGATGCTGAACGAGGCGCTGGGCGAAGCGCTCGAGCATGCGGCGGCATGGCGCTCTCGCTGCGCGCTGCTGATGATCGACCTCGACCGCTTCAAGGGCATCAACGATTCGCTCGGCCATCTGGTCGGCGACCGGATGCTGGCGGAAGTCGCGTCGCGGCTGAAGGCGCTGGTCCGCGACGGCGAAACCTGCGGCCGACTGGGCGGCGATGAATTCGCCGTCGTCCTGCGCGAAACGAGCGACCGCAGCCGGATCGACACGCTGGCGCGCGAAATCATCCAGCGCCTGTCCGAACCCTACCAGATCGAAAACCACACGCTTTACGTCGGCGCCAGCGTCGGATCGGCGATCGGCCCGCGCGATGGCCGGACGGTGGAGGAATTGCTGCGCAACGCCGATCTCGCGCTGTACCGCGCAAAGGACGAAGGCGGCGGGGCTCACCGCGAATTCGAACCCGCGCTGCATGCGAATGCCGAAGAGCGACGCCTGCTCGAAAACTCGCTCCGCCATGCACTCGCACGCGACGAATTCATGCTGCATTACCAGCCGGTGGTCGATGCGACGACCGAGGAAGTGGTCAGCTTCGAAGCGCTCATCCGCTGGAACAGCCCCGAACACGGTTTCGTCAGCCCGGCCAAGTTCATTCCGCTGGCCGAAGATACCCGCCTGATCGTTCCGATCGGCAATTGGGTGATGGAACGCGCCTGCCTCGAAGCGGCCGAGAACTGGCCCGAACACATGCGGGTCAATGTCAATGTTTCACCCGAGCAATTGCTCGAAACCGATTTCGTCGGCTCGGTAGTACGCGCGCTGTCGCAAAGCGGGCTCAACGCCAAGCGGCTCGAGATCGAAGTCACCGAAAGCATCTTCCTGCGCGATGCCAGCATCGCGCGCGAGGCGCTGGAACGGTGCATGGCGCTGGGATGCTCGATCGCGCTCGACGATTTCGGCACCGGCTATTCCTCGCTCGGCTATCTGCGCCGGCTCAAGTTCTCGACCATCAAGGTCGACCGCTCGTTCGTGCAGGGGGCCGCGCAACAAAGCCCCGAATCGCTGGCGATCATCCGCGCGGTCGTCGCCATGGCGGACAGCCTCGGCATGACCACGACGGCGGAGGGCGTCGAGAACGACGAAGAAGCGCAGATGATCCGCGAACTGGGCTGCACCAAGATCCAGGGCTACCACTTCGGACGCCCGATGCCGGCCGGGGACGTGCTGGACGTTATGGCCCGCCAGACAGGAAGCCCGCGCGCCGAAAGCGCCTGATCAGGCGTCCGCGAGCGAGCGGAGCGCGTTTTCGAACAACGCCAGCCCGTCGGTTCCGCCATGTGCTGGATCGACCGCGCGTTCGGGGTGCGGCATCATTCCCAAGACATTCCCCGCAGCATTGAGCACGCCGGCAATGTCGCGTCTCGAGCCGTTGCAGTTCTCGACATAGCGGAAGGCGACGCGGCCTTCGCCTTCGAGCCGGTCGAGCGTATCCTCGTCAGCAAAGTAATTGCCGTCGTGATGCGCCACGGGAATGTCGATGGTCTGGCCGCTGGCAAAGCCCGCGGTGAACAGGGAAGTGCTGTTCTCGACCTTCAGCGGGACGGTCCGGCAGATGAAGTTCTGGCTGGCATTGCGCATCAGCGCGCCGGGCAGCA